>ERZ780226.1538-NODE-1538-length-17857-cov-3.323110_pt1 | contig 17857 bp, 11 predicted proteins | sample MGYA00511165_ERZ780226 | MGnify/ENA primary metagenome ERZ780226 (study PRJEB29588, sample SAMEA2152373) | human gut metagenome | biome: human gut; feature: human-associated habitat; material: faeces | place: Denmark | collected 2008/2010 ...
CGGCCACCGCGGTGCCAACCAGCCCGTCACCAGCCCGGCCAAGCAGCGCACCTTTATCACCAGCCAGAACCACGGCTACGCCGTTATGGCGGACACCCTGCCCGAATCCGTCGGCCAGATGAGCTACTTCAACGCCAACGACGGCACCTGCGAGGGTGTCGACTACTTGAAATGGAACTGCTTCACCGTGCAGTTCCACCCCGAGGCCAACGGCGGCCCCAAGGACACCGAATTTCTGTTTGACCAGTTCGTCAGCCGTATGCTGGCCGCGAAAGGAGTAATCAACAATGCCTAAAGACCCGCGTATCAAAAAGGTACTGGTCATCGGCTCCGGCCCCATCATCATCGGTCAGGCGGCAGAGTTTGACTATTCGGGAACACAAGCCTGTCAGGGCTTGCGCGAGGAGGGCGTTGAGGTTGTGCTGGTAAACAGCAATCCCGCAACAATAATGACAGATGCACAAACGGCAGACCGCACATATATAGAGCCGCTTACGGTTCAGACGCTTGAAAATGTAATAGCGAAGGAACGTCCCGACAGCCTTATAGCGGGTATGGGCGGTCAGACAGGCCTTAACCTCTCGTGTGAGTTATATGATAAAGGTATTCTTGATAAATATAACGTCAGAGTTATAGGAACGTCTATAGAGTCTATTAAAGAGGGCGAGGACAGAGAAAGCTTTAAGGAGCTGATGGAGAGAACGAATCAGCCGATGATTCGCGGCGAAATCGTGAACACAGTTGAGGGTGCGTTGAAATTTGCGAAGGAAATCGGGTATCCGGTAATCGTTCGCCCTGCTTACACATTGGGCGGAACAGGCGGCGGCATCGCCGAGGACGAGGGCGAACTCGGTGAGATTGCCGCGCAGGGAATCCACCTGTCGCGTGTCGGCCAGGTTCTCATTGAGAAGTGTATAAGAGGCTGGAAGGAAATCGAGTTTGAGGTTATCCGAGACGGTGACGGAAACTGTATCACGGTCTGCAGTATGGAGAACGTTGACCCTGTCGGAGTTCACACGGGTGACAGTATAGTTGTTGCGCCCGCTCAGACGCTGGCCGACAAGGAGTATCAGATGCTTCGTACGGCGGCGATTGACATAATTAATTCAATCGAGATAAAGGGCGGCTGCAATGTTCAGTTTGCGCTTAACCCCAACAGCTTTGAATATGCAGTCATCGAGATTAATCCGAGGGTTAGCCGTTCATCGGCGCTTGCGTCAAAGGCGACGGGTTATCCGATTGCGAAAATTGCAGCGAAGATTGCGCTTGGCTATCGTCTTGACGAAATTAAGAACGCTGTTACGGGAAAGACCTATGCTTGCTTTGAGCCTGCGCTTGACTATTGCGTAATAAAAATCCCAAAATGGCCGTTCGATAAGTTCTATGGCGCGAAACGTACCCTCGGAACAAAGATGATGGCGACGGGCGAGGTTATGGCGATAGGCAACAGCTTTGAAGCGGCTTTGCTTAAGGGTGTACGCTCACTTGAAATAAAACAGTTTACGTTAGAGCGCGAGGCGGCAAAGGAAAAATCATCAGAGGTTCTGAGAGGCAGAATTAAGACCCCGGATGACGAGCGTTTGTTTGAACTCGCTGAGCTTATCCGCCGCGATTACAGAATAGAAAAAATCTCACAGATTACCGGTATGGATCCGTTCTTCCTTAAAAAGATTAAGAATATCGTTGATATGGAAGAAGAACTTAAGGAATATAGACTGGACACTCTGACTCCTGAGCTTATGAGAAAATATAAGATTATGGGTTTTGCCGATCAAGGGATTGCACAGCTTATCGGCTGTACTGCGGCAGAGGTCAGAAAGTACAGGGAAAGTCACGGAATCCTTCCGGTTTATAAGATGGTTGATACCTGCGCCGGTGAGTTTGAGGCGGTTTCGCCGTATTATTACTCGACCTATGACGAGTATAATGAAGCAGAGCCGTCGGACAAAAAGAAGGTTTTGGTTATTGGTTCCGGTCCTATTCGTATCGGACAGGGTATCGAGTTCGATTATTGCAGCGTTCACAGTATAGTCGCACTCAAAAAATTCGGAATCGAAACGATTATCATAAATAATAACCCCGAGACAGTCAGCACCGACTTTGACACATCGGACAAGCTGTATTTTGAACCGCTGACCGAGGAGGATGTACTCAGCATAATCGAGCTTGAAAAGCCGGACGGAGTTATTCTTCAGTTCGGCGGACAGACGGCGATTAAGCTGGCTAACTTCCTGGATGAAATGAATGTTCCGATTTTCGGAACGCGGCCGAAGCAGATTGACGAGGCGGAGGACAGAGAGAAGTTTGACGAATTGCTTGAGGAACTTGACATAAAACGCCCGAAGGGCAAGGCTGTCTGGACAACCGAAGAAGGTATAGCAGAAGCAGAGCGTCTCGGCTATCCGCTTCTTGTGCGTCCCTCATATGTTCTCGGCGGTCAGGGAATGGAAATTACTCATAATGAACAGGAGCTGACCATCTATCTTGAGGACGCATTCAAAAAGGATAAGGATAATCCTGTTCTGATAGACCGTTATTTAAACGGAAGGGAGCTTGAAGTTGACGCAATCTGTGACGGGACAGATGTGTTTATTCCCGGTATAATGGAGCATCTTGAACGTGCCGGCGTACACTCGGGCGACAGTATTTCGATTTATCCGCCGCAGAATGTTTCGGATGAAATGAAAAAGAAGATAATGGACGTGACGCGGCGTATATCCGTTGCGCTTAAGGTTATAGGAATGATAAACATTCAGTTTATCGAATTCCGCGGCGACCTCTATATTATTGAGGTAAATCCGCGTTCAAGCCGAACCGTTCCCTATATAACAAAGGTTACCGGTGTTCCGGTAATCGAGCTTGCAACAAGAGTGATGCTGGGTGAAAAGCTTGCGGATATGGGTTATGCCTCGGGAATCAACCCCGAACCCGAGATGGTTGCGGTTAAGGTTCCGATATTCTCAACTAAGAAGCTCCCTATGGTTGAGGTAAGCTTAGGCCCCGAAATGCGTTCGACCGGTGAAGTATTGGGTGTGGGAAGAAATTATCTTGAAGCACTCTATAAGGGATTTGTCGCGGCTGAATTTGATATACCGAGAGCGGGAAGCAATGTTCTTCTTACGGTTTGTGACCGTGATAAGGAGGCCTTCCTCCCGATTATAGAGAAGTTCGATAAGCTCGGTTGTAGATTTATCTCGACAACAGGAACAGCGAACTTCCTTGAAAAGCACGGCTACTCGGTTCAGAGAGCGAAGAAGATAAGTGAGGGCGTGCCGAACGTCCTTGACGTAATAAGAAGCGGAATGTGCGATTTGGTAATCGATATTCCTAAAAAGGGCAATGATAAGGAAAGCGACGGCTTTAAGATGCGCAGGACAGCGTCAGAGTGTTCGGTCAACATCTTAACATCTCAGGATACGGTTGCCGCACTCGCCGAGGTAATGGAACAGAAGTTTAATATAGCAGAGCTTGAGCCGATTGCGGTATCGGATATAAAATAGCTTTAAAAAGGGGCTGAAGTAAAACGATTTTTGAAATCGCTTTGCTTCAGTCCGTTTTCACAATAGCGCCCTATCCGGCAAAGTCTTCTTCAAATGAGGCGAGGGCCTGCTTGTCGGAGAGGATGATTCCCTCTTTGAGCTTTGTGAGTTCATCTGTTGAAATATCCTCGGCACGGACATCGATTGTGTACAGAAATTCTTCGTTTCCGTTTGAGCAGGCAAAGATTGAGATCCCCTTGCCGTTAAACCGTGCGAGATAATATTCACAGTCGGTGACATCATCTTCTGTGAGCGGTGCGGCGGTTTGGGCAGCCGCGGGTTCCTCGACAGGCAGAACGCTTGCGGCGGTTTTGGCGGCAGATGCTTTGTAAAGATATGTTACCGCGACATATGTTATAATTATTACGGCAATAAAAACACAGAAGCCTATCATAGTATTACGTATAAATTTTTTAGTCATTTTAGACATTCCCCCCATATATTGTGGTATAAATTGTTTTTGTAACACTAATTTAATATATTATTAACATATATTGGTCTTTTCATACGCGCGATTTTAGTTTATAATATAATAGATAAAATATAAATCAGTATACGCCAAAATTTAAAGGGGTTTATATATGAAGCATTATATTGGAAAGTTTATAAAAATATTTTTAATAACATTTATAGTTATAGCGGTGATAGGAGTGATTGCGTTCCTGGGTGCCGTATTTGGGTATTGGGGGAATGTTGATGACATTGACGTTGACAGCCTTACCTTAAATCAGAACTCGGTTATTGTCTATGATGACCCCAAAACCGGGAAGGAAGCTGAGCTTTATAAGGTTGATTCGACAGAGAATCGCGAGTGGGCGGATATTGGGGATATTCCCGAAAACCTTCAAAAGGCGATTATCTCTATAGAGGATGAACGTTTTATGGAGCATAAGGGATATGACCTTCCCAGAACCGCAAAGGCGATCTTTGTGTGGATAGGAAGAAAAATCACGGGTAACACCGGCGCAAGCCTGGGCGGAAGCACAATAACCCAACAGCTTATAAAAAATGTTACCGGAGATAATGACCAGACGCCGGCACGTAAGATAAAGGAAATTTCAAGAGCGGTTGCGCTTGAAAAACAGCTTGACAAGACACAGATACTCGAACTGTATCTTAACTGTATCTATCTGTCTCACGGCTGCAACGGTGTTCAAACCGCATCGAGAACCTACTTTAATAAGGATGTAAAAGATTTGGACCTCGCGGAATGTGCGGCAATAGCCGGAATAACACAGAACCCCTCTGCGTATGACCCGATAGATAATCCGGATAAGAATAAAGAACGTCAGACCGTTGTGCTGGGTAAAATGCTTGAGCTTGGCTATATATCAAAGGACGAATACGAGCAGGCAATAAACGAAAAGCTGAATATAACGGACAATTCAGCGAAAAACGGTAATGAAGATACGGTCAAGACTACCTCGTATTTTATAGACCAGGTTATAACGGATGTGCTCGACGATTTACAGGAGCTTGGGTATTCAAAGAGCCTTGCAAATAAAATTTTGTATTCGGGCGGCGTGAAAATAAAGGCGGCATATAACCCGGATATACAAAAAATAGTTGAAAATTATTATGAATCCGAGAAAAATTTTGCGGGTTCGGGGGCACAGTCGGCGATTACCGTGCTGGATGTTCAGACCGGACAGGTTGTGGGAATAGCTGGCGGAATAGGCAAGAAAACGGCAAGTCTGACGCTTAACCGCGCATCAAGCTCACCGAGACAGCCCGGTTCTACCATTAAACCTATTGCGGCATACCTGCCTGCGCTTGAAAACAAGGTTATCTATCCCGGGTCAACGTTTATGGACGAGAAGAAGTCATACGGGGGGTGGACTCCGCGAAACTATGACTTTAAATACCGCGGAAAGGTGGATGTAAGAACCGCACTTCGTACATCACTTAACACAACTCCGGTTGAGATTATAGACAAGCTCGGACCTCAGGTGAGTTATGATTTTCTGACCGAGAAGTTCGGACTTACCACACTCGTAAAGAGCCGCGATGTTGACGGAAAGACTTATACGGATGTCGGACTTTCACAGCTTGCTTTGGGCGGTCTGACGGACGGAGCAACAACACTTGAAATGGCAGCGGCGTATGCTTCGTTTGCAAACGGAGGCTTTTATTATAAGCCGTACACCTATACAGAGGTGACCGACAAGGACGGGAACGTAATTTTAAGCTCTGACCGAGCGGGAACATCAATAATGAAAGAGTCAAACGCCTATATTATGACCCAGCTTTTAAAGGAAGTTGTTGAAAGCGGAACAGGCCGCGGGGCGGCTGTTTCGGGTGTAAGCTATACCGCGGGCAAGACCGGTACAACATCGGATAATAAGGATCGTTGGTTTATTGGTTATACACCTTATTATGTTGCCGCTGTATGGTACGGTTATGACATCCCGAAAGAGATAAATCTCTCGTCGAATCCGTGTGTACCTGTTTTTAAAGGTATTATGGACAGCGCTCACAGGACGCTTAAAAATACAGATAGGACGCTTGCTCAACCGGATAGTGTCACAAAGATAAGCTATTGCACCTATACGGGAATGAGAGCAACATCAAGCTGCCCGTCATCGTACTATTACTGTGATAAGGATAGCCTGCCGGATTACTGTAACCTAAAGCATACCGGCGGAACGAGTGGCTCAGACGAGGTGCAGCAGAAAAAGCCGTCCTCCGGCAGTCAAAACGACAGTTCAAACAATGATGAGGATGACACGGAAGAATCAACAACAAGGAGAAACAACGGAACGTCCGCATCCGGTGGTAATACCGGGTCGGCTTCGGGAAGTCACAGCACAACGAGCGGCGGCTCTTCGGGCAGTTCTGGGGGGAAAAACGACACATCGGGTTCAGGTCATTCAAGCACCGGTTCTTCCGGCTCCGGAGGTCACAGCGGAAGCACAGGTACACCCTCGCTGACACAATAATGACGGCATATGACGGTAGAGGATTCTCTGCCGTCATTTAATGTGGGTCTTTACAACTTTTAAGTTTTGTGGTATATTAAAAATATTGCGGCTTTGAAAAAGCCTGTTTCGGAGGTAAAAAGTGAGTAAGTATGATAATTCAAGTATTTCATCGCTGAAGGGCGCAGACCGTGTCCGCAAGCGTCCGGCGGTTATATTCGGCTCTGACGGAATTGAAGGCTGTGAACATTCAATGTTCGAGATACTCTCAAATTCGATAGATGAGGCGAGAGAGGGTTATGGTAATACCATTACCATAACCCGTTATATAGACGGCTCTATCGAGGTTGACGATATGGGACGGGGAATCCCGGTTGAGTACAACGAGAGAGAGAAGCGCTATAACTGGGAGCTTGTATTCTGTGAGCTTTATGCCGGCGGAAAGTATAAGAATAATTCGGGCGGAAACTATGAGTATTCGCTGGGTCTGAACGGCCTTGGCGCTTGCGCAACACAGTATAGTTCTGAATATATGGATGTTGAGGTTCTGCGTGACGGCTGTAAGTTTAATTTGCACTTTGAAAACGGTGAGAATGTAGGCGGACTTCAAAAGACAGAGTTCCGCTATAAGCATACGGGTACAAAAATTCGGTGGAAGCCGGATTTAAAGGTTTTTACGGATATTAATATCCCGGTTGAGAATTACCGGAGCACGCTGAAGCGTCAGGCTGTTGTGAATTCGGGTATAAAGTTTATATTTAAAAACGAAGAGGAAAAAGGCAGGTTTGAATCACAGGAATTCTATTATGAAAACGGAATAGTCGATTATGTAAAGGAGTTGGCTGACGGAAAGGAATTGACCTCAATTCATTATATCGAGGCCGAACGCCGCGGCCGTGACCGTGCCGACCTTGAAGAATACAAGGTCAAAATGAGCTTTGCGTTTTGTTTCTGCAATGAGAATCACAGGCTCGAATATTATCATAATTCAAGCTTTCTTGAACACGGCGGTGCGCCGGATAAAGCGGTCAGAAATGCCTTTGTGTATGCGATTGACCAGTATCTTAAGCAGAACGGAAAGTATAATAAGAGCGAGAAGAAAATTCAGTTTGATGATGTTGCCGACAGCCTTCTTCTTGTCAGCAACTCTCTGTCAACAATGACGAGTTATGAAAACCAGACCAAAAAGGCAATCACAAATAAGTTTATTCAAGAATCTATGACTGAATTCCTGCGTGAACAGCTCGGGATATATTTTATTGAGAACAAGATGGACGCTGAAAAGCTCTGCGGACAGGTTCTTATAAATAAAAGAAGCCGCGAATCTGCCGAGAAAACGCGAATCAATGTTAAAAAGAAACTTGGCGGAAGTCTTGATATTACCAACCGCGTCAAGAAATTTGTTGATTGCCGAAGCCGTGACGCAAGCCGAAGAGAGGTATATATAGTGGAGGGTGATTCGGCATTGGGAGCGTGCAAGCTCGGCCGAGACGGCGAATTTCAGGCGATTATGCCGATTCGCGGAAAAATTTTGAATTGCCTTAAGGCCGAGTATGACAAGATATTTAAAAGTGATGTAATCGTTGACCTGATGAAGGTTTTGGGCTGCGGAGTGGAAATAACAACAAAGCACAATAAGGATTTGAATTCGTTCGACATAAATAATCTTCGCTGGAACAAGATTATAATCTGTACCGATGCCGATGTCGATGGTTATCAGATTCGCACGCTTGTGCTGACTATGATTTATCGGTTGACGCCGAGCTTGATTGATGAGGGCTATGTGTATATTGCGGAATCACCTCTGTATGAGATTTCTTATAAGGACAAGAGTTATTTTGCCTTTGACGAAAATGAAAAGGCGGAAATACTCAAAAAGCTTGAGGGCAAGCGTTATACAATTCAGCGAAGCAAGGGTCTCGGCGAGAACCAGCCCGATATGATGTGGGAGACGACAATGAACCCCGAAACGCGGCGTTTAATCAGAGTTATGCCGGACGATGTGGTTAAAACACAGCAGATGTTTGACCTGCTTCTCGGCGATAACCTTGCGGGAAGAAAGGAACATATCGCAAACTTCGGATATAACTTCCTGGATTTAACCGATGTTTCATAATAAAAGAACAAGGAGAAATTTTCAATGGCTAAGAAACCGATTATTGAAAATCAGATAATAACCGAGACTCTTGAGAGTAACTATATGCCATACGCGATGAGCGTTATAATCTCGCGTGCTATTCCCGAAATTGACGGTTTTAAGCCGTCGCACAGAAAGCTTCTTTATACGATGTATAAGATGGGGCTTCTCACGGGAAACCGCACAAAGTCGGCAAACGTTGTGGGTCAGACAATGAAGCTTAACCCCCACGGTGATCAGGCAATATATGAAACGATGGTTCGTCTTACCGAGGGTAATGCATCGTTGCTTGTGCCGCTGGTTGACTCAAAGGGTAACTTTGGTCGCCAGTACTCGCGCGATATGGCGTATGCCGCTTCGCGTTATACCGAGGTCAGGCTTTCAAAAATATGCTCTGAAATATTCAGGGATATGGATAAGAACACAATCGATTTTGTTGATAACTATGACGGAACGCTCAAAGAGCCGACTTTGCTCCCTACGACGTTTCCGAATATTCTTGCCAACCCGAACCAAGGTATAGCCGTCGGAATGGCGTCGAATATATGCAGCTTTAACCTGCGTGAGCTTTGCGAGGCGACAATCGCGGTGATGAAGGACGAAAACGCCGATTTGAGTGAGATTATGCCTGCGCCCGACTTCCCCGGAGGGGGCGAGCTTCTTCTTGACAAAGGCGAAATGAGTGAGATTTATAAGACAGGAAGAGGAAGCTTTAAGGTTCGGGCGAAATACAGATATGATAAGAAAAATAACTGTATCGAGATTTGTGAGATACCTTATACAGCGTCGGTTGAGGCTATAATAGAGAAAATCGTTGATTTGGTCAAGAGCGGAAAAATCCGTGAGATTTCGGACATCCGAGATGAAACCGACCTGCACGGTCTTAAACTGACAATTGATTTAAAGAGAAGCACCGACCCGGAAAAGCTTATGGCAAAGCTGTTTAAGTCAACACAGCTTGAGGATAGCTTCGGCTGTAACTTCAATATCCTTGTTGAAGGCTCACCTATGGTTTTGGGCGTAAATGACATACTCTGTGAATGGCTTCGCTTCCGCAGAAGCTGTGTTATAAGAGGAATGAAGTATGACATTGAAAAGAAGAGTGATAAGCTCAATCTTTTAGAGGGTCTTGAAAAAATTCTTTTGGACATTGACAAAGCGATAAAAATCGTGCGTGAGACCGAAGAGGATGCAATGGTTGTGCCGAACCTTATGGACGGCTTCGGAATCACTGAGGCTCAGGCAGAATTCGTGGCTGAGATTAAGCTGAGGAACTTAAACAAAGAATATATCTTAAAAAAGACGGCTGAAATAGAAACCTTGAAGGCCGAAATAGAGGACTTAAAGGCGGCTGTTTCGAGCAAGGCGAGAATCAACAAGATTATCGAGAAACAGCTCAAAGAGGTCAGCAATAAGTTCGGAAAGGACAGAAGGACAGCTATTGTTTCAGCAGAGGATGCAGTAATGGAAATCGAGCCGGAGGAGCTCGTGCCCGACTTTGCCGTAAAGCTGTTCAGAACGAAAGAGGGATATATAAAGAAGATTTCTCTTGTCGCCCTTCGCACAAGCGGCGAGCAGAAGCTCAAAGATGATGATGTTATGATTGAAGAGGTCGAGACAACCAACCGCGCGGAGGTAATATTCTTCGGCGGCGGAAATGCCTATAAGATGAAGGTTTCTGACATTCCCGACGGTAAGGCGAGCCAGCTCGGCGAGTACATTCCGAACCTTGTCGGAATGGAAGAAAAAGCGGATATAATCGGTATGGTTTTGGCCAATGACTACAGCGGAAATCTTCTGTTTGTCTTTGATAACGGAAAGTGTGCCAAGGTTCCGCTTTCCGCATACGCCACAAAGTCAAACCGCCGCCGGCTGACCGGAGCATATTCCGCTAAGGCAGAGGCGATAGCTATGTTCTTCCTGCCGGAGGATACGGATATCCTGCTTATCAGTAGTGCGGAAAAGGCTCTGTGCGTCAGCACGGAAAAGATTCCGCTTAAGACGACCAGAACCACGCAGGGCGTTGGCGTTATGACGCTTCGCCGCGGAGCGGTTATAAAAGCGGCATACCTCGCAGAGAACAGCGGTTTTGCTGAACCAAAGCGTTATCGCCCCAGAAACATCCCTGCCGCCGGCTCAGCAATAAAAGATGAGGACAAGGGAATCGAACAGCTGTCGCTGTTTTAATAATTTGGCAAACTGCCTAATATTTTTTAACAAAATTCATACAAAAAATTAACAAACTGTACTTGAAATTTTGTGCTGAATGTTGTATAATATGAATATAAGAAATACAGATTAAGTATTTCGGTATATACACAGATGACAGGAGGCATAAGTATGAAGTACAAAATTTTATGTAAGCAGGTTGAATTGGCGGATTCCAGCAAGGATAAGGTTATAGCAAAGGTTAATAAGCTTGATAAGTTCTTTGCTACCGATGACGAATGCAAGATTCAGATTTCCGAACAGAAGGAGCATATGGTTGTTGAAATCACCTTTATGTATAAGGGATTTCTTATTCGTTCTGAAGCACGGAACAGAGACTTGCTCGCGGCTGTTGATATTTGCTTATCGAATATAGACAGACAGATAAGAAAGAACAAGACAAAGCTTGCGCGCAGACTGCGTGATGATGCTCTTGAAAATTACAGCGTTGACCTTCCTCTGACTGAGACCAAGGAAGCGAAAGATAATAAAGAAGAGTTTAAAATTATTAAGGTTAAGAAGTTTGCGGTGAAGCCGATGATGGTCGAAGAGGCAATCCTTCAGATGAATATGCTGGGTCATGATTTCTTTGTATTCAACGACCCCGACACGATGAACACAAACATTGTGTATCGCAGAAAAGACGGCAATTATGCCTTAATAGAAGAAGAATAATTATATTATAAACAGGGGCTGATGCAAATTGCGTCAGCCCCTCAGTCTGCCGGAAAGCAGCCTTCGCAGGACAATATGTGTTACGGCTCATACCAGAAAATATCGGTATTACCCATCAGGCGGCTGACCGCCTCCATGTAGAAATAATCACCGTAGATTAAACCAACGTTTACGTTAAGATCTTTGGGGCAATCTCCCGTTTCGCCGTTTAAGATACACTGTTTGTCATTATCAAGGTTTGAATAATTGTCAGTCAGTGATTTGACTATTTTATAAGCCGAGTCAATATAGAACTGTTTTTCGCATTCCGGAACAAATTCGGAAAGCTCAAGCAGACCGCACGCCGCACAGGCGGCCGCCGAGGTGTCTCGGGGGGGCTCGGGTGTTCTCGGAACGCGAAAATCCCAATGCGCCACATAATCCTCGGGGAGGTTTGCAAGAAAGAAACTTGCGACCTTCTTTGCGGCATCGAGATATTCTTGCTTACCGGTATATCGATAGACGAGAGGCAGGCCGTAGACAGCCCAGGATGTGCCGCGTGACCATGCTGAGGTCGGACTTGCCGCTTGACCTTGAATCGATTCAAGAAATTCACCTGTTTCGGGGTCAAATGAGAGCACATGGTTAACCGAACCGTCGGGACTCAGCGCGTCTCATTATTCGGCGGTGTTTAAAAAGGTGACGGGTAAGTCGCCGATTGAATATTTGATACACTTGAGAATATTCAGGGCAAAACAGCTTTTGGCAGACGGATTTTCAGTAACGGCAACGGCTGAGGCGGTTGGCTTTTCGGATATTTATTATTTCAGCAGTATGTTTAAAAAATTTGAGGGTATGTCTCCGACAAAGTATATAAAGGAAAAGAAAGAAACACTTAATTAATATAAATGCCCCGACCGTGCAATTTTAAACGCGGTTGGGGCATTTCGTGTCTGTTTATCGAATTTTGAATTTTATGCTTTTTAGTTCTCGTTCAGCTTATGTCTGAATTCGTTCGGTGTGAGACATATAAGCTCTTTAAAAGCCTTTCTGAAACAATCTGTATCGTTATAGCCGGATAGAGCCGAAATTTCTTCAATCTTTTTATCGGTGTGAGCAAGCAGGCGGCTTGCTTCGTTAATACGAACCTTTTTTAAATACTGCTGAAAGGTTAATCCGGTTTTGACCTTGAACAGCTTGCTTATATAAGGAAGGCTATAGTTCATATGTTCAATAATGCCCGATAGGGTGAGGTTTTCATTATACCTTCTGTTGATTTCATTTATGATTTTCTGTGTAATATCCGCATTGTTCTCAATGGCGGAAATTTTCCGCGCGGTTAAAACCAGAAGTCTGATTAAGTCTGAACGGATGAGCTCTGTATAATTATTTTGTTTCTCTCTATACTCATCAAGCATCTCGCTGAGAATGTCGAGAATTTTTCCGTTGTCATCGTGAAAAATATGATTGGCGAGGCTAAAATTCATACTGTTTGAGTTAATCTTAATAAGATAGTGCCTGATAAGCGTTTGAAAATCCTTACAGTATATAAGGCTTTTGTCAATCAGCTCAGGCAGGAAAAGGCAGTTTATAACGCAGACATTATCTGTTGTGCCGTAATATTCGTGGTTGGTTCCGTAATCGATGATAAAATAGTCGCCCTTTTTTATCTCGGTGGAATTTGCGCCGTTTATCTTATGGATTGCCTTTCCGTCGGTCACATAAGCGAGTTCAAGAAACTGATGCTCATGCGGAGCGGTATAGCGGCCTTGGCATTTATGAATATTAAAACACTCTTCTTTTTTAATAAACTTTTCTCTGTCATACTTTTCATCTGTTTTCATTTTATCACCCGGTTAAATTATTGGGGTAAAACAGAAAATTAACCCGTTGAATATATTATAAACCTAATATATAATAATGTCAACAAATTATTTTGGGTAGGAGGAACGATGGTATGTTTTATAAAAAAAATAAATCAAAAGAGCTCGATGACAAGCTCTTCAGAAATCCGACAAGCGAATATCGCGGAACGCCGTTCTGGGCGTGGAATTGCGTAATGACCCCCGAAATGCTCGGTGAACAGATTGAAGGACTGAAAGAAATGGGGTTTGGCGGTTTTCATATGCACTCGCGTGCGGGAATGGCCATGCCGTATCTGAAAGAAGATTTTATGAACCTTGTCAAATTCTGCACCAAAAAGGCAAAGGATGAGGGGATGCTTGCATACCTGTATGATGAAGACAAGTGGCCGTCAGGCTTTGCCGGTGGGTATGTGACCAAAAATCCTCGTTTTCGTCAGCGCAGCCTTGTATTTAGTTTGGATTTGAGGGAACACTTCTCGCGCGGTGAAGCGATTGATGAAGGTAAGCCATACCTTCTCGCCGTTTATGATATTGTATTGAATGATAAGGGTGAACTTGAGGAATACCGAAGAATCTCGGAAAGCGATTCCGCAAGGGGTCAAAAGCGATATGTGTATATTGTTACTGCAAAAGAGAGCCCGTGGTATAACAATCAGACTTATGTTGATACACTTGACAAGGAGGCGATTGATGAGTTTATAGATATTACATATGAGGCGTATGAAAGGGCAGTGGGAAGCGAATTCGGAGAGACAATTCCATCGATTTTTACAGATGAGCCTGAGTTCGACTTTAAGCGCCCTCTCGGTTTTGCAAGCAGCACAAACGATGCGTCTTTTCCGTGGACATTTTCGTTTTTAGAAAAATTTGAGAAAAGATACAACTATGACTTGCTTGAAAAACTGCCTGAGATTGTATGGGACCTGCCGAACGGAAAGGTTTCGACGGCACGTTATCATTATCACGATTTTATCTCTGAGCTTTTTACCGAGAGCTTTGCCGATAACTGCGGAAGATGGTGTGACGAGCATAATCTTTTCCTCACCGGACATATGATGGATGAGCCGACGCTTCAGTCGCAGACAGGCGCTCTCGGAGAAACGATGCGCTCATATCGCGCTTTCGGAATTCCGGGGATAGATATGCTTTGTAATAACGTAGAGCTGTCAACGGCAAAGCAATGCCAGTCGGCGGTTCATCAGTACGGACGTGAGGCTATGGTTTCGGAATTGTATGGCGTAACGAACTGGGATTTTGATTTCAGGGGTCATAAGTTCCAGGGTGATTGGCAGGCGGCTTTGGGCGTAACCGTTCGCGTTCCGCATCTTTCGTGGGTTTCTATGGCGGGCGAAGCAAAGCGCGATTATCCGGCATCAATCAACTATCAGTCGCCGTGGTATAAAGAGTATAAATATATCGAGAATCATTTTGCAAGGGTGAACACCGCGCTTACACGCGGAAAGGCAAGGGTAAAGGTGGCGGTAATTCATCCGGTTGAAAGCTATTGGATAAACTTCGGACCTGCTGAAAACACTCTTTCAATCAGAAATCAGCTTGACAAAAAGTTTGAAGATATTATAAAATGGCTGTTGTTTGGAACTATTGACTTTGATTTTATAAGCGAGTCGCTTCTGCCCGAACAGATAAAGGGTACCGACCGGAAGCTGAAGGTTGGCGAGATGGAGTATGACGCAGTGATTATTCCGGATTGTTTAACCATCAGGAGCACTACGCTTGACACGCTTAAAAGCTTTAACAAATCAGGCGGAAGAGTTATATTTGCGGGTGAGTGCCCGAAGTATATTGACGCGGTTTCGAATGATGCCGCACAGGAATTATATGAAAACAGCGTGTGCGTGCCATATGATAAGATTTCAGTTTTAGAAGCATTAGAGGAGTTCCGCGAGGTTGAGATAAAAGATTCAAATGGTTCGCCGACAGAAAATCTTATATATAATATGAGAAAGGATAATACCTGTTCGTGGTTATTTATCGCACATGGAGCGAAAGAGGAAAATGTCTCTGCCGAGGACACATCGGCACAAAACGTCACTATATATATTTCGGGTGAATATTCGCCTTTGCTCTATGACACATTAAGCGGAGAAATATGTGAAATTCCTTATACATATGAAAAAGGAAAGACCGTTATCGGGTATACGCTTTACAGAAATGACAGCATCCTGCTTAAACTGACAGAGGAAAAAGGGACCGGGGTCGGAAGGATAAAAGAGAAGGCTCTCGTGCCGTCACAGACGATTCGTTTCATCGACGAGGTGGAATATAAACGCTGTGAGCCTAATGTCCTCCTGCTTGACCGTGCCGAGTATTCATTAAACGGTGAGCCTTTTAATAATGAAGAAGAAATTCTTATTCTTGACAATAAATGCCGCGAAAGAATGGGTTGGCCGCTGCGCGGCAATCAGTTTGCTCAGCCGTGGGTTGTGAAAGAGGAGCCGATTTCAAACTATATTACGCTGAGGTTTAATATAAACAGCGAGGTTTGTGTGTCGGGAGCGAGACTTGCTATAGAAGACGCTGAAAAGCTTGAGATAATGTTTAACGGAGAAAAAATTCCGGTTAAATTAAACGGATGGTATGTAGACAAAGCAATCAAAACCGTTGCCCTGCCTGAGATTAAAGAGGGCAGAAATGAGCTTGTTGTAAAGGTTCCGTTCGGAAAGCGCACAAATACCGAGTGGTGTTATATTCTCGGTGAATTCGGAGTTAAGACTTGCGGCGCGGTATCAACGATAATCCCGGACACAGATAAAATAGGCTTTTCAACGCTGACGGCGCAGGGTATGCCCTTCTATGGCGGAAATATAATCTATAAGACCGAAATTGATGTTCCGGACTGTACGGCAATTGTTCGGGCAAACTTTTATCGCGGAGCGCTTATCAAAGTGTTTGTGGATGGAAAGGATATGGGAATTATAGCATTTTCACCGTATAAGCTAAAGCTTGACGGCATATCGAGGGGCAAACATACCATTGAGTTTGAGCTTTTCGGCACGAGAATAAATACCTTTGGCGGTATGCACAATGTTTCTCAGCCCAAATGGGTAGGTGCTGACTTCTGGAGAAGCACCGGTGATAATTGGTGTTATGAGTACAATCTTAAAAATACAGGAATTTTAGCAAGTCCGATTATTGAGATATATGAAGACTGAGATGTTTAGCGTATATCAACGTATATCGAAGGAAGCAGAATCGGTGTCGGATGTATTCAGAATCATAAAAATGAAATATTAGGACAAAAAATGTCATATAGATATAACACTGATAATAATTAATACGGAGGTGTTATACTATATGATATTTTCTTTTTTACAGACGGTGATAAGCTCGGTAACGTTGCTGCTGTCATATATATCAGGAGGCGGCTCATTCCCTAAACCGTTAAGTGCGGAGGAGGAAAGAAAGTATATCGAGTTGTACAGAAATGGTGACAAGCACGCAAAAGAGGTGCTTATAGAGCACAATTTGAGATTGGTGGCACATATAGCGAAAAAATATACGGGAAGCGTGCGGGACAGTGAGGACATCATCTCAATCGGCACAATAGGATTGATAAAAGGAATTTCAAGTTTTGACCCATCTAAGGGTACGCGTCTTGCCACATATGTTGCCAGATGTGTTGATAATACAATACTAACATAACGGAAACAAATGATGTTGAAAATGTACCTTTGACGGATAAATGGAGAGTTTTAAGTAAAATCAATGATAATACATATATTTTAGTAAAGTCTAAAAATAATAAAACGATATATGCTCCGTTGATTATTTATTCTTTTAGGTTTATTAATGGGCATACATACAAAGAATGTGAGCAGTATAATTTTGTTATTAAAGATTTTGATGAACTCACTCAAATTGGGGACAAGCTAAGATATATAAGATTAAATAAAGGATTATACCAAGATGAAGTTGCAGAAAAAGTAGGAATTGACAGGTCAACTTATATTAGTTATGAAAGAGGTGTTAAGATTTATCCGTATGATGTTATGATAAGGTTTTCTAAACTTTATAATATTGATGTAAATGTGTTATTAGATGACTACCATAGATTTATATATAATAATCAAGGAAGGAATATAAAGACGATTAGAAATTCTTTAGGTTTAAAACAATATGAGCTTGCAAATGAATTGGGTGTTAGTCTTACTGTAATAAAAAGAGCAGAACAGGAAGAAACTTTGAAAAAAGTTGAAGAAAATTACAAATTATTGTGGAATATGCGGAAAAAATATGGTAGGATGGGAGAGAAGAGAAAAGTAGTTTTCAAAATATTACTTAACGTTCAATGAAAATTCTAAGGTTACAAAGAAAACAAAAGAACAAGAGGAGAAGGAAAATGGAATTTTTACCAAAGCCGAAAGAGGTAAAACTCCTGACGGGGGAACATGCACTTTGCTATGACGGCAGAATCGTATTGGAGGGCAGACTGCTGGGAAATGGGGATACGTATGCGAAAGTGCTGCAGAAGGGAATCAAAAAGGAAACCGGAATGCAGTACGATATCGGATACGG
>ERZ780226.1543-NODE-1543-length-17834-cov-19.266832_pt1 | contig 17834 bp, 20 predicted proteins | sample MGYA00511165_ERZ780226 | MGnify/ENA primary metagenome ERZ780226 (study PRJEB29588, sample SAMEA2152373) | human gut metagenome | biome: human gut; feature: human-associated habitat; material: faeces | place: Denmark | collected 2008/2010 ...
ATATTAATTTGCAAATTTTTTTTCAAAAAACTCTTGACAAACATAGGGGGGGGGGGTAATATAATAGAGATATAATAAAAAAATAGAGGGAGAAATAAGATATGAAAAAAGGAAATGGCTTTACATTAATAGAATTATTAGCAGTAATAGCAATATTAGCAATAATACTAGTAATATCAATACCTAAGATATTAGATGTAATAGAAGAATCTAAAGTAAATACTTTAAAAAATACAATAAAGTTAATAGCAGATAGTGCAGAAAAGAAATATACAGAAAATGAGGCATTTGATGAAGAAGAGGATATTACTTGTGAATCTATTTCTAAATTAAGTAGTGATGATTACAAAAAATGTACAATTACATTTGATGAAGAGGGTAAAGCAAAAGTAAATATATTGTGTAAAAATAAATTTGAAGGATATGAATGTACAGGTAATAGTGCAAATGTGACATGTAATATGGTAACAGATGAAAAATACTTTACATATGTTGAAGTAGAAGGTGGAATAGAAATAACAGATTATAATGAAGAAGGTGGGAAAGATGTAGTGATACCAAGTATGATAGAAGGTAGTAATGTTATAAGTATAGGAACAAGGGCATTTTACAATAATCAATTAACAAGTGTAATCATTCCAAATAGTGTTGTAAGTATAGGGAGTGATGCATTTTATTCTAATAAATTAACTAGTGTAATTATACCAAGTAGTGTTACAACCATAGGTTGGGGTGCATTTAGAAATAATCAACTAACCAGTGTGATAATATCAGAAGGTGTTAAAACCATAAGCAGTATTGCTTTTATGGATAATAAAATAACAAGTGTAATCATTCCAAATAGTGTTATAAAAATAGAAGGTGGTGCGTTTAATAATAATCAGTTATCAGATAATGATGCCTTCATATATAAAAGAAATAGTGATGGAAGTATAGATAATACAACAATAGTTAGTTATGGAGGAAAGAATAAAAGTCCTATAATACCTAATACAGTTACAACTATAGGAGTAAATGCATTTTATTCTAATAAATTAACTAGTGTAATTATACCAAGTAGTGTTACAAGCATAGAACATAATGCATTTTATTCTAATAAATTAACAAGTGTGACTATACCAAGTAGTGTTACAAGTATAGAACATAATGCATTTTATTCTAATAAATTAACAAGTGTGACTATACCAAGTAGTGTTACAAGTATAGGTAAAAATGCATTTTATAAATCAAGTTCTTCTAATTCAAACTTAACAAAAATAATAAATAAAACAGGTAAATCTTTTGATTGGGGGATTATAGTAAATGGTAGCTCTAGTACTGATTATACTTTTATAACAGGTACAGTAGTTAATAATACTGGTAATGTAGAAATAGTAAGTGAATAACAAAAAAGAATTTTTTAACAAAAGATTCTTTTTTCTATATTTTGATTGACTTTAGAAAAACCATAATTATAATATAGGTACAAAATTATTTAGGGAGGTTTTATGAAGAAGATATTATTTGGAATTATGCTATTATTTATAGCAATAGGGGTTAATGCAACTACAAATGTAGATGTAAAAAATGTAAATATCGAAAATGTTAAGGTAGAGGTAAATGAAAAAATTGGATATAATGAAGAGATAAATATAAAATATTCAATTAATCCAAGAGATGCATCAAATCTAAGCATCACATGGAGTGTAACTGGATTAAAAAAGGGAGTTACAGTAGAATTTGTATCTAATAAAGTAACTAAAAACTCTGATGGTGAAATTAAATTAAAGGTAAATAATACTACTAATGAAGAAGTTACATTATCTTTAATAGGTGAACAAGATGGTAAAATAGTTAATCAAACTAAATTAAATGTTCAAAATAAAGAAAATACTTTAACTAGGGTAACTGAAGAAGTTAAAAATCTTATTTTAGAATTAGATGAAAAAATAAATAATAATAATTATGAAACTAATAAGGAATTAATTGAAAAAATTCAAGATTTATTAGATAACAATCCAGAAATTAAGGATTCAATTGATGAAGAATTATTAACAAAATTTGAGGATGTAAAAACATCTGTAAATGATTTTGATATTGATAATAATAAAACATTTGTAAAAATTGTATCTATTGTACTAGTTGTAGTATTCTCTGCATTAATATTTTGGATTTTTAAGAAAGAAGAAAAGTAATTTTTCTTCTTTTGTTGTATAATGATAGAGGTGAGATTATGATAAATATAGTTTTATACGAACCAGAAATTCCACAGAATACTGGTAATATTATGAGAACATGTGTTGCAACTAATTCTAAGTTACATTTAATAAAACCACTTGGTTTTAAACTTGATGATAATCATATGAGAAGATGTGCAGTTAATTATTTAGAAAACTTAAATTATGAGGTATACGAAAATTGGGATGATTTTAAAGATAAGAATAAAGGAACATACTATTATTTAACTAGATATGGAAAAAAACCACATACTTCATTTGATTATAGTAACAATAAAGAAAACATATATTTAATATTTGGTAAAGAAAGTACTGGAATACCTAAAGAAATATTAAAGGATGATCTAAAACACTGTATGAGAATACCAATGACAGATAAAGTAAGGGCTTTGAACGTATCAAATTCAGTGGCTATAATGGTTTATGAAGTATTAAGACAACAAAATTTTAATGACTTATCATTTACTGAACCATTTAAAGGGGTAGATTATTTAGAAAAATGATGATATAATTCTCTTAGAATAGGATGTGATATTATTAAAAAGTATATATTATTACTTATTATGTTAGTAGTATTGTCGCCTATAAGAACAAAAGCAATTCATGAAGTTATTGATTCTAGATGCACTGATGAATTAAAAATATCATTAAGAGAAGAAGCATCTTTATTAACTTATAGATTAAGTAAAGTAGAAAAAAAAGGTAATGTTACTTATACTTTATATTTTTATAATATATCTGATAATTTGTATGTTCTTGATACTAAAACAAATAAAAAATATTATAAAAACAATAAAATAGAAAATATAAATCCAGGAACCATTTTAAATTTAGATATATATGCTATAGATAGCAGTTATTGTAAAACATATAAACCAGATAGTAGAAGTATACGTGTACCTTATTATAATAAGTTTTCTACAAGCAAATTATGTATAGGTCATAAAGAATATGCTCTATGTAAAGAAGATATTAATGTTACATTAACAGAAGAACAATTTAAAGAATCGTTAAATAAATATATTGAGTCACTTGAACAAAAACGAACAACAATAACAACTAAGCAAACAACAAATGAAGGTAATAAATTTAATATATTCGATTTTATAATAAAATATAACGAATATATTAGTGCATTTGGAGTTCTATTATTAATTATTTATATAGTAGTAGATATTAAAATAACTAATAAAAAAAGGAGAAGTATATTATGAGAAAAAAGATATTAATTTTATTAAGTTTAATTTTACCAGCATTTGTATATGCAGATAGTTGTACAATCAATAATGATACACAAACTACGCAAGATAGAACTTTATCATGTGATACTAATTTTAAAAAGACAACTACTTTTAAAACGGAAAGTGAAGAAAAAATACTTGAAAATGAAGTATGTACAATAAAATGTACTGAAAGTATTATTTTTTCAATTGATCCAGTAAAAAAAGTATTAGCAGGTACAAGTTTTAGATATCCTCTTTATTATAGTGGTGAGAGGAAATGTACAGCAACTTATAAATATCAAGAATATGAAACAAAAATTAAAAAATTAGTAGGTGAATATGAAAAACTCACTGGAACAGATAAAGATACTAAAGCAAATGAAATAGTAAATTATTATACTTTAAAAAAGCAATGCGATGAGTTTACAAAACAAGATAGTGACTATAAAAATGAATATAAACTAAATGCAAATGTAGAATTAAAGGTAGATACTTCTACTGGTTCTAAAACAATAAAATATGTATCATTAAAAATTAATGATTATGAATCAAATGTTAATGTTGATGAAGTAAATTATGCTTCATGTGGATATGATGAATCATTAAAAAAATGTGCTGGTTCTACAAAAACAATATCAAATTGGACTGAAACAGCAAGAATATATGGAAAATATACCATGCCAAATACATATGTAGAAAGATATACAGGAGAAATAAAAAATGTTCCAAGTACTAAAACTTGTAATGCAGGTGATAGATACTTTGTTGATTTTAAAGAACTTACAAATCCACAAACTGGTGCGACTGATGAAACTGGGTATAGTTTAACACTTACGGCTGATGAAATAGGGAATAATATTGATAAGAGTAAAGATAAATGGAAATTATCAGTAAATTGTTCATACAAAGTAAAAAATTTAATATTTCCACAAGGCAGTTCTACTACAACAGTAGATGAAAACTATAAAAAATATGGAAGTTCAACATTTATTTATAGACAAATAGATATTGATGATCCATTTCCAAATAGAGAACCAGCTGCTAATTGGCAAGGAAAAGAAAATATAATAATATCTAAACCATATGAAACACTATTAACATTACAAAAATTTGAAATATCTTTGGATAGAGGATCTATAAAAAGAGTAAGAGATTATAATAGTAATTATCCATATGATACGTTTAATTTAAGCGAAATGGAAAAAAGTTTATTTATAATAAATAATCCGACAATTGTAAAGAGAAAGTAATATACTTTTCTCTTTTCACGTCCAAAAAATAAAAATTAAGTTTACATAAAATAAAAATATGATATAATTATCTTATAATAAAAGTATGCTAGGAGGAATAAAATGGGCAATTTAGGTTTCAAAATTAAAAGATTTTTACAAAACAAAAATACAGTAACAATTATAGGAGTAGCACTTATTGTTGGTATAATATACTTTGGATATAATTATAGAATAAAACAAGCTACTAATCCTACAAAGGTTCCGTACGCAAAAACAACAATACAACCAAGAACAAAAATAACGGAAGATATGATTGGATACATGGATGTTATGCCTAGTATGATTAACAAATCAACAATCACAAATATAAAATATATAGTAGGTAAATGGTCTAATTATAATACAATAATACCAGAGGGAAGTTTGTTTTACACACAAACAGTTGTTACATCTGATCAATTACCAGATTCAGCATTTATTACAATACCAGAGGGCTATACACCATTTAACTTATCTGTAAACGTTAATAGTACTTATGGTAATTCAATATTTCCAAATAACTATATAGATGTATATTTTAAATATTTAAACTCTGATGGCAAGGTAACTGTAGGTAAACTAATTGAAAATGTTAAAGTACTTGCTGTAAAAGATAGAAATGGAAAACATGTTTTTGAAAATAGTGATGAAGAAAGAGTTCCAAGCATCATAATATTTGCTGTGCCTGAAGATATGCATTTATTATTGAGAAAAGCAACATATCTATCAAATATAAGAGAAATTTCTGCAGAATTAATACCAGTACCTACAACTGAGTCATATAGTTCTGAACCAGGCGCTATTAGATTGGCTAGTACAGCACTTAAAAACTTCATAGAATTAAATACAGGTACAGTTCCAGTAGATGAATTGCCACCAATTTATGATCCTACTGAAGAGCAGTAGAAAAAAGGGAGGGCTTTATGGATACGATGTTTACTAATGTTGATTTTGGCCCATTAAAAAAATATTTAGATGATGACGATATTACTGACGTATCATATAGTAATAATGGGCAGTTATGGCTTAAATCACTTTCAAAGGGAATTTATAAGCCAGAATTGCAAGACGTTAATAATGCTATAATTGAAAAGCTTGCTTTTCAGTGCGCAAATATGATGGGTAAAACTTTCAATATGGCACACCCCTTTTTGGATGCAGAAAGTGCAGAACTTCGTCTTAACTTTGTACATGATTCAATAGCAAAAAATGGTATTGCACTTTTAATGAGAAAAACACCCGCAAAGATCAGATTAAAAAAAGAAAAAATAATAGAAGAAAAATATATAACAGAAACCATACATGACTTTCTACTTAAATGTGTTGAAGGTCATTGCAATATAATTATAAGTGGTGAAACAGGTAGTGGTAAAACAGAGTTTTTAAAATATCTAGCCGCACATACTAAAGAAAATGAAAAACTTATAACTATAGAGGATACTCTAGAACTACATTTAGATAGAATATTCCCATATAGAGATATAGTAGCAATGAAAACTAATAATATTGCATCTTATTCAGATGTATTAGTTACATGCATGAGACAAAATCCAAAATGGATATTACTATCAGAAGTACGTAGTGCAGAAGCGGTAATGGCTGTGCGTAATTCCATTTCATCAGGACACTATATAATATCTACAATACATGCTGATAAAGCCGCTTCAATACCAAATCGTATGTATAGTTTGCTTGAAACTAACCTTGATATTGATCAATTCTTAAAATCAGTTTATAGATATGTTCAAATAGGCGTTCATATAAGAGGATACCAAGATAAAAATACACAACGATTTATTCGTGAAGTTTGTGAAGTTTGCGAATTTTATGTTGATGATGAGAATAACGCAAAAAGTAATATAATTTATAAAAAAACACCAACTGGACAAGTTTATTATGCAAATCCAACTAGATATCTATTGGATTATTTATCAGCACAGGGTGTAATCCTTCCTAAAGATGTTATAGTAAAGCAAGAGGAAGATGTTACAAGTACACCAACTGTGAAATCAAAATTAAGTGAAGAAATACTAGAGATATAATAAAGGAGGTATACTATGGAATTTTTACTAATACTCATTATTGCTCTATTTATAGTAATTTATAGAAAAAATACAGGTGCTATTACATATAAGTTTATAGTTGGAAAAGTAGGAGAAGCATATGATAAATTTGCACCCTACTCATTTAAAAAAATAAGAGAGAAAGTAAAAGAACTCGGCATGGAATATACCCCAAAACAATATACAGTGCAAGTAATAATGTTTGCAGGTGCTGCGTTTATAGTTTCATATTTATATTTTTACAGCATAATAATAAGTATTTTTTATGTAGTAGTAGCAGTATTAGTTATTCCATATTTAGCTTACTTAAGATGTAAAAGAGTATATAGCGAATTTATTTTTGAACAAATCCAAGTATATACAACAAATACAATAATGGAATTTGCTGTAACTGAATCATTTGTAAAATCATTAGAAGGTGTCTATTCATCTGGAGTATTAGAAGATCCCGTTTTAAGTGATGTAAAACATATGATAGATATGTCCTATGTAAATGGGTCAGTAAAAGAATCAATAGAATATATGGATAAAAAATATGACTATCATATAGTAAAAAATATGCATCAATTATTTTATCAAATTACACAAGAGGGCTCATTAGATGCTAAAGATACACTAGATGCAATGCTTGTAGATATAGATGCACTAGTAGAAGGTGTTTATAGAGATAGAATTGATAGATCTGCATTTCATAAATCATTTTTAAGATATGGAATCCTATTATACTTGATGGTAATGTTAATTCAGTATCTGCTTGGAATGGATTCGTATTTAAAATTATTAGATCAAACAGTAGTTAGAATATTATTACATGCAATTATTATAATTAATAGTTATTTCTTACTAAATGGTGAAAAATATTATAATGAGAATGTAGGTGCTGAATAATGGAGATATTAGTAGTTGGTATAATTATTCTTTATATATTAGAGAAGAATAAAAAAATAAATAGTGGACAATTTATACAAGAAAATACTGCATTTTTAGACAAATTAAAAGAATCAGATTATGATTTTCTAGTTAGAAGTAAGTATGGAGAAGATGTAGATCCTAACGTTCTTTTTCAAAAAAGAACAAAGAATGCATTTATAGTAATAGTATTTCTTATATTCTTATTTATTACTCAATTATCTTTTTTAAATGTATTAGCTGCATTTGTAGTTGGATTTGTTGTTTTCAAATCATCATACAGTAGTTTAAAAACCTATTACAAAAAACATTTACATGAGATAAATTTACAATTACCATATTTTCTTAAAACACTAGAAGTATTAGCACAGCATTATACAATACCAGTAGCATTAGCAAAAAGTATTGATAGTGCACCAGAAATATTTAGATCTGGTTTAAGAAATTTAGTAGAAAGAATAAATGAAGGAGATTCAACTGTTGAACCATATATGGATTTCGCTAAAGAATATCCAGTAAATGATTCAATGAGAATGATGAGATTATTATATAGATTAGGTCTTGGTTCCCAGGAAAATAAACATGAACAACTTGTAATGTTCTCAAAAAGTGTATCAGCACTTCAAAATAAAGCAAGAGAAACAAGATATAAAGAAAGATTACAAGTAATGGAAAACAAGACAATGATAATGCTGGGTGCAGTTGGTGGAGGAGTAATGTTATTACTTTTGATATCAATGATACAATCATTTTCGTAAAAAAGTGTAAATGACGATTGATTTATGTATATATATGACTTATAATAGAATTATAAAAATAAAGGAGGGAAAAAATGAAAGCTGCTACAGGTGAGTTAAACTTAACACTTATCACAATATTAGCACTAGGAGCTGTACTTGCATTCTTTTGGGTTTTATGGCCTTCAATCAAAGAAAAAATAACAGGAAGTACAAAAGATAATATGGGTGATGATCCTACTGCTTATGTAGAAGTAGTTGAAACAGACCTAATATAATGAAGAAAGGATATAATACATTCAGTCCTTTAAATAAGAACTGATTATATTATACAAGGTGATAGAATGAGAGAGGCAGTTGGTGGAGCTTTATTAATAAAATTAGTAATGTTTTTCATAGTAATTTATGTGTGCTTCATGGCAATTGCAGTTAATTATTCTATTACTTTTAGAGTAAAAAATCAGATTATAAATCTGATAGAAGCATATGAAGGATATGATTTGGCTGAAGAGCATATAAAAGAATATGTTGCTAGTGTTGGTTATTATAAAGCAAATGGCAACATGATGGTTGAAGAAGATTGTATAAACGCTGCAAGCGTAGGTGGTTATTGCATTGAAGAATTGACATCAACAAGAGGGACATATTATAAAGTTACTACGTATGTTTCTTTTGACTTTCCTATAGTTGGAAGATTAACTAATTTTCCAGTATCCGGGGAAACAAAAGTTATTTATAGCATGTAAGGTGGTGTATTTATGAATGTAATCGTGTCTAACAAGGCAAACAATCTTTTGTCTTCTCTTCAAATAGATGTAATTAAAAAGATTCAAGGAGAGTTTTCAGTAGAAGAAATTATTTCTATATTTGAAAACTTTTTTTACCAAAGAATGATATTGGATATTACTGCAATCAGAGATTATAAAGATGTAAAAAATATACAAAATTTATCTATACATTTAGATACGAGTAAAATAATTATTCTACTTGATGGTTCAGCAGAAACCTCTTCTAGTGAATATATTTCAAAACTCATATCCATGGGTATATATAATTTTACACAAAATATAGATGGTGTTATATATTTACTTAATCATCCTAATTCATACAAAGATGTTGCATCAATGCACCAAATAGAAGATAAACCATTTTCTATGATGAGAGTAGAAAATAACAGAACAAAAGTTATTGGCTTTAAAAATCTAACTGAAAATGCAGGAAGTTCATCATTAATTTTTATGCTTAAAAGGCAATTGCAAAATAATTATGTAGTTAAAGCAATTGAAATTGATTCACGAGATTTTTTGTTTTATAGCGACAAAGATATGATATCAACAACTAGTGAAGATTTAGGAAAAGAGTTATTAAAGTTAAATGGAAATGTAGATATTGTTTTAATTGATTTAAATAAATCTGATCAAGAAAAAGCATGTAATGAAGTTCTATATTTAATTGAACCATCAATTATAAAAATGAATAAATTCGTATCAAGGAATAGAGAAAAATTACCAACTCTTTTAAGTAAAAAGGTCATTTTAAATAAAAGCTTATTATCTGAAAAAGATATTAGAGAATTTGAGATGGAGTCAGGAATTAAAATATTTTATTCCATTCCTCCTTTAAATGACAGATATCCAAGTGAAATACTTGATAATTTCTTAGTAAAATTGGGCTTTCTTAAACAAAGAGTAGAACCAAGAGAAATGTCTAATAATAACAAATTATTTGGTATATTTAAACGTAGAAGTTGACAATTATAAACATATATTATAAAATTAAATTGTTATAAAGGAGGAAGAACTATGAGTTTATGTGAGAATTCAGAACTACTTAGTATAATTGGAATTTTAAAAACTGTACTAAAAATTATGCAAATTGGTATACCAGTTCTATTAATAATATTTGGAACTATTGATTTAGGTAAAGCAGTTATGGCTGGAGATGAAAAAGAAATCAAAGCGGCTACAAGTATTTTAGTTAAAAGAGCAATTGCAGCAGTAGCAGTGTTCCTATTAGTTTTATTAGTTTCAGTTATTACTGGCTGGGTAGGCGGAGATGAATGGAAACAATGCTGGAGCGCAGCAAACACTAATGTTAAAATAAATCCTTTGGGATAATTTAAATCAAAGTTAATAATTGTAAATTTAAAAATATCTTTTTATAGATATTTTTTTCTTATCGTGATATAATGTAGAAGAGTAGGTGAACTTATGAAAAAAGTTTTGATACTTTTACTCTTTATCCTTACCCTATGTGGATGTGAATACAAGAGTAAATATAATGAAATGGATATAAACAAATTATTTGATACATTTTTAGCCAATAATACTAATTTAGCCAATCACTCAACTAATGGCTACAAATATTATTTACCTAGAGGTGTAAAAGTAGTAAAAAGTAAAGAATACAATGAAGAACTATATTCAAATGGAAATTATTATTATTTATATATTGATGCGGTTGGTTACTTCTATAAAAATAATATAGATTATGAATTAGATGATTCACTATATTTCTCTAAAAGCTTTGATTATAATAACAAAACAGGATATGCAAATATAAAAAAAGAAAATGATAAATATTTAATATATGTTTATTATAACTATGCCAGCATAGAAACATATGCAAGCGAGGAAAACTTAAAAAATTCAATTGTAAATATTTGTTACATACTTAATTCAATTAAGTTTAACGATTCAATTACAAACTATGCAATAGGTGATGATAGAGGAAAACTTAAAGAAGAAACATTTGATTTCTATGTTCCAAAAAAAGAAGGAAATTTTATAGATTACATAAATAAGTACGATGAATATGTAGATGAAAAAAATACCGAAGGAAATATCGGTAAACAAGTTGAATAAGAAAGGTGGATTATTATGGGACTTTTTGATAAGTTAAAAAATATTTTTATAGAGGAAGAAGAAATTGAATCAGAGGAATCATATAAAAGTATTCCAAAGAAAATAGAAGTAAAAGAAGAAACAAAAAAGGAAGAAGTTGTAAAAGAAATTCCGCAAATAACAAAAGAAGATGTAGTTAGTGATAGAGATTTAATTGAAACTAATCAAAAATTTAAATTTCCTATTATATTTGAAGAAGATGATTTCAAAGAAGAAAGAAAAAAGAGTAAAAGTATAAATGTGTTAGAAAGAGAAAATACTAAATATGAACCAGAGATAAAAAGAGAAGTAAAACCGCAAAAGAAAACATTTAAACCTTCCCCAGTTATTTCTCCAGTATATGGAGTATTGGATAAAAATTATACGAAAGATGAAATCAGTTCTAAAGATGGACTTCTTACAGATAGTGAAGATAAGGTTGATATAGATTATGTTATAAAAAAAGCATATGGTAATCAAGCTACAACAAGAGAAGAAAAAAATAAAGAAAATCAAAAAGAATCAGATGAAATAATAGATTTATTCAAAGATAAATTAAAAGAAGATGATTTTAATAATGAAGAATTATCTAATCAAGTAGACGAAAAAATAAAGTCAATAGATGACTTACTAAAAGATACAAACGATGATTTTTATTCTTTAGTTGATAGTATGTATAAAGATGAAGAAGGAGATGAAAAAGAATGAGTTTTTTAGAAATATCAAAATTAATTCTTCCGTTGTTGCTTTATGTTGCTGCAATTGCTTTACTTATAACTTTAATAGTACTATGTGTAAAACTTATAAAAATATTAGGAAAAGTAGATAAAATAGTTGATGATGTAGATAACAAAGTAAAGTCTTTAAATGGAGTTTTTAATGTAATTGATTTTTGTACAGATAAAATTTCTTATGCAACCAATAGAATAGTTGATGGCATAACTAATTTTGTACTAAAGATTGGAAAGAGAAAATATAATAAAAAAGAGGAGGAAGAAGATTATGAGTAAAAAAGGAAAAACATTTAGTTTCTTAGGAGGAGCACTAGTTGGACTAGGATTAGGATTTTTATTTGCTCCTAAAAGTGGTAGTGAAACAAGAAAGGAACTTGCTAATCAAATATCTAACTTATGGGATAAAGTAAGAAAATTAGATGCTAATGAAATAAAAGAAAATATATCAAATAAATTAAATGAAATAGAAGCAGAACTTAGAAGTTTAGATAAAGAAAAAGTTTTAAGTATAGCCAAAGAAAAATGTGATTTATTAAAAGTAAAAGCAGAAGAACTTGTAGAAATGGCAAAAAAAGCATCACAACCAGTAATTGAAAATGCTGCAAAAACAGTAAAAAGAGAACTTGCTAATGTAACAAGAGAGGTATTAAATAAGTTAGAAGAAAAGTAATATGTAGGAGGTATTTATGACAACTATTAGTGAACTAAATGCTGCCATTCAAAGAGCAAATAACGAAATAGAAAAGTGTAATTCATTAAAAACAGCAATATCTGAGTTGTCGGGTAACATTATTTATTGTACAAGCAAGTTAGAAGAAGCTTCTGGTTTGATAAGCGATGGTTTAATAATTAATGGCAAATCAGCAGACGATGGATCAATATCTGAAATTTCAAATAATATAAAGAATGCTAAAGCAAATATAGAGGAAATTAATCCATCTATTGATACAAGAATACAAGAATTGCAAAATAATATTGCTACTTGGAAAAATGAAATAACACAATTACAAAAAACTACAAATGTATAAGAATGTAGCGGGTGATAGTATGAATAACAAATTTATATATAATGAGATTGCCATAAATGATTTAAAAAATTGTATTAATATTGCAATATCTTATGCAAACGAAATAAAAGAAAACATATCTTCTATAAATAATTTATTATCTTATATTAATATAAATAATAATATCTCAAGCTATTTAAATAATCTTAATAATGAATTAGATAGAATTTATAATATCCCAAAAGTAATAAACGAATGGGAATTTATTATATTAATTTCAAATGGTGATTTCAAATCAAAACTAAAAAGTTGGATACTAAATGGAGAAGTGACATGTGAAGATTTAGTAAATATGTCAGATTCCTATATGAAGGCCTTAGTAGCTATTAATGGTAACGACTACTATACGCAACTAAAAGAAATACAAAATCCATATGAAGCTTTAAAAGAAGCAGGAATGAATGAAGAATATTTAAATAAACTAAATGAGGCATTCATAGAAAAACTAGTAGATGAAGATTTAATGTATACTGGTAAAGGTGTTGCTTATATGGCATATTCCTTTACTGGTCTTTTAGCAATGTTTGGTTTATCACTTGATTATAATTGGGGTGGAAATTATGATAGCAAAGAAAAACATGGATTCTATCTAGGAAATAGTAACAATATGCTTGGAACATTAGACTGTAATAACTATTACGATTGGTTATGTAGATGTGTAGGAATTACTGGAGATAATAGTAGATATAAAGCAGTAGAAAAATATAAAAGAGGTGTAGATGGAATAACACAAGAAGATAGAATTCAAGTAAATAGCAGTTCGCCAAATTATAAAACTGGTAATTCTGGAGACATAATGAACAATGAAAGACACATGATAGTTATTCTTGAAAATACAGGTAAAGGATACTGGATTTCAGAAGAATCTGCTTGTGCAAGAATACAATATCTTACATATGAAGAATGTGCTAAAAAAGGGTACTTACTTAATGATATGAGTGCATTATATAGAAATACAAGTAAATCCCAAAGCAAAGCACAATATCAAGATAATAACTATATACCACCAAAAGTATACAAAAATTATTTTGGAAATTTAAAAGAAGAAACAATGACTAAATTAATTGCACAATATAACAAGAGAAATTTAGCCAATTTTGATAAACAAACTATAATTAATATATTAAATAATGGTTACGATGATGGTTCAAATAGAATTACAAATATTTCAACACTACCTAATACAAACTATAATTATGATTTAAGATATGCACTTGATAACATTGACAATATTGACTTTGATTCAGCGTGGGATAATAGTATCATGATAAATGTAATAGATGAAAAAACAAAAAATGCAATTGGCTCTTATCCTATAGATGAATATGTAGCAGGAGTAATATTAGGTGAATCAGTAGCTAGAATGTATTATGAAGGATATTACGAAGGAAAAAACAATAATGGACAAGTTGCTACTGATGAAGAAATGCTTGCATCAATGATGGCATTCGCAGTTTTAGCAAGATCATATGGAATTGCACAAACAGTTGAATCTCCTAGACACGCACAAGATCATAAAATAGAAGCTGGTTCTTCTAAACAATGGTTTAGCGCTTCCCGTTTAAAAGGGAACGGAGAAAGAACTGCAGATGCAGAAACTGTACAAAAATGGGCAAAACTAGCCAAATTAGCAGCATATCTAACATCTGGAAAAGTATTATCTTTAGATGGAGATAAAGTTACAAATGCAGGATATGGTTCAAGCAAACAGGATGAACTTATACAATATGCAATAAATAATCACGAAACAGATTACACTAAAATACTAGAAAATTGTTATTCAAATGAAGATTATAAATGGGTAAAAGCAGGTACTGAAGTATATAATTATAATTATTCTACTGAATCTATAAATAATAAATATAACAATATTGAAAGAATAGATGTAAAAGAATCACAAAACAACAATAATAATGAAACAATAAAAACAGGAAATACAAATAAAAATACCGAAACTACAAAAGAAATACCAAAAAAAGAAGACATAATAATAGAAGTACCAAAACCAAATCCAATAAATGTGTTACCAGAAAATCTATTTAGTGATATAGTACCACCTCTAAAAGAAGGAAAACTAGGATATATGGAAATAAGTAATAAACACGTAATGTATGAATTAACGAATATAAAAGAAACAGCATACAACAGTTACATATCATTACTTGAACAAAATGGCTTTACATTTAATGGAGAAGCATTTATAAAAGAAAATTATATAGTTAACTTAAAATATGATAATAATACACTTTCATTAACAATAAATATAGTTTGACATTTATAACAAAAGATAATATACTATACTTAAATTGAGATTATTAGTAGTTTAATAATTTGAAATATAGAGATTTAGTGGGGATGGAAACTAAACAAATTATTAAATGAAATACTTATCAATCCCTAATCGGGTTAAAGATTAAAAGTGCATAGAATCTATGAACTAAGGTGGTACCGTTCAAATGAACCCTTAGATTATAGATTTTTTATTTTTTATAGGAGTTGTTAATATGTGGGAAGATATATTGAAAAGAAATACAAAAATAGACGAAATATTTATAAAAAAATACGAAGATAATGAACCAAATTACTTCGAAAAAAACTGTCTTAGTTTAATAACTGAAATAGCAGAGTTTTTAAACGAAACAAAATGTTTCAAATATTGGTCTATAAAAAATCCCGATAAAGATAAACTAAAAGAAGAATATGCAGATGCATTAATAATGACACTATCGATGTTTAATTATTTAAATATAAATTTAGAGTTAGTCGAACATTCAAAAACAAGTAACATATTAGAAATATTTAATGAACTATTTAAAGATGCATCTAATATAATGAATAAAAATATATTAAGTGTAAAAAAAGTGTTTTCAAATTTAATATACATATCAACACTACTAAATATAACTGAAGAAGAAATAAAAGATGCATGCTATAAAAAACAAGAAATAGTAGAAAAAAGATTATCAGACGATAATTACTAGGAGGAATTATGAAATTATTTGAAGAATTAAAATGGAGAGGTTTAATAAAAGATATAGCAGGAGATGACTTAGAACATATCCTAAACGATAAAAAAATTACATTTTACTGGGGAACAGATCCAACAGCAGACAGCTTGCATTTAGGACATTACTCATCATTACTTACTGCAAAAAGATTATCAAATTATGGACATCATCCAATACTTTTAGTAGGAGGCGCAACTGGTTTAATAGGAGATCCTAGACCAACAGCAGAAAGAGAAATAATGAATAAAGATGTCCTAAAAAATAACTTAGAAGGTATAAAAAAACAGGTAGATAAAATATTTGATGGGAAAGCAGAAATAGTTAACAACTATGATTGGATTAAAGAAATGAATTATATTGATTTCCTAAGAGATGTAGGTAAATATATAAATGTAAACTATATGCTTGCAAAAGACATTATAAATAGAAGATTAGAAACAGGTATAACATATGCAGAATTCTCATACACATTAATTCAAGGTTATGATTTCCTACACTTATTTGAAGAAAAAAACTGTATATTACAAGCAGAGGGTTCCGATCAATGGGGAAATATAACAACTGGACTTGATTTAATTAAGAAAAAAACAGGAAAAGATGCATATGGATTTACAATGCCACTTGTACTTGATTCCCACGGGAATAAATTTGGCAAATCAGAAGGAAATGCATTATGGTTAGACATAAACAAAACATCATCATATGATTTATACCAATACCTAATAAATACAGAAGATAGCATGTGTGAATCATATTTAAAAATATTTACATTTCTAAATCCAGAAGAAATAATGGAATTAATGAATAAACACAATGAAAATCCACATCTAAGGTTAGCACAAAAAACATTAGCAAAAGAAATAATAACTGATTTGCACGGAAAAGAAGAATATGAAAAAGCAGAAAAAATAAGTCAAGTATTATTTAGTGGAAAAGTAAATGAACTTACATCAAACGAAATAGAAATTGCATTTAAAGGATTCCCTGTTTATAATATAAACGAAAGATTAAATATAGTAGATATACTAGTTAAATATGAAATATGTTCATCAAAAAGAGAAGCAAGAGAATTTATAACAACGGGCAGTATATCAATTAATGGAAATAAAATAACAGAATTAGATTATATAATAGACAATAACACAACAATAGATAGCAAATATGTTGTAATAAGAAAAGGAAAGAAAAAATATTTTATATTAAAATATTAGAGTGGTTGAATCACTCTTTTTTTTAATAAATAAAAAGCCCCTATATGTGGGCTAAAATATATATCATTTATGATATGTTTCATTATTAAGTATTTTATAACTTCTATATAATTGTTCAACAAATATCAATCTAAATAATTGATGTGGGAAAGTCATATTAGAAAATGATAATCTATAATTAGATAACTTTTTTATATCAGAAGAAAGTCCATAAGAACCACCTATTATAAAAGTTATGTCACTATTATTAACTGTTGTTTTATCTATCAAATTAGCAAATTCTAATGAATTTAGTTGTTTACCTTCTATATCTAGTGTAATAATAAATGACTTTTTATTTAATTTTTTCTCTATTTTTTCTGCTTCTTTTTTTAAAGTTTTTTCTTTATCAAAACATTCATCATCTAATTCAATTAATTCTATTTTCGCATATTTTGTTAATCTTTTTAAATATTCATCTATACCTTCTCTTATATATTTCTCTTTTATTTTTCCAACTGTTATTATTGTAAT
>ERZ780226.1557-NODE-1557-length-17697-cov-3.203095_pt1 | contig 17697 bp, 18 predicted proteins | sample MGYA00511165_ERZ780226 | MGnify/ENA primary metagenome ERZ780226 (study PRJEB29588, sample SAMEA2152373) | human gut metagenome | biome: human gut; feature: human-associated habitat; material: faeces | place: Denmark | collected 2008/2010 ...
CCTGGAGGTCAAGGAGGGCGCTCAGGACGACGGTCTGGACAACGGCGCCGGGGACCAGGGCATGATGTTCGGCTTTGCCTGCGATGAAACAAAGGAGCTGCTGCCTCTGCCTGTGGTGCTGGCCCATCGGATCACCATGGGCCTAACCGAAGCCCGCCGAAATCACCTGCTGGAATGGCTCAAACCAGACGGCAAGGCACAGGTGTCCGTGGAATATGAGGATGACAATCCCATGCGAGTTGCTACCGTAGTGGTTTCTACTCAGCACGCGCCGGAGGTAAGCCAGAAGGAGCTCCGGGAGGCAGTCTATCAGCTCATCCTTGTGCCTGCACTGGGGAAGTACCTGGATCAGAACACCGAGGTGCTCATTAATCCCAGCGGTTCCTTTGTGCTGGGCGGCTTTGAGGCGGACACAGGCTTGACCGGGCGCAAGCTCATGGTGGACACCTACGGCGGCATTGTTCCGCACGGTGGCGGAGCTCTGTCCGGCAAGGACTGCACCAAGTTGGATCGCAGCGGGGCGTACATGGCCCGTTATCTTGCCAAAAACGTTGTGGCGGCAGGACTGGCAGAGAAATGTACTGTCAGTATGGCTTACGCCATCGGCAAGGCAGAGCCGCTGTATGTTCAGGCGGACACCCACGGAACCGGTGTATACCCGGATTTTGTTCTGGAGGAAGCGGTAAAGCTGCTCTTTGATCTGACGCCCACGGGCATGACAAACACGCTCCAGCTCATGGAGCCCATCTACCAGAAGTATTGCAATTACGGGCATTTCACCCACCAGAGTGCGCCTTGGGAGCAGACAGACTGCGCCGAGCTGCTCTGGGAGGGCTGTGATTTGGCTGCGGAGCAAATGTAGGAAATATTGCTACCAAATCTGATCATGATCGCCCAGCAAAATGGACCTCATATGTTCATCGATTTCGTCCGCACTGGGCTTTGACGCAAGAATGGGTTGAATGACCTCCCGACATTCCCTCATATGCGGCAGCTTCGCAGCAAGGGAATTAGCCTTTTCTGTTTTTCCACATTTCAGGTATAGGAAGCACAGCGCGGCACGAGTTGCCGCTTTTTGCGGCTCGTTGATAGAGATCGGCAGTCCCTTTTCCATTAGCTCGATGGCTTCCTCGGATTTTCCTTGCAAGGCAAGCACTCCGGCAAGCCCCAGCATCATTCCCGGTTTGTTAGGATAGATCAGGAGCGCGTCCCGATAGACTTTTTCTGCCGCGGCATAGTCACCATTCTGCTTTAGCATATTGGCTTTTCTGTGAATAGAGAGCCTTGTTTCAGCGGCACGTATCTCATTCATACCGATGAGCAAATCAACGCTTGTTTCAAAAATGTTTGCCAAAGCTGGCAGAAATGTAATGTCCGGATAGGATTCTCCGCGTTCCCATTTGGAAACGCTTTGCGGCGTTACGTTTAAGAAGTCCGCAATATTCTCTTGGGTATATCCCTTCATCACCCTGTATTTTCGCAGATTCTCGGCAAAGTATTCCATTTGTACCCCTCCTCAGTGATTTCATTCTATCGTTTTTCTGACCGATTTACAATGACGCATTCGTTGAGGAAATATCAACTCGAAATGGAGGAATTCAATGACACAACCAACCAATTGGAACATTATCCACGGTGACGCGCTGAAGGTGCTGGAGAGCTTTGCCACCGGCACTTTCGATGCAGTGATCACCGATCCGCCCTATGCCTCTGGCGGCAGAACTCAGGCGGAGAAAAACAAATCCACCACCCAGAAATACTCCAGCATGAAAAACGCGCCTCCGGCATTCGACGGAGACGCGAAAGATCAGCGAAGCTGGACGCGCTGGGCGGCGGAATGGCTGTATCTGGCCCGAAAAGGCTGCAAGCCCGGTGCGCCGGTCTGTATGTTTATTGACTGGCGGCAGCTTCCCTGCAGCTACCGGCAGCTACTGATGCGCTCCAGTGGGCAGGCTGGATTTGGCGTGGCACCGCTGTCTGGGACAAGGGCAACAGCCGTCCCCAGAAAGGCCGCTTCCGGCAGCAGGCAGAGTACATCGTTTGGGGCAGCAATGGGGATATGCCTATCTCCCGACCTGTACCGTGCCTGCCCGGTGTGTTCAAGTACGGCAATCCCCAGAAGCGCATCCATCTCACCGAAAAGCCCCTGCAGCTTATGCGGGACGTGGTGAAGATCACGGAACCCAGCGGGCATATTCTTGATCCCTTTGCCGGTTCGGGCACAACCGTTCTTGCGGCGGTACTGGAAGGGTATCGAGCAACCGGAATCGAAATGTCTGACTACTATGTGCAAGCGGCAAGAGAACGGCTGGAACGGGAGACAGCTTCATGAGTGACATATCCAAGCGGCGCTTAAACCTTGCGCTTTCCATGGACAATCCGCTCCAGAAGCAGGCGTGGGAAATCCTATCTGCCACAGAACCTGGTACCCGCACAACGCTGATCTGTCATGCCCTGTGTGAGTACCAGCGCCAGCAGGCAGTTGTGGAGAATATCCGCCAGCTCTTACAGCAGGAATTGCGGAACATTACGCTGCAGTCCATGCCAAAGCTCTCAGTAAATACGGAAAAAGCAGAAGAAAACTCCGCTGTCCTAGATTTTATTCAAAGGCTGCAACAGGAGTGACCCCAAATACCGGCTGGCTGATTGTGTACCCTGATACACATCAGCCAGCCGGTTTTCTGCACATTGTGTGCCCCGGCACACATCAAATTGAACCGAAACGGAGATGCAATCTGTATCATAATGTGTATTAGATTGGAGGGGAAAAGGCACAAATACTGCGCCCACCGGCGCAGCTCCCCCTCGCCAGCGGCGAGAGTTCGCAAGCATAGCATTCGTCACACGAATGCGCTTGTTGGGAGGCCCCAATCCCCATATGCCGCCTCCGGGCGGAAATAAGAAAGGCGTGATTCATGACAACGCAAGACTATTTTCTCTCTGTGCGGCTAAAACCGACAGAGCATCAAAAGCTGAAGCAGCTTTGCCAGAACTCCGGGCTGCCAGCCAGCACAGTCATCCGCCAGCTGCTGGTGGGTGCCGAGGTCAGGCCCCGGCGCACCAAGGAACTGAAAGAGCTGTACTTGGCAGTAAACCGAATCGGAACAAATATCAATCAAATTGCACGAAAGGTCAATGCCGGATTCGGCACCCGGAATGACGTGCAGGAGCTACTCTATCTGATGGGGCAAATCGAGCTTCAAATGTCCACCATTGCAGAACGCTGATGGCTGTCACCAAGATTCTCGCAAGGCACGGCGGCCTCAAAATGGCCATTCAGTATGTGATGAACGGCGACAAAACCGAGGAGAAGCTGTTGGTTGCAACGCATCTTTGCTCTCAGGCGCACGCCTATGAGGATATGGTCAACACGAAGAAACAGCATGGCTTAACGGAGGGTGTGCAGTATTATCACATGATTTTGGCCTTCAAGCCGGGAGAGATCACGCCGGATTTGGCAATGGAGCTGGCGCAGAAATTCGTGGACGAGCAACTTGCGGAATATGAGACGGTGATCGGTGTGCATACGGATCGCCAGCATATCCATGCCCATATCCTTTTCAACTCCGTCCAGTGGGGCGCAAAGGTCAAGTACCACAGCAACGCAAAATCCTACTACTCCCAGATACGAGCCACCGCAGACCGCCTGTGCCGGGAGCATGGCCTATCCGTTATCATTGAGGGCGATGGGCAGAAGTCCATGAGCTACATTGAGTGGTTACGCCAGAGCAAGGGTCAGCCCACCTACCGCTCCATGCTGGAGACTGACCTCAAAACGTCCATCGAGGATGCCAACTCCATCGGAGATTTCTTCCGCCTCATGGAGCGGAAGGGCTACGAAATCAAGCATGGCAACCGTCTGGGCTTCAAGCTCCGCGGACAAGCCCACTTTATGTACCCGGAACGGAAGAACCCGCAGTATTCCGAGGATGGAATTCGGGCAACGATTGACGGCAACATGGACGCTATCTTCATGGGGAAGCAGATTGCCGTTGTTCATCGCCAGCCGTACAAGCCCTATAAGAAGCACCCGAAGTACACTGGCTTTCTGGCCTTGTACTACCACTATCTCTACATCCTCGGCAAAATTGAAAAGCGGCAGTACCCGCCCAAAGTTACAGGTAAGATGCGCCAGGAGGTCATGCGTTTTGAGCAGCTCCGGGAGCAGTTTCAGTTCCTCAACGAGCATGGTATCTCCAGCGAAGCAGATATGGATGCCTTTGTAGAAAAGGCTGAGGCTCAGATCAAAGCGCTCACCAAACAGCGCACCATCCTCAATGTGCAAAAGAAAAAGCACCAGCCCCAATTTCAGGCGCTGACGGAGGAAGAAGCGTTGGCTCCAGCCAAGCGGCTATATGATCGAGGCCACAGCGGCATGGAACAGGAAGCCCAGCGGTATATGGAAGCAGTGAAGCTGCTGGATGGATGTGGAGAATCCCGTGAACTCCTGTCTCAACAACAGACAGGGCTTTATACCAAGCTTGCGGACTTGAACCGAGAGCTCCGGCAGGTGCGAAAGCAAATCAAAATGTGTGAGGAAATCCGGGCGCAGGCGACCGCAATGCAAGAAAATATCCAAAACATCGAACATCCAGAACAGGAGGTGACGAAACATCATGACAAACAGCGGTGATGCCGCTGAAACCGTAGTCCGGGTGATGCTCACAGGCACCGAGATCACTCTGCGGCTGACGGCCTCGGCGGCGAAAAATCTGTTGGCGCTGTCCGTAGCGCTTGCCAAGCAGCACAAGCAAATCTCCGGCAAAACCCAAATGAAAAAAATCCTAAAGGACACCCGCGACATCCGGGTATTCCCCATGACCAGGGCACAGTACCGGGAGTTCCAGAAGAAAGCCAAGCCCTTCCGGCTGCTCTATGCGTCCATCCGGGATAGGGACGGAGGCGGTCAAATTGACCTGGTACTGCCCGCCACAGAGCTGGACCGAGCGAACCTGGTTTTTGAAAAGATGCTCTACCGGCAGGAGGACAGGGCCAGCAGCAAGGAACCAGCAGAGAAATCCCACGGAAAGGAGGAACCTTCAAAAAACGTATCTCGGTGGCCGCCCGACTTGACTGCTACAAGAGCAGGCTTGGTGCGCTCCGAAGCTATGCCCCAGTCGAGGACGACGAGCAGTGAGCGGGAGTCTGTGATTCTCCGGCTGGAGCAGTACCGGAAGCAGCTCAGTGGGCAGGTCACCAAGGTGAAGAAACGTGGCGAGAGGGAGAAATGAGGGGTTGCGGAGTTTGCAGTTGACCGGTATAATTAAATGAAAAGACTGAGGATTCGGAAATTGTGGAGGTATAAATGTTAGATAATAAAGGGTTCGACTTATGGGCAGATGGATATGATAAATCTGTTGGATTATCAGAAGAAGAAAATACTTATCCATTTGCAGGATACAAAAAGGTCCTTGGGAATATTTATAAAACTATAATGGAAAAATCAAATTCAGTAGTACTCGACATAGGATTTGGAACAGGTACGCTGACTAGAAAACTATATGAGAATGGCTGTATTGTATACGGACAAGATTTTTCAGCAAGGATGATTGAACTAGCTTTAGAAAAGATGCCTGATGCCCATCTATATCAGGGTGATTTTACGAAAGGATTAGTAGAACCATTAAATCAAGGTTCCTACGATTTCATTATCGCAACTTACTCTATTCACCATTTAACAGACATTCAAAAGATTCATTTTCTGAAGGAGCTGTGTAACCGCTTAAGAGAAGGTGGAAAGATACTGATTGGTGATGTGGCTTTCGAAACTCGTAATGAATTGCAAAAATGCAAAGAACACTGCGGGAATGAGTGGGATAATGATGAAATTTATTGTGTTGCTGAGGAATTAAAATTTGAGTTCCCGAATTTAAGTTTTGAAAAAGTGACATTTTGCTCAGGCGTTCTGATTTTGCCTAAATAAATCTCATTTCATCCACCAAGCCAGCCTTTGGGCTGGCTATTTCCACATGGAGGTGATCTCATCCACAAATCCACCAAGGCAGAGGAATGGCTCCTCTGCCTCCTTTTATACCCGTTTATTCTCTGGGTGGCGCTGCTGATTGCCCCTTGCTGGGGCGGCGGCCTTCTGGACATGATTCCCCGGCTGCAAGCAGCTTTGCAGTCACCCCTAGAAATCAGTTGGACGGAGCAGAGCGCTCCGTCTATTTTTATCTGCACCTGCCTCTATGTGCTGGGGCTGGCCGTCTACTTTTCCAGCCGTGGCCGCACCCGCGACGGCGAGGAACACGGCTCCGCCACCTGGGGCTCGGCGCACGAGTTAAATCGCCAATTTTCTCAGAAGCAGAGCAAAATTCTCGCCCGCCACGTCCGCCTGGGACTGGACAGCCGCAGGCATCGGCGCAGCCTCAACGTGCTGGTCATCGGCGGCAGCGGTGCCGCCAAGACCCGGAGCTATGTGCTGCCCAACATTCTGGAGGCCAACACCAACTATGTGATCACCGACCCCAAATCGGAGGTGCTGCTGGCCACCGGCGGCTACCTCAAAAGCAAGGGCTACGAGATTCGGGTGCTGAATCTGGTCAACCTCAGCGAGTCCGACGGCTACAATCCCTTCCGCTATCTCCGGGACGAAAAGGACGCGCTGAAGCTGGTGAACAATCTGATCCAGGCCACCACACCCAAGGGCAGCCATGAAAATGATCCCTTCTGGACCAAAGCGGAAATCGCACTGCTCCAGGCAATCATCCTAATGCTCATGGAGGAAGCGCCACCGGAGGAACAGAACTTCTCCATGGTAGTGCGGACGCTGGAATATGCGGAGGTCAGCGAGGATGCCGACAGCGCCGCATCGCCCATTCCAGTATGCACATCGCCGTCCCAGCCGGGGTTGAGATCTTCTTTACTGCGGCACCCGGAAAGCGTGGCCGTCCGCCAGTACAAGGTCTTTAAGCAGGCCGCAGGCAAGACCGCAAAATCCATTTTGGTGTCGGCGGCAGTGCGGCTGGCGGCGTTCAATCTGCCCCAGGTCAAGGCCATTACCGACCATGATGACATGGATCTGTACTCTCTGGGGGAGCGGAAGGTGGCGCTGTATGCGGTGATCCCGGACAATGACAACAGTTTTTCATTTTTAGTGTCCCTGCTGTATTCTCAGGTGTTTCAGGCACTTTACTACAGCGCCGACCAGATTCACCATGGGGCGCTGCCCTGCCATGTACACCTTATTCTTGATGAATTTGCGGCAATGCCGCTGCCGGGATTCACGCGGGAGCTTGCCACCATGCGGAGTCGGAATATCTCTGCCTCCACCATCATTCAGAACATGGCCCAGATCAAGAGCTTGTACAAGGACGATTGGGAAACCATCCCCGGCAACTCGGACAGCATCCTTTATTTAGGAGGGAATGAGGCCAGCACGCACAAATATGTCTCTGAAATGTTGGGCAAATCCACCATCGACCTAAAGACTCATGGGGAATCCAAGGGCCGCAGCGGTTCCTACTCCACCAACTACCAGATGACAAGCCGGGAGCTGCTGACCCCGGACGAGGTGCGGAAGCTGGACAACCGGTATGCGATTCTGTTCATCCGTGGGGCAAAGCCCGTGATGGATCAGAAATATGACCTTATGAAGCACCCAGCTATCCGTCAGACCTCTCTGGGCGGCGGAGCGCCCTACATCCACCATTTCACCCCGGCTCAAATGGGTACGCCATTGTTTGCGCCTATGAGCCACGCGAGAAAGGAGCATTCTTGAACAAACACGATAACGACAAAAAGGCAAAGCGCCTCTACCTGATCTTTGCCGCCACCGCCATGATAATCACGGTGTTCTGCACCTCCGTGTTTGCAGAGACCGATCCGCTGGCAGTTGTCAACAACCTTTCGGACTTTATATTCAGCCTGATTCGAGCCATCGGTCTTATCCTGCTGGGCTTCGGCATCCTCCAGATCGGTCTGGCGCTGAAAAGCCACGACGCCAGCCAGCGGGCCAATGGTATTCTCACTGTGGCAGGCGGGATTGTCATTACATTTACGAAGGAAATCCTGACCTTGATTACTGGGGGATAAAGAAAATCCGGGGCAACAATGTGCCCCGGACAATAGGATATTGTTATAGCAAGCTGGCGTAGTCCCGCCTTGCATATAGAATCCTTCGGATTTGAACGGTGTCCTCCTTGACAACGTAAAAGACATAATAGTTCTTTACCAGCAGGTAGCGATAGCCCTTTGCTTTCAGGGCCAAATCTCTGGGATGGGGGCACCGCTCCGGGAATTGTGCCAAATTTGCAATTTCCCGAATTAGCTGGTCGTAATACTTCTCCGCCGTTTCCGGGGACAAGGTATTGAGATAGGCCACAATGTCACGAAGATCCTGCTTCGCTGTGGGGTAAATCTTGATCTTATATCGTTCCATGAACCTGCTCCCGAAGCTGTCTCGCAAAAGTCAAGAAGTCCTCGCCCTCGTCTTCGCGGGCAATTTCCTCCTCGGCTACCGCCAGCTTTGCATATAGGTCGATCAGCGCCTCACGCCGCTCGAACTCTTCCATGTTAAGAACGACCATATCTCCAGTACCGTTTCTGGTGATATAAACCGGCTCATGGGTCTGACGGCAGAAGTCTGAAATCTCGTTTGCGCTGTTTCTTAAATCAGATATTGGACGAATGCTGGGCATATGCGCCACCTCCTCAATCCCAGTATAGCAATATCATGCGTAAATTTCAACACAAATATGTCTATTAGAAAGAAGGTGAAACTATCGAAAGCGACAACTGGATCATCCAAAACCTAAACTCCGCCCTTGCTACCTGGAACGAGCGCATGACGGAAATCTGGACGCTGATCACTACCGCCCCGGAGGACTTCCGGGGCGGCTCCATGTGGGATGTTGTTCTGGGCATCAACACCGCACTCCGGGCCATCGCCTACGCACTGCTTGTGCTGTTCTTTGTGTCCGGGGTGATGAAAACAGCGGGAGACTTCACGTCCCTCAAGCGTCCGGAGGGAGTATTCAAAATCTTCCTCCGGTTCGCCCTGGCCAAGGCCGCCATCACCTACAGCATCCACATCACTACGGCGTTCTTCCAAATCGCCCAGGGCATTGTCTCCACCATGATTGGCTCCTCTGGGCTCACGGACACCATGCCCGTGGAGCTGCCGGAGCGTATAGCAGAGCTCATTGAGGATGTGGGTCTGCTGGACAGCATCCCCCTCTGGGTCGTGACCCTGCTGGGCTGCCTGCTGATCTGGGCGCTGTCCACGGTCATTATTTTGACCGTCTACTCCCGGTTCTTCCGGCTCTATATCGCCACAGCCATTGCGCCAATCCCGCTGGCATCCTTTGCCGGTGAGCCCACCAGCAGTATCGGCAAGAGCTTTCTCAAAAGCTATGCTGGGATCTGTCTGGAGGGCTGCGTCATCGTGCTGTGCTGTATTATTTTCTCCAGCTTTGCCACCACGTCACCGGTTCTGAGCGACGAAAGCCTTGCGCCTGTGACCATCGTGTGGAACTATGTGGGCGAGCTGCTGTTCAATATGCTGATCCTGGTGGGGCTTGTGAAGGGCTCCAGCCAGCTGGTGCGGGAGCTCATGGGAATCGGTTAGGCCCACGCCCGAATTTTTCGGACAATCGAAATCACCCATGAAATCGCTACCATTCCCAGCAAGACAAAGAAGATGCTGTCTCCTAAGACTTCGTGGGCGTGATACCATTCCCCGAAGCACAGGGATACCACGACGGCATAGCCCAGCGGAATGGTCAGACGAAGAAGGGATACCAGCCGAAGCAGCAGGGCAAAGAACCAAATTGAAATGAGCAAACAAAGAGCTATCATGTCCAAACCTCCCAAGTTCGTTTGTGGCATGATAGCTCTGGTGGGCAGACATTGTCAAGTCTGCTTTGTAATAGTGGAGGTGTAAGCAATCGAAATCAAAATCAACAAGGAAGTCCGGGACTATCAGGAGAGCATTTTCTTCGGCCTTAGTCTCCGGCAGTTTCTCTGCTCCGCCACGGCCATTGCTGTGGCGGGTTTTTTTTATTTCCTCTTGGGCCGCATTTTAGGCAGCGGAGAGATTGGCTGGGTGTGCATCCTCGCCGCCTTTCCCTTTGCCATCTGCGGCTTTTTCCGATACAACGGAATGTACTTCGAACAATTTGCCTGGGCGTTTCTTCGCTCGGAGCTGCTATATCCCAAACATCTGAAATACAAATCCGAAAATCTCTATGCTGCTGCCATGAAAGACGGCAGCATGAAGGAGGTGCTGACCCTTGATTAAAACTCTGCAAGCGGCGCAAAAGCAGGAACGGATGAAAATGAAGCTGCCAAAATCCGTCCAGCAGGCCATCCCCATTCAGCGGATTTGGCAGGACGGCACCTTCCAGTTTGGCAGCAAGTTCTCCCAGACCGTGCGGTTCTCGGACATCAACTACGCCATCGCCAGCAAGGCGGACAAGACCCAGATGTTTCTGGGGTATTCCGAATTGCTGAACGCCTTGGACACCGGTGCCGCCACCAAAATCACCATTCACAATCGCCGTATGAACCGACAGGACTTTGCACGAACTACGCTGCTTCCCATGAAGCAGAATCAGCTGGACGGCTACCGTATGGAGTACAACCAGATGCTTCTGGACAAGGTCACCGGACAGACCAGCAGCGTTGTGCAGGAGCGGTATATCACTCTGTCGGCGCACCGGAAGAACTATTTCGAAGCCCGGAGCTTTTTTAGCCGTACCATCGGTGACGTCACCAGTCACCTGTCCCATCTGGGCTCCCGGTGTGAGCTACTGGATGCCGGAGAGCGCCTGCGGGTGCTCCACGACTTCTACCGTCCCGGTGAGGAATCCCAGTTCCAGTTTGACCTGAAAGCCAATCAGAAAATGGGGCGGGACTTCAAGGACACCATCTGCCCAGACTCGCTGTCCTTCCGTCGAGATTACTTTGTCATGGGGAATAAATATGGTCGAGTGCTGTTTCTTAAGGAGTACGCGGCGTTCATCAAGGACAAGCTGATCCGAGAGCTGACAGATTTGGATCGAAACCTGATGCTGTCCATCGATGTGATCCCGGTGCCCACGGATGAGGCCGTCCGGGAGATGCAAAACCGGCTGCTAGGGGTAGAGACAAACGTAGCCAACTGGCAGCGGCGGCAGAACAGCAATAACAACTTCTCCGCCATTGTTCCCTATGATTTAGAGCAGCAGCGCCAGGAGGTACGGGAGATGCTGGACGATCTTACCACGCGGGATCAGCGGATGCTGTTTGCGCTGGTGACGCTGGTGCATTTGGCCGACAGCAAGGAGCAGCTGGACAGCGACACGGAAACGCTCCAGTCCATCGCACGGCAGAACCTCTGTCAGCTGTCCGCCCTCCACTATCAGCAGGCGGATGGTCTGATTACCGCGCTGCCCCTGGGGCTCCGCCGAATCGACGCGCTCCGCACCCTGACCACCGAGGCGCTGGCTGTCTTAATGCCATTTAAGGCACAGGAGATTCGGCATAAGGATGGGCTTTACTATGGACAGAACGCCATCTCCAAGAACCTGATCCTCGCCAACCGCTGGGAGCTGCTCAACGGGAACGGCTTCGATCTGGGCGTGTCCGGCTCCGGCAAATCCCTCAGCGCCAAGCGGGAGATGATCCAGCTGGCCCTGTCCACCAACGATGATATCCTGATTATTGATCCAGAAGCAGAATGCCGTGCATTGGTGGAGGCGCTGGGCGGTCAGGTGGTTCGTATTTCCGCTGCCTCCAACAACCATATCAATGCCATGGATATGGCGGAGGGGTATGGAGATGGGGAGAATCCGGTGGTGCTGAAATCCGAGTTCCTGCTGTCCCTGTGCGAACAGCTGGTGGGCAGCTACAAGCTCAACGCTAGGGAGAAGTCTATCATTGACCGCTGCACCGCCAACGTGTACCGCTACTACCTCCAGGGCAACTACCAGGGACAAGCCCCGACCTTGCAGGACTTCCACGCGGAGCTGCTGAAACAGCCGGAGCCAGAAGCAAGGGACGTGGCCTTGGCCATGGAGCTGTTCACGGACGGCAGCCTCAATACCTTCGCAAAGCCCACCAATGTGGACACCAACGCCCGGATTCTTTGCTACGACATCCGGGATCTGGGCAAGCAGCTCCTGCCCATCGGTATGCTGGTGGTACTGGACAGCATTTTCAACCGGATCATCCGCAACCGCAGCCTGGGCAAGCGTACCTGGATCTACATTGACGAGATCTACCTGCTGTTTCAGCACGAGTATTCTGCAAACTTTTTGTTCACGCTCTAGAAGCGGGTGCGAAAGTACGGGGCCTGCTGCACTGGAATCACGCAGAACGTGGCTGACCTGCTCCAGAGTCACACAGCTCGAACCATGCTGGCGAACTCTGAGTTTCTGGTGATGCTGAATCAGGCACCCACGGATCGGGTGGAGCTGGCACGGCTTCTGAACATTTCAGACGATCAGCTCAGTTACATCACGGACGTGGAGGTGGGCCACGGCCTTTTGAAATGCGGCAGTACGCTGGTGCCCTTTGAGGACAACTTCCCGCGAAACACTCAGCTCTATAAGCTGATGTCTACAAAGCCCTCGGATCAGGAACTGTGATATGGCGGATATCAAGGAGCGCAAGAAGGACACCGGCAGCATCAAGGAAAAGCGCACCAGCGTACCCAAGGAGCTGCTGAAGCAGGAGACCATCCACTCCATCCAGTGGGCACGGCAGCAGGTGCAGGAGGCGGCGGAGCCGGAACAGCAGGAAAACGAAGGGGCTGGGGCGGGAATGCCTCGGCTCTCTGTGCCGCAAATAAGGCGACCTTCACGGTCAAAGCTGAAACGGGAGACGTATGACACCCCGACCACAGCAAGTAAAAGTACTACCGAAAGCAGCATTATGTCAACTGGCACTGCGGTAGAATCAGCACCCAGCAGAGTACAAGAAGCCTACGCCCACGCACAAGACCAGGGCCGCAAGCTGGCGATCCGGCAAGAGACAGAAAGGACTGTGCGAATCAAGGAACGAGTGGAAAATGCACCCCAATTTGATTCTGTGTGGGAACAGGAATCCGAGACTTCTACACGGTCCAATCCTGTTCGGGATAGCCATTCTGCCCACTTTCACACCTCAGGTTCTGTTCGGGAAAGGCCCGCTTCTCCATCTGTTTCATCTACTGTAAATCTGCAATCCGCCCCCGCCGAGCACCACGAAGCTCCGCCTAAAGCTATCAAATCCGCAGATAAGTACAAGCATACTGGTATCAAAGGAAATCCACATACGGTCAAACAAGCTGGTCGGCGCGTGAAAACACCGGAGGCAGCAACCGCAAAGAAAATAGCCTTGAACGGTAATCAACCTGCCAAATCTGCTGCAAAGCAGGCCGCCAGGGCCACCAAGGAGTGGACCGCAAAGTTAGCTAAAGCAGCAGAAAAAGCCGCTGTATCCGCAGTCAAAAGCATCGGTGCTCTGCTGGGCGGCAGTGCGGGATTGGTGGCTGTGCTTCTGGTGGTGATCGTCCTTGCGGCTGGACTGCTGCTGTCTCCACTGGGAATCTTCTTCTCCGGGGATGGCGGTGGAGATGTGACGCTCCAGCAGGTTATGTCTGAGCTCAACACGGCATTTGCTGACCGCATTACGGAGATTGAAAACGCCAATGCCCACGATGATCTCCGGCAGGATGGTCAGCGCCCCTTGTGGAAAGATATCCTCACGGTTTACGCTGTGAAAACTACCACTGATCCGGAGAACCCACTGGATGCGGTCAGCATGGACGAAGAACACGCCGAGGTGCTTCGCTCAATCTTCTGGGACATGACGGTAATCGAGTTTACCACGGAAACTTACACGGAGGAAATAACCGTAGAGGTGCCAACCGACGACAGCGCAGACGAGGACGGCATGGTGGAGGAAACCCAGACCGTGGAGCGTATCCGGCTGGTGATCTCCATCTCCGGCAAGAACGCCCAGCAGATGGCGGAGGAATATGGTTTCGACGAAAAGCAGCTCGGCTATGTTACCGAGCTGCTTTCTGACGAGTATTCCGATTTGTGGGCCAGTCTATCCGTGCCGGGGGGCGGCAGTGACGATATTGTCGCCGTAGCGCTGAGCCAGGTGGGCAATGTGGGCGGACAGCCCTATTGGAGCTGGTATGGATTCAGCTCCCGCGTGGAATGGTGCGCCTGTTTTGTGAGTTGGTGCGCCGACCAATGCGGTTATATTGAATCCGGCGTTATGCCCAAGCACTCCTACTGTCCCACCGGCGTGGAGTGGTTCCGCTCCAGAGGCCAGTGGCAGGATCGAAACAGCATTCCGGCTCCTGGCACGATCATATACTTCGACTGGGGCGGAGATGGCGTAGCCGACCATGTGGGGATTGTGGAATCGTGCGATGGCAGCACTGTGTACACCATTGAGGGGAATGCCAATAATGCCTGCAAGCAGCTAAGTTATGCTGTGGGAGATCGAAGAATACTGGGATATGGGACACTTTCAAAATAACGGTGCCGCAGGCGGGTTAGACCTGCGGCACCGCAGCCGAAATGTGTATTACGCATTTCCTTATAAGAAAACACATGCACTTTCTTATTGCTTGAGCTTTACAAGGAGCCAGCCAATGAGCGGGCGGATGATCAGGCCAAATACTATTGCAAGCGTAAAAGCAGGGTCTTCCGTTTTGTAACGCTTACGTTCTGATGGAAGAAGAATTAAATCTGGAATAAAGCTAACAAGTCCAACTACAAAGAAACCAGCTAACGTAAGCCCCAATCCCCAAACTACCATGAATCTACCGGATTGTTTCCATAAGCCGAGTAAAACACCACCGCAGCCTGCAATACCGGCCAGAATCTGTAAAAGATTCAACGTAGCATAAAGATATACACCAACTAATTTCTGTTCTGCCTTGGCAACAAGTTCTGTCAGGAATAACCGCTGGAAAACGTTCTGCTCTTTCAAGCCTTTTTGTGCTTTCTTTCTGCTTTTTCGCTTGTATCCAGCTTCCAATATATCCGACGCCATAAGTATATGAATAAGCGCAACAAGAAATAGTATTGCAAAAATGCATAGGACAGCCCCAAAGATCCTGACTATCATGGACATCTCCTTTTACCAATACACTGAATAGTGCTTGTTTAGTTGGGCGGCAGCTTTATTCGCCACAGTCCCTTTTAGTATTCCTGTAAGAGTCGGTTTCCAAAGCGTATTTCTTGACCATCGCCAAGTATTATGCCAAAGTTGCTTGGTGGCACCTACTACAGCCCGCAGCCCATTCTGGTTAACCTTCTTGATTGCCTTACCGGTGTGATACTTTAAATACTTGCTGCCATAGGATGCGCCATTTCCGCCGCCTATCCCGCCAGCTAAACCATTAACCGCAGCGATTAAAACAGTTTTTGCATTAACTTTGTTGCCACTTACTTTTGCATGCCCATAACTTTCAAGCGCACCCAGTCCTGCACCAATAACGCCTTGTGTGATACGTCCTAATCCGCTAGCGCCAAGTGCTCCGCTAACTGCACCAATTCCGGCAGAAATAGCTGTTTTCTTAACTGTTGTTCCCAAACTATCTCCAGACATAGTGCTTTCGATTGCGGTTGAAATGCCACTAACAAGACCTCCGACAACTGCGCCAAAAGCTATATGCCACAGTTCGCCAACTTGATCTGAACGATTTACTGGATTATTATCACAATAAGCAAAATAGTTCTTATCGGTGATTCCATCACTATAGGGATTCGTGAGTGCAAAATTCGGGCTGTCCGCATTTATAAACCGTCCAACCGCCGGATCATAATACCTGCTTTGCAGATAATACAATCTGGTATCCCCGTCATAGCGATACCCGCGATAGCGGAACGGGTTATACGCCGCCACATTGTACGCCGTCTGGGAAATTGCGTTTCCGTTTGCATCATAGATGCCGGTGGGCGTACCCCAAGGATCATAGCTATAGGTTGCGACTAAGGTAGGATAGTAGCTTTGACTGCTGGAATTGTAGTCGCTGCGGTACAGGGCAATGACGTCGCCCTGAATGTTTTTGCCAAAATAGTAATACTGCCAGTAGGGCGACGACGTGGCATAGCGGATGCCAAAGCCCACCGGGCTGTTGCTCTCATCGTAGAGATACCGCAGGGTATACTGCTTGGTTCCGTTGGCTCGGAACCGATCCTCCGCAACTGCAAGTCCCTCGACTACATAGTATTCGGTATAGCCGCCGTCGAAGTTGGTTTTCCGCGTCCGGATGCCGCTGGCATCGTACTGATAATTGTAGGTTTTACGTCAGAGCCGCAGGTGGTCTAAGCCTGCGGCTCTGGCATATTCTACTGGCTTTCATTTTCCGAATGTATGATTCCTTGCATTGGATATCTTCTAACTTCCTCAGTCAAATAGGAATTCACATCCGTGTTTTTACTGTAATGCAATTATGAATAATATTTCGGAGAAACACCATCTATTTCCACAACGCGAATTTTCGCATCGTCCTGGAACATATTTCTCATCTCCTGCCGAAACTCCTCAAAACTGCAAAAGCTACGACTATCAATATAATATTCCTTATTGTAAAACCTACTGCTGCCCCTATCACTTTCTGCGCTGCTGCCAACTGTAACCCGTCGACCATCAAATAATATAATAATTTCAATTATATCATTCTTTTCAACAAGCCTATACAACGTTTCCAGTGAATATGAATACGTCTCTTTCTGTCCTACACGCTTCTGTTGCTTTTGCTTTGTCTTACAAAGTGTAGCTATCTCTACAACCGAAGTAATAATACACCAAAGTGCTGCACAGCCGATAACACCACACGCGACATTCGCAAGAGGATTTATTGTTGCACCTATTCTTGCACATATACTCTTCCTTAAGCACATCAGCGCAATGATCGCACTCGATATAAGCAACTTAGTAATTGGGTAACGGCATGACGAAACGTTTTCTACCTTAAACGGATTTAACATTTTTATCACCTACTTTAAATAGTCTCAGCCAAAATATGTATTTCTGTACACAAGTTCTTAGTTCGACCTGATTAAAGTTATCGCAATAAGCTCTTTAAGCGCCCTTTGACTGTGCCATATAGAGCTCGTTTATCCGCGCTGTAAAGGCTACTGCCCCAACTTCCAATTGTGCTGGCTCCAAGCCCCTTTAGCGCTATCTTTACGGACATTCTTTTTGCTGTACCGTTTCTTAGTTTTGTTAATCCAGCTCTGTAAACAGAGTCCCAGCTATTTCTTCCCTTGGTTATTCTCTTTACTCCGGGCATTTTTCCCAGTCCATAACTCACTGCTCCCTCTACAGCAGAATTAATTGCTATTTCCGACCAAGAAATACTCTTGTTTGTAGTTGCTTTTTCAAGAGCAAGTCCTGCACCAGTAGATACCGCACCGGAAACCGCATTTGCTGCCCCAACATTTCCAGTAGCACCAAGTACAGCGCCTCCTGCAGCGCCTCCTACAAATGCACCTACATATGTTTGCCAATTGCTTGTGGATTTTTTCCCGGTCGCAAGAGTCGTGAGTGAATCACTTACGACTTGATTGACTACCCCAGCTACACCCCCAACAATAGCACCAACAACAATATTCCAGAACTCTCCACCATCATCATTACGATTTATCGGATTATTATCGCAATAAGCAAAGTAATTCTTGTCGGTAATTCCGTTGCTATAGGGATTTGCAAGTGCAAAATTCGGGCTGTCCGCATTTATAAACCGTCCAACCGCCGGATCATAAT
>ERZ780226.1558-NODE-1558-length-17693-cov-7.299977_pt1 | contig 17693 bp, 15 predicted proteins | sample MGYA00511165_ERZ780226 | MGnify/ENA primary metagenome ERZ780226 (study PRJEB29588, sample SAMEA2152373) | human gut metagenome | biome: human gut; feature: human-associated habitat; material: faeces | place: Denmark | collected 2008/2010 ...
TCAGGCGATGCCTTCCTGATTGAAATCAAAGATTTTAATCAGGAAATAGTATCAGATCAATACTTTCCGCTTTCTGATCCGCAAAAGCTCCCATAGGCCAACGGCCGCGCCCAGTCCCCAGCGCACCAGCCACAGTCCATCCGCCGCCACGGACGCCACGGCCACAGCGGCGAACACCGCCGCGTACCCGACCCACATTTTCAGCGGGAAGGGGTATTCTTTCCCGCCCAGAGCGAAACGGACGTACAGATAGTGCAGCGTCAGCTGCAAACTGTGGGAAATCAGCGTCGCCACCGCCGCGCCGGCCATGCCGATGCGCAGGATCAGCAGGTAATTCAGCCCCACATTTATCAGCGACGACACAATAGTGATGATCGAGACGACCTTGGTCTTTTTGTGGTAATACTCGAAATTCACCGGGAAGGTACACAGGAAATTGGTGTAGTAGCTGGACACAAAAATGGGAATCAGCATGGTGCTTCCCCAGAAATCCCGGGAAACATAGACATAGCGGTACACTTCGCTGGCCAGCAGCACGAAGCCCACGGAAAGCACCGTGAACAGCTCCAGAAAATTCCCCGCCTTTTCCCGCAGATTCTCCCGGTTGCCCTGCTTCATGTCCTCGAAGAAAAAGGGGCACCATGAATTGTTCAGGGCGGTGAACAGAGTGAACATGATGCCGCCGAAATTCAGCGCCGCGCCGTAGCAGCCCACCGTGGCCTCGTCCATCATCTGCTGGAGCATCACCTTGTCGCTCTGCCCCAAAATCAGGTCGGAAAGATTATAAAATACCGTCGGAATAGCAAGAACAATACAGAATTTCCAATATTCCTTGTTGTAAAAGGTCTTCCCCTTCGCCAGAATCCAGATGCAAACCGGAATGCCCAGTACGCCGTAGGTCACGGCGATAGCGGAAATGCGGCCTAAGTAGTTGATCTGCTTGGGCAGCAGCAGAATCAGCACAATGGAGAGGATCAGGGTGGTCAGCGTCACCACAAGGGACATGACCATGTTCCGCCCTGCCTTGAATTCGTAGACGAATTTGGTGTTCAGGAAGTTGACGCAGAAGGTGCCGAAGCCCTGAATGAGCATCAGCACGATCAAAAACCAGCTCAGCTTCAGCGCCCCGGAAATGGGGCCGATAAAGCACAGCACCAGTGCGCTGAAAATCAGATACACCAGCGTGGACAGGCTCATGGCCGAGGACTGGTAGCGCAGCTGGTCTCCCTCCGGGTACTCCACCCGGGCGTTGACCAGCGTCCCCTGGGTTTGCAGCGTGAACACAATGGCGATCACCGCCACCCATGTGTTGTAAATTTGGGTAACGCCGTAACCGCTGGTTCCCAGCAGACGGGTAAACAGGGGCGCTGTGAATATGGAAATGCCTCTGAGCAAAACGGTGCTCAGAATGTTAAAAAAAGCAACCCGGTTTCGTCGATTCATAGTTCACTCCGCGCTTTTTGTATCCGTTTTCCCGGGACGCACCCCGTGGTAAAGCCCTCGCATGGGACGATACACCCCCGCGGCCAGCAGCAGATCCGTCGCCCGCTCCTGCCTGCCAAACAGCGGGCTGGTCAGCAAAAAGGAAATATGCCTGCAAAGCGCCTTCCGGGACAGGCGGTATTCCTCTGCAAATTTCTGCCGGGTATCCTTGTCCGCCAAATCCAGCGTCAGCAGATTGTAAGCGAGGGAACGCACCCGCAGATACCGCGCTGCATCCGCGATTCCCGGATAATTGTCCCGGACAAACGGGTAGATTTCCGCCGTATGCCTGGAAAAATGGAAGGTTTTCTCCGAAACCGAGGACAAGGTGATGCTCCCCGGCCGGTGGTAATAATTGTAAACGGGGCAGGGCAGCATGGCCGCCTGTCCGGCATCCAGCGCAATGCGGTAGGTGGTAGGAACGTCCTCGCAGATCACCCCAAGGGGATAGCGGGCAGACGCAAAAAGGCTTCTATGGTACAGCTTGTCCCATGCGGCGGAGTCGATGTTCTCCCAATGGAAAATCCGGCGCACCAGCTCTTCCCCGGAAATGGCCTCCTCTTTGGGCGGACACAGCCCCAGCGTCTTCTCCCCGGTCTCGCTGCTGACGTCCCAGCGCCCCGCGCAGACAAGACGGACACTGTATTTTTCCATCAGCGCCATCATTTTCTCGTACATATCCGGCTCGATCCAGTCGTCGCTGTCCACGAAGGAAAGATATTCCCCCGTCGCCGCGTCTATTCCGGCGTTCCGGGCGCTGCTCAGACCGCCGTTTTTCTTGTGAATTGCTTTGACTCTGGCGTCCTGCCGGGCGTAGGCGTCGCAGATGGCGCCGCTGTTGTCCTTCGTGCCGTCGTCCACCAGAAGGATCTCCAGATTCTCATAGGTCTGCGCCAGAATGGATTCCACGCACCGGGGAAGGTACTGCTCCACATTGTACACCGGAACAATGACGCTGATCCGCGGGTTCTGATTCATGCCGCATTCCTTCCTTTCTCACCCTTCGGCGCTGTTTTTGGCAAGTCTTTCGTAAATTTCCAGCAAATCCGCCAGATTCTTTTCCGGGTCGTGGGTCACACCGGCGTGGGCGCGCGCCGCCGCGCCCATGGCTTCGGCCGCCTCGCCCTGTGCAAAAATGTTCTCCACATAAAACGCCAGCATATAGGGCGCGGTGGAGGGGTAGACCTCTCCTTCCAACCTGTGGCGCATCATGGTCGTGACGCCGCCCACGTCCGCCGCCACACAGGGCACGCCCAGCAGCATGGCCTCCCCCAGAGAATTGGGGGAATTCTCAATGGTGGATGGCAGCACGAACACGTTCGCGTCAAGGAACGCCTGCTTCATTTCCTCCCCGCTGAGACTGCCCAGAAATTCGATCTTATCCTCCACGCCGTACTGCTCCGCCAGATCTGCCAGATATTTCTGGTAATTGGTTCTGCGCAGCCTGCTCGCCGTCAGGAAGCTCTTTCCCGGCACCGCCAGCGTGGCATCCGGGTAGGTTTTGACGATCTGGCCAAAGGCTTCCAGCAGATAGTGAAAGCCCTTCACGGGATAGGCGCAGCTGGAAGCGAAAATCCGGTGTTTCCGGCAGCTGTCATAGCGCCAAGCCCCCTGATAAAAGGGCTGGCGCAATGTCTCGTTGCAGAAATGGTACTTTGCTTCCGGATTGATCCGTCGGACGCAGGCCAAGTCCCAGTCCGTTCTGCCGATAATATGGCGCGCCTTTTGCAGGGCTTTTTCTTCCAGAAGCCCCCGAAGCACGAACTTTTCCCGCTGTTTCACGATATTGTCCCGCCGGGCAACATCACGGAAGGTGCTGCCCCGCTGAACCGACTCCGGAACGCCCTCGGCATAATGCCCGGCATAAACCGAGCAAAGTCCCTGAATGCTGACCACCAGACTGTCCAGCCGCCCCGCCTCTTCCGCAGCGTTAACCATGGCAAGGGTGTGGCCGTACTCCGTCCCCCAGACGTGAATCACGTCCGGCTGGAAGGCATCCAGCTGCCCCCGGAACTGCGTTTCCAGCTCCGTCAGGTACACATAGGGCAGCCCCTCGGAAAAGAAAGCGCAGGAGCAGCGCGCATTCACCTTCCCCTCGCCGCCGTCGCCGGGGCAGAGAATGCGGATGTTCAGATTTTCCCGTTCCAGCAGCCCTTCCAGCACGCTGTCAACCCACAGTCCGCCGCCGGTGGAGCCGCCGCTGACGGCTTCCTTCACTTTTCCGGGCACCATATTGCACAGCCAAAGCAGCTTCATTGTACCCCGTCCCTTTCAAGCATGGCCAGAATTTTCCTGGCCTGCGTTACGTTGTTTTTTTCTTTTAAGATAAATTCACGGGCTTTCATGCCCTTCTCAAACAGGGCATCAGCGGGCTGGGCAAAAATCTGCCCCAGCTTCTCCGCAATGGCGTCAGCGGTTTCCTCCTCCAACAGGTACACGTAGGGGTGATATTCCTTGGGCATTCCCGGCAGAACCGTGGTCAGCACCGGGGTTCCCGTGGACATATACTCCATGGTCTTGGAGGGGAAGGAATATTTCACATATTCTTCCCCCGTTGGCCGGGGGTTGACCAGCAGCGTCGCCGCCATCTCCCGCTCCACGATTTCCGCGTTCAGCAGCATTCCGCCGTAGAAAATCCGGGAATCCTCCGCGGCGATCTGGGAAAGCTCCTGCACGTAATCCCCGGGGCCGTAAATTTCCAGCCGGGCGTCCGGCAAATCTGCCTTCTGAAAGCCCTTCACCAGATTTTCCAGGCCATACTGCTTGCTGACGCCCCCGGCGTACATGCACACCCTAGGACTGGCCTTTCTCGCCAGGGAGGGCTTTTGCCGCGCCATGGCGATGTCGCTGTGCCCCTCCAGAATCACATGGGGCTTGCCCTTCGGGTTCAGATAGTCGTTCATGGCCTGGGTCAGCAGCACATAATCCGTGCAGTGACGGATGACGAAATTGGAAAGCTTCTTGGAAAAGGCGCTGCCCCCCAGCATATCCGGCAAGTCCGTCACAATGCCCACGCACCGTCTTCCCCGCAGTTTCGCCGCCAGCAGACCGGCCAGCGCCGTCGTCCTGTTCAGGCAGTCCACCACCACCGCCGAATCCTTCCCCGCAAGGCGCGCAGTGCGGAAAAAGGTTCCCACGCCCACAAATACGGCCTTGACGATGGGGTTCCGGACGGCGGAAATATAGCGGTAGCACGCGCCGCCCTCGGTCTCCCGGGGCAGACGGACAAAGGACTTTTTCAGAACCTCCCGGTTCACCGGCGGGTTCGCCACCACGTCCACCTTTGCCCCGGCGGCAAGCCCTTCAATGAGCAGGCGGTGATATTTCTGGGACTGAAAGGCGGGCTTCCGAGGGGCGTCCTCGAACAGCTGACGGTACACCCGGTCGGAACACGTTGTCACAGCGTAAATGATATGCATGGGTTATCTCCCATCTTTTTCAAAAATTGCAACGTGGGCTTTCGCCATGTTTTCAATGGTATAGGCGCGGATTTTTTCCAGAGAAGCCGTCCCCATTTTCTCCAAGTCCGAGGACAGAATCTCCTTCATCTTTCCGACAAGGGCAGCATCGTCCCCCACAGGCACGATACTCCCGTTGACGCCTTCTTCCACCAGCTCCAGACCGGCAACGCACCGGTCGGTGGTGATGACGGGCAGGCCGTAGGCCATGGCCTCGTTGATGACCAGCCCCCAGATGTCCTCCCGGGTGGGCAGGACGAACAAGTCCGCCGCCCTGTAATACCGGCTGAGGGCTTCCTTCTTCTGGAAACCCACAAAATGGACGTTATCCAGCCCCAGAGACGCGCGCATCTGCAAATAGTCTTCTGTCGGCTCGCCGCCGACAATGTAAATTCCCACGTCCTTGTCAAGCGAGCAGGCGGCGTGCATCAGGATGTCGAAGCCCTTTCTGTGGATAAACTGGCCGATGGCCAGTACCATCCGCTTTTCCGGGACGCCCAGTTCCTCTTTCAGCGCCTGCTTTTCATCGGCGGAGGGAACGGCGGGGAGGATATCCTTCTCAAACACGGAGGAGAAGGGATAAAAATGAATGCGGCTTTCCTCCGCCCCATAGTGGACGAGAAATTCCGTGGTGTACCGCCCCGAGCTGAGCCACTGGTCCGCCTTGCGCACCAGCGACTTCTTGAACAGATACTTTATCTTCCGCTCCTGCCGGATCAGGCCGCCGTCTACTTCCATGTAAAAGGGAATTTTCCTTCTGCGCAGCCACCGCATCGCAAGAATCGCCGTGGGCGAGGAATAGCCACATATCACGATGGCGTCGTAAGGCTTTTTCAGCCATTCGGTCACGTCCAGACACAGATTTTCGTCCAGAAAATGGGCAACGCACCGCTTCAGCTGCACCGGGCGGTAAGCGCCGCCCCCGGGAACGAACCAGTCGGCACTGCGGTTCTTCTGGTCTTCCACCCGGTCGGTGAACAGCACCGTCACGTCCATGCTTTTTGCCAGCTCATCGTAAAAATGGACCCGGTAGGGGGAAGCGTAGTTCGTCAGGAACAGCACTCGTTTCATATTGCTATAACCTCTCCAGAATGTCACGCGCCAAAATCGATCTGCACGATCTGATGGCGGTTTTCCCGCTGGTCTTCCGGCGGAAGCTGCATGTAGTCTCCGTACAGCGTGGTCAGGAATTTGTCGTATTCCGCCGGGGCTTTGAAGGTTTCCCCTTCAAAAACGACATCCGTCAATGCCTGACACCACGCTTTCTCGTAGGCGTCCGGCTTCGTCATGGCGCTCTGCTCGCAGACATAGCCGTTTTCCGGCAGCGCCGTCGCAAGCGCGTCATACGCCTTTGCAAGGCTTTCCTGATCGGCAAACAGCGCCCGCGCCTGATAGTATAGGTAGCCAATCCGCTTTTTCCAGAGGATTTTCTCATTCTCCCGCCAAGGCTGATAATGGGATTTCATCAGCTTTGTCCGGTAGATTTTCAGCAAACGCCCCGCCGTTTCCTGCCGTTCTCCTACATCCAGGGACACGGCGTCGTAGGGGAAAATGTCCACATAGAAGCCGTTTTCTTCTAATCTGTGGGACTTGGCCTCCAAGTACAGCGTGCCGCGCTTGCGCACCTTGCCGAAGGGCAGGGCGTAGTTGGGGTCTGTGTACCAGCTCTGCCAGCAGTATTCCGGTTTCAGTTTCTCCGGGGCGATGCGGCAGAATTTCTCATAATTCTCCCGCAGCATTCCCACGTCCATGTCGTCGTCCCACGGAATGAACCCCTGATGGCGCACCGCGCCCAGAAGGGTGCCGCAGGTGAGAAAATAGGGAATGTCGTTTTCCTCGCACACCCGGCGGATCTCCTTTGCAATTTCCAGCTGGGTCAGCTGCACCTTTCTCAGCAGTTCCCGTTCCATATGGTTACCCCCTTTTCATAAGCCGTTCCACCAGCGCCATGACCGGGAACAGCCATAAAAACACGTCCGCAATCAGATTCTGTGTGTTAAAGGACATGAACAGAATGACCACCAGCGCCAGATTCACCCACATCTTCCGCTCCTTCCGCCACACCAGCGCGACCCAGCAGGCAATGTGGAGCAGCGCTGCCGGAATGCCGAAGGCGGAGAAAAGAATGAGGGTGGACGTGGTATTGTTTGCAGTGGCATACAGCACCTCCGCTATCTTCGCACCGAAGACGGGATGGTGCAGGAAAATGGAAATATCCGTCATGATGGCATCCATCCGCTCCACCGAGGAATCCTGCCCGTTGACAAATTTGCCGATGGCCATGTCGTAAACTTCCCAGTAAAGGACGTTTTTCCGGGCAATGGAAACCCCCGCTATCACGGCGACGCACAAAATCAGCCCGACCGCCACGGCGCATATCCGCTTGTCCCGATACCATTTCTTGTCAAAAAACAGCACGATCGCCAGCAGTCCCATTTCCGCGACGCCGCCGGTGGCAAACGTGGACACCATCGTCGCGGCCAGAATGCCGTTGACCAGCCACAGCTGCCACGGCTTTTTCCACTCGACCTCGTAATTGTTCAGATACAGCGCCGTGATCAGGAAAAACTGATAAACCCCCGGCTCCCGGAAAATACCGAAATTCCGGTTTTTGACATACGTATCCGGGACAATGGACAAAAAGAAATTGTGAAATTCAAAGCCCATGGAATTCTGAAACACCGGCACCGCGTAAGCTCCCCTATCCACGCCGATGCGCAGAATGTACGCCGCCAGTACGGAATACGCCCCCAGCAGGGACAAAATCGCCACGTAATATTTGGCCGCTTCCCGCACCGTGAGGAAATAGGACAACAGCACCGCCGTGAGCAAACACAGCAGGACGCTGAAATACATCAGCTGCCAGTCCCGCTTCACCAGCATGGGCAGCAGAAGCACCGCCGCCGCAATCCCGGCGACGATCATCCTCCGGTCTTTCAGAATTCGGAGCAGATTTCTCCGGTTGACAATCAGAAACGCGGCACCCAGCAGGCAGATCACGCCCAGCATGAGAAACTGCGCCTTCTCAAAACCGATTACCGCCGTGGTGAACATACTGTCCCGCGCCAGAAAAAGCATGGCCGTGAAAAACGCGGCGAAGGCAATTTTTGTCCCACGGCTGTCCGGGAAGGGATAATGGGTCATTTGCGATTCTCCTTTGTGATCTGTTCCACGGCTTCCAGCAGATGCGCCGCGCCCCTTGGTACGGCGACGCCCCCGAACTGGCTGACGACCTCCTCGCAGGCAGTCCCCTGATAAACCACGGCCCCCGTGCCGCAGCACCGGGCTTCCAGCACGGTCATGCCGAAGGTCTCCTCCGTGCTGGGGTTCAGAAATACGTCGGCGGCGGTGTACGCCTCCGCCAGCTCCTGAACACTGTTGGTACGGGGCAGCCCCAGAATTCCCGCCGGGAGGGATTGAATCTGCTTTGCGCTCAGACCGATCAGCACGATGGCATATTCTTCGTCCAACAGGTCATGAAGCGCCAAGAAGTCCCGCAGTCCCTTGCGCTCGTCCCAGACGCTGGCAACGCCCAGCAGGATGATTTTATTTTCCAGACCGTACTTTTCCCGGAAATTGCCGGGGGTGGGCTTGAAAATTTCCCGGTTCACCGTGTTGTATACCACCTTCACCGGGTAGTCCCTCAGAAAGCTCTCCTTTACCCGGCTTTCCAGCCAGTGGGAGGGGACGATGAGGGTCACATTGGGAATGCCGGTGAACAGCGCCCGCTTTTTTTCGTAATTTTTCCGGCTGTTGTCCAAAAGAATGCTTGCAGGATAAGCGCGTTTCTGTGGGCAGTCGTGGCAGCCGGTTTTCCAGCGGTCACAGCCCACATAGTCAAAATAGGCACAGTGACCCGTGAAGCTCCAGCAGTCGTGAAGCGTCCAGAAAATGGTCTTTCCGCAGCCGCGCAGGTAAGGAAACAGCTCTCCCAAGTGAATGTAATAGCCGTGAACATTGTGCAGCCAGATCACGTCCGGGTCGTATTCCCTGACCCAATCCAGAAACCGCCGGGTCGCCCGCCGGGAGCCGAAGCCGGAATCGTCCAGCAGACGGCTTTTTGCCCCGTGGAGCCGAAAATCCAGGGGCGTACCGATGCGCACCGTGGGAATATCGCTGCAATTTGCCTCTTCACGGCCAAAGGCGAGCACGCACTCATGCCCCTGCGCCATCAGCCCACGGCACTGCTCCGCCGCGATGCGCCCCGTGCTGCCAAAGCCGGCAACGGAGTTGATGAACAGGTATTTCATGCGTCTCGCCTCCCGATGTTGTGAAATTTTCCGGCTGTTTCATCATATCCAGAAAAAACAGCGCAATTTGTCGGCGTCTGGCTTCTTACGACTTTCTCCAGACCATTTTGTCCACCACGCCGGTGTAGGACTGGATGATCTTGACCACCTTGGTGGATACGTTTTCCTCCACATAGTCCGGCACGGGAATCCCCAGATCGCCGTCCCGGTTCATCTGAACGGCGGTGTCCACCGCTTGCAGCAGGTTTTTCTCGTCAATGCCCGCCAGAATGAAGCAGCCCTTGTCCAGCGCTTCGGGGCGTTCCGTGGACGTGCGGATGCACACCGCCGGGAACGGATGTCCCACGGAGGTGAAGAAGCTGGATTCCTCCGGCAGCGTCCCGGAATCGGACACCACCGCGAAGGCGTTCATTTGCAGGCAGTTGTAATCGTGGAAGCCCAGCGGCTCGTGCTGAATCACCCGGCTGTCCAGGATGAAGCCCGTAGCTTCCAGCCGCTTTTTGGAGCGGGGGTGGCAGGAATACAGAATGGGCATATCGTACTTTTCCGCCATGGCGTTGACGGCGCGGAACAGAGACAGGAAATTCTTTTCCGTGTCGATGTTTTCCTCCCGGTGGGCAGACAGCAGAATGTACTCTCCCTTGGTCAGTCCCAGCCGCTGGTGGATGTCGGAAGCCTCGATGGCGTTTAAGTTGGCGTGGAGCACCTCCGCCATGGGGGAACCGGTAACGTAGGTGCGCTCCTTGGGCAGACCGCACTCGTGGAGGTATCTTCTCGCATGTTCGGAGTAAGCCAGATTGACGTCGGAGATGATGTCCACGATCCGGCGGTTGGTCTCCTCCGGCAGGCACTCGTCCTTGCAGCGGTTTCCCGCCTCCATGTGGAAAATGGGAATATGCAGCCGCTTGGCCGCAATGGCGGACAGGCAGGAATTGGTGTCCCCCAGAATCAGCATGGCGTCCGGCTGAATGGCCGTCATCAGCTTGTAGGAGCAGTTGATGATGTTGCCCACGGTGGCGCCCAAGTCGTCCCCCACTGCGTTCATATACACATCCGGGTCGGCAAGTCCCAAGTCCCGGAAGAAAATCCCGTTCAGGTTATAATCGTAATTCTGCCCCGTGTGGGCGAGAATGCAGTCAAAATATTTGCGGCACTTGTTGATGACCGCCGCCAGACGGATGATCTCCGGGCGGGTGCCTACGATGATGAGCAGCTTTAATTTTCCGTCATTGCGGAACGCCACGTCGGAATAGTCCAGCTTCATTTCCATGTCAAACCACCTCAAAGAATGTATCCGGCTTTTTCGGGTCAAAGCACTCGTTTGCCCACATGAGCGTCACAAGATCGTCCGTTTCGCTCAGGTTGATAATGTTGTGGGTATAGCCCGGCAGCATGTGGACGGCTTCGATTTTTTCTCCGGAAACTTCAAAATTCAGCACTTCCCCGGCGCCGACCTTCCGCTGCTGAATCAGGCCGTGACCGGATACCACGATGAAAAATTCCCACTTGGTGTTGTGCCAGTGCTGCCCCTTGGTCACGCCGGGACGGCTGATGTTCACGCTGAACTGGCCGCAGCTCGCCGTTTTCAGCAGCTCCGTGAAGCTGCCCCGGGCGTCAACGTTCATTTTCAGGGGGAACGCCGCCTTTTCCCTGGGCAGATAGGATAAATACGTAGAATACAGCTTTTTCGCGAAGCTGCCTGCCGGAATTTCCGGCATCAGCAGGGTTTCCGGCTGCGCCTTGAAGCTGTCCAGCAGCGCTACGATCTGCCCCAGAGTCGCCCGGTGGGTGACAGGCGCGGCGCAGTAGCGCCCGGACGCCGTCAGAACCGTGTCCACACCCTCAAATTCGCAGTGATGCTCTCTGCCCTCCAGCGCTGCGATCATCTCGTCCACCAGATCGTCGATGTACAGCAGCTCCAGCTCCACGCCGGGGTCGTTCACCGTGATGGGCAGGTCGTGGGCATAGTTGTGGCAGAAGGTGGCCACGGCGGAATTGTAGTTGGGACGGCACCATTTTCCGAACAGGTTGGGGAAGCGGTACACCAGCACTTTCGCCCCGGTTTCGGCGGCATAGGAGAAGAACAGCTCCTCCCCCGCTTTTTTGCTCCTGCCGTACTCACTGCCCGCATAGCGCCCCACCATGGTCGCCTGAATGGAGGACGACAGCATCACGGGGCAGGTGTTATGGTATTTTTTCAGCGTGTCCAGCAGCGTGGAAGCAAAGCCGAAATTTCCCTGCATGAACTCTTCCTGATTCTTCGGGCGGTTGACGCCGGCAAGATTGAACACGAAGTCCGCCTTCCGGCAGGCCGTTTCCAGCAGCGCCGGGTCGGAGTCGATGTCGTAGAGGTACAGCTCCCCCACCGTAAGCCCCGGATGGGTCTTGTCACGGCCGTCCCGGATGCACTCCAGCGCCGCCGTCAGGTTTTTGCCCACAAATCCGGCCGCGCCGGTAATCAGAATGTTCATGCCAGCTCACCCTTCCGTTACTTATTCTTCATGGCTTCCAGTTCTTCCCGGATGTAGCTCAGGCTCAGCAGCTTCTGCTGCACCTGCTCCACGTTCAGCAGCTCCGTGTTGTTGCTGTTGAACTCCGTGAGGACGTTGCGCTGGGTGTCGCCGTCCTTGAAATATTTGTCGTAGTTTAAGTCCCGCTTGTCGCAGGGGACGCGGTAGAAATTGCCCAGATCGATAGCGTGGGCACATTCCTCATTGGTCAGCAGTGTCTCGTACATCTTTTCGCCGTGGCGGATGCCGATGACCTTGATCTCGTGGCCGGGGGCAAACAGGCCTGTGACGGCTTTTGCCAGTGTCTCAATGGTGCACGCCGGGGCTTTCTGCACCAGAATATCCCCGCTGACGCCGTTCTGGAAAGCAAACAGTACCAAATCCACCGCTTCCTCCAGAGACATGATGAACCGGGTCATGTTCGGCTCGGTGATGGTGATGGGGTTGCCCGCCTTGATCTGGTCGATCCACAGCGGGATGACGCTGCCCCGGGAGCACATGACGTTTCCGTAGCGGGTGCAGCAGATTTTGGTCTTTTCCGGAGAAACCGTCCGGGATTTGGCGACAATGACCTTCTCCATCATGGCTTTGGAGGTACCCATGGCGTTGACGGGATAGGCGGCCTTGTCCGTGGACAGGCAGATGACGGCCTTGACCCCCGCGTCAATGGCGGCGGTCAGCACGTTATCGGTTCCGAACACGTTGGTTTTCACCGCCTCCATGGGGAAAAACTCACAGGACGGCACCTGTTTGAGGGCGGCGGCATGAAAGATGTAGTCCACGCCGTGCATGGCGTTCTTCACGGAAGCCAGATCCCGGACATCGCCGATGAAGAATTTGATCTTCCCAGCCGCTTCCGGCATTTTCGCCTGAAACTCATGGCGCATGTCGTCCTGTTTCTTCTCGTCCCGTGAGAAAATCCGGATTTCCTGGATATCCGTGTCCAGGAAGCGGTTCAGCACCGCGTTTCCGAAGGAACCGGTGCCGCCGGTGATCATCAGCGTTTTGTTGGCAAAAATACTCATAATTCATTCTCCTCCCCTGTTTCCGGGTGTAAAAGTTCCCGGAAAAGAGATACATATTTTCCCGTGCAAATTTCGGTGGTGTACTTTTGCAGATACAGCTCCCGGCATTTTCTGCGCATGTCCCGGGCTTTCTCCGGGTTGTCCCGCAGGAAACGGATGGCCTTGGCTAATCGCTCACTTTCGCCGTTGCGCACCCAAAGCCCCGCGCCGGACTGGATGTCCCGGACGATGTCGCACTCGTCCATGATGGCGAGCAGGGGGATGCCCTGCATCATATAGCTGTAGGTCTTGCTGGGGACGCAAAGCCCCGTCGCACCCTTTTCCAGAGAAATCAGCGCGCAGTCGCTCACCGCCAGCGCGTCCTGAAAGTCCTGACCATGAAGGAAGCTGTGAATCCGGACATTTTCAATGCTCTCCTGAGCGATGATCTCTCGCAGCTTCTCCATTTTATTGCCGTGTCCGGCAAAGAGGAAGAAAACGTCCTTCTCCTCCCGCAGCGCCCGGATAGCGCCCAGAATGGTGTCCATATCCTGCATGGTGCCCATATTGCCGAAATAGGACACCACGAAGCGCCCCGCCGTCAACTCCCGGAACCGGTTTTCCTCCCGGTCGCACAGGCCACCCTCGTCCCGGTACCAGTTAGGAATCACCGTCACAAGTTCGTCAACGGCGTTCCGGGTGCGGAGAATGCAGTTCTTCTGCTCCGACGACAGCGCCACGACCCGGTCTGCCCGGCGGAACACACATTTGTTGATGTGGTTCATCAGTCTGCAGATCACGCTGCCTTCCCGGAGGGTGTTCGTCACCGTGGCCACCTCCGGATAGAGGTCGTAGGACACGAACACCAGCTTCGTACCGAACAGCGATTTTGCCCAAGAAGCAATCCACGGCAGAATCGGCGGGTTGGAGTACACCACCACCGCCCGGTATTTGCCGATCTCCGGCAGGTGCAGCAGCACATGAAACGTAAAGGAAAAATAGTTGACGATCCGGCCAAGGAAGCCCGCCCGGCCCGTCTGGATGTATTTCAGGCGGTGAATGTGGATGCCGTCCGCATCCTCCTTCGTGGGGACCTTCCCGCCCTCGGCGTATTCCCGCGGGTAGCCGCACAGCGCGCCCACAGAGAACCCGGCGTCCCGAAGCGCCAGCACCGTGTCATAGGGCAGCTGGGCGGAGGAAATATATTCGGGATAGAAAAACTGGCACAAAAACAGGATATCCCGCTTCTTTTTCAAGCAACCGCCCTCTTTCGCTTCCTAAAAATCAGGTTCTCTCCGTCTCCAGAATGGACTGCTCCAGCGTTTTCACGCAGTAATCCCGGCTGTACCGGCTCAGCGCAAAATCATAGCACAGGCTGCCAAAGGCCTTGTCCACCGCAGGCGAGACAAACCGCAGCAGCTTCAGCGTCCAAGTAAAGCCCCTCACCATCAGGATGCCCTTTCCGTTGGCGTGGGCGATCCAGTTGACCATGTCACTGGTGTTGGTGTATTCGTTATTCTGGGGGCAGAAAATGCCCGCGGCCTCGTCGTCAATGAGCATCCGGACAAATTCCGTCAGATTCTCAATATACAGCATGGAACGCTGGTTGGAAACGTAAGGAAAAACCGGCAGCTTCTTCGCCAGCTTCGCCATGGTCACGTAATTGCCCTTGCAGCCCTTGCCGTAGATCATGGGCGGGCGGAGAATTGCGACCTTGAAGCTGTCGTCCGCCAACGCCTGCAAATCCGCTTCCGCTCTGGCTTTGCTGACGCCGTAGTTGTCCGCAGGATGCAGCGGCGTGTTCTTCGTGATGACGACCGTTTTGCCGATGGGCGCAGTCAGGCCGTAAACGCTCTCCGAGCTCATAAACAGGAACTGACCCACACCGTCGGTCTTGGCCTTTTCGGCCGTCCGCACCGCGAGGATGTGGTTGACCTGATCGTACAGGCCAGAGCGCGCCGGGTCGTTTTTGCTGTCCGGCTGATGCACCAGCCCCGCTACGTGGAACACCGCGTCGTAGCCGCGGAAGGAATGGTTCTCCCAATCGGTGCCGCGCATATCCAGCGAATCTACCCGGTAATTTTCCGGCCACTTCCCCAGATAGTTTTCCAGAGAAACCCCGATATAGCTTCCGGCGCCGGTGATGAGAATGTTCTTCATTCTTTCTTCTCCTTTTCCAGCTGGCCGGTGCCGCCTTCCACCACGCCGTCGTGCTTCAGCACGGAAACGATGGTGCCGAAAAAGCATTTGCAGTCAAAGAGGAAGCTCAGTTTTTCCACATATTCCCCGTCGAACCGGGCCTTTACCTCAATGGGCAGTTCGTCCCGCCCGTTGATCTGCGCCCAGCCCGTCAGGCCGGGGCGCACGTCGTTTGCGCCGTATTTGTCCCGCTCCGCGATCAGATCGAACTGATTCCACAGGGCAGGCCGGGGGCCGATAATAGACATTTTCCCCGTGAAAATCTGAAAGATCTGGGGCAGCTCGTCCAGGGATGACTTCCGCAGAAATTTTCCCACCTTCGTGATATACTGCTCCGGGTTTTCCAGCAGATGGGTGGGGGTGTCCTTGGGGGTGTCCATTTTCATAGTGCGGAATTTCATAATGGAAAAATGGGTCTTGTGAATGCCCACCCGCTTCTGGCGGAACAGCACCGGGCCGGGATCGTCGATCTTGATGGCGACGGCAATGATCAGCAGCAGCGGCGACAATATCACGATGGCGCAGCCGGACAAAATAATATCCAGCAGGCGTTTGAAAAACGTTCGGTACATTCCGCTTTCCTCATTTTCTCTTATTTCGTTTGGTCAGACCTTACATTCGCGTTTGTAAGTAGGCACGATCTCCGCGACGATGTCCTTGATATCTTCGCTTTCCGCCCGGCTGGCTTCGTCCAGCCGCTTCAGCTGCTGCTCCAGCAGCGCGTCGTCCATTTCGATGGGCTTGCCGATGTGGATGAGCTTGTTGGCAGTCTCCTGCATTCCTTCTTCCTTCATCAGCAGCTCCTCGTAGAGCTTCTCGCCCGGTCTGAGACCGGTGTACTCAATCTTGATGTCCACATCCGGTTCGTAGCCGGACAGACGGATCATGTTCCGCGCCATGGTGTCGATCTTCACCGGCTCGCCCATGTCCAGAATGAAAATCTCGCCGCCCTTGGCATAGTATCCCGCCTGCAGCACCAGACTCACCGCCTCGGGGATGGTCATAAAATACCGGATGATGTCGGGATGGGTGACGGTCACGGGGCCGCCGGCCTCGATCTGCTTCTTAAAAAGCGGGATGACGCTGCCGTTGCTGCCCAGAACATTACCGAAGCGCACCGCCACGAATTCCGTTTTGGACTCCCGGTTCATCATCTGTATCACCATCTCGCACAGACGCTTGGACGCACCCATGATGTTGGTGGGGTTGACGGCCTTGTCGGTGGATATCTGCACAAACCGCTTGACGCCGTACTCCGCGGCGGCCTTCGCCAGCTTGTAGGTGCCGATGACGTTGTTCTTGATGGCCTCGTTGGGGCTTTCCTCCATCAGCGGGACGTGCTTATGGGCCGCAGCGTGGAACACAAGCTCCGGCCGGTAGGTTTCCATCACATGGTTCAGCCGGACGGCGTCACGGACAGAGCCGATGATGACCTCCAGATTCAGTTCCGGATGGGTGCGGCGCAGCTCCATTTGAATATCATAGGCATTATTTTCGTAAATATCCAGAATAATAAGCTGCTTCGGCTTCGCATGGGCGATCTGACGGCACAGCTCGCTGCCGATGCTCCCGCCGCCGCCGGTGACCAGCACCACCTTGCCGGAAATATAGCCCACAATTTCATCCAGATTGACCTTGATGGGTTCCCGGCCCAGCAGGTCCTGCGGATCGACCTTGCGCAGCTTGCTGACGCTGACCTCTCCGTTGACCATCTGGAAAATGCCGGGAAGCATCTGCACCTCGCAGCCGGTGGTGGCACAGATGTCCAGAATTTCCTTCCGGGACTTTGCGGTACAGTTGGGAATGGCGAAGATGATCTTGCTGATCTTGTATTTTTTCACAGCCGTGGCAATGTCCTGACGTCCGCCCACGATGGGCACGCCGCACAGCTGCTTGTTCCATTTCACCGGGTTGTCGTCAATGACGCAGGACAGGTGATCCTGAATATGGTCGCTGTTGGTAAATTCCACAGCCAGCGCCCGTCCGGCGTCGCCCGCGCCGATAAGCATGACGTTTTTCACGCCGTTGGCATGGGTGATGTGGCTGATGCGCCGCTGCGCCGTCCGGAGCAGCCGGTAGGAGAACCGGATGGCCACGGTGCTGACGAAGCTGAACAGGAAGCCCACCACCATGCTGGAACGGGGCATCAGATTGCCGTCAAAGTGGAATACCAGCACGCCGATCACGCCCAGCACCACATAGGCACCAGTAATGCGGAACACCTCCGGCGTACTGACAAAGGCCCAGATGGAGTTGTACAGCCGGAAAATCCAGAATACCAGAAGCGTGATCACGCACCATAGGCCGATGGCGGACAGGAAGCCCTCCATATGGACGGGGCGAATTTCGGCAAAGGAAAAATCATACCGGAACCACAGCCCCAGAAAGAAGGAGACGACAGTAGCAAGCACGTCCAGCATCATAATAAAAATGACCTTCGGCGCCATGCCCAGATTCAGTTTCATCGGCTTTCGGGAACCCATTTTGTTCACATCCTGTATTTCACCGCGGGCAGTTGTCCGCGGGTACTTTGTTTTGTCTGCATAGTTCATTTTATTATAACACAATATGTCGAATACAGCAAGGGAAAGTTTTGCCGTTACAACATCTCCAGAGGACCATTTTTGCATGCATAGAAAAATGGCGCAACCATAATAGGCAGGGCGCATCAAACAATTATCAGGCGCAGTGGGATCATGAACTGCATCTCTTGCCTCTCCCTTTGGGAGAGGTGGCTGATACTAGTTTTCAATAAAACGGTTAAAAACCGTTTTATTCGGCTGCTGTTTC
>ERZ780226.1565-NODE-1565-length-17616-cov-3.267069_pt1 | contig 17616 bp, 17 predicted proteins | sample MGYA00511165_ERZ780226 | MGnify/ENA primary metagenome ERZ780226 (study PRJEB29588, sample SAMEA2152373) | human gut metagenome | biome: human gut; feature: human-associated habitat; material: faeces | place: Denmark | collected 2008/2010 ...
CGCTTCCCTGCTACAGAGAAAGGACAAAAATATGGAAGAAAGAAAGAACCCACGTCCGGAACTGCCAAAGGAGCCTGTTCTCTCCTGGGCTGAACGCAATTTGAGGGATTTTTCGGAATTATCCGATCCGGAGCCTGTAATTTTCGTGACGGATCTTGCACTGCTGCCTCTGTCAGAAGGCATAGACGGATTTTATTTTGCTCCGGATATGGAAGTGCAGCCGGACGAGCTTCAAAAAGCGCTGGAACGCTATGCCGCTGGAACGGTGACTGATCTGCCGGGTGTCCTGCAGCCTATGAATAAAATGGCTGCGGCAAGATGGCTGATGGACACCCTGACGGCCGCGGACGGAACGGCGACCCTTCCAAAGCTGTATTACAAACAGGCAATCACCCCAACAGAAGGAGTAGTGGCGCTGGAACACGCCCTGCTGCTCACGGATACGGGCAGTGCAATCGAAAGCGGCGGAACAGCCACGACGATTTTGCGAAACTGCCGGGTCCTGGGCGTCACAGCCGGTGAGACAAAGCCGCTGGAGGGACCTCCCTCGGGGCTGCTGGTTGCCGGGAATATGCGGGCAAACCTGATTATGGGGCAGTCTCAGACCTACTATATCAATTCCAGCGTAACGGTTCCCAACTGGGCTGTATATGCAACAGACGGTGCACAGCCCACTGAGAAACCCGGACAGAAGGAACTCAGCGTGTTCGTATATGGCTCCGCTGGAACGGCGATCCACGGCGGTTATGGAACCTATTCTGACCTGTTTTGCAATGTATATCTGTTTGGTTCTACATTGACGGTGCCGGAAATTGGGGCAATCAGCGGAACCTTTGGAAAGCTGACCCTGGGTACCATCGGGCAGGGCGAGCATTTTTCTGAGCTTGCTCCAGTGCTTACGGAGAAAGATCGAGATCAAAACCCGGAGAAAAACAAGGGCACCCTTGTGCGCTCTGGCCGCACTGCGCTGATGATTCACTGTGTTTCGCTCCCGCCCTATTGGGGACGCCCGGGCTATAGTCAGGCGGAGCTGCCATTCCATAGCGGCGTGGTAGAGATTCAGAACAGTATACTGGAGACGGATTTGTCGCTGGAAAAGGCGATTGATTATCCTGCTGCCGCGAACGCCTACATTGCCCATCATCGCGGCTCTGTGATTCTGGTGAAAAGCTGCAATGTACAGATTCGGGTGCGGCAAAGTCAGCTGAAGCCGGATCCTCAGGGCACGGGTGCAATTCTGCATACGGTCATCAACAGCGACATTGCATTCAGCGTCAAGGTGCCGGAAGGAACGGTATATCCAGGCATTCATGGCAGCTTTGCGGACATGGAAATGCAGGGGGATATGCTCCATGAGGATTATCAGCGCGACCTGTATCTCACCCTGCAGGATGTACGGTTTACCGGAAAAATTGTGACCGGCACCGCAGAAACCTGGAACAAAACTGCCATGCGGGAGTGCTTCCCGGAGTATATCATTGATCCGGATGGCTATCAGACTGTACACGGTACCCATCTGCGGCTGGAGCGTCACACTATCTGGACGGTAACTGGAACCAGTTCTCTGCGGGAACTGGTTCTGGAGCCCGGGGCAATCATTCAGGCGAAACACGGCGGCATTACCATGATGCTGAACGGCGTTCCCGTGGCGCTGGAGCCGGGATGCTACCGCGGCGAGATTATTCTACAGCCGGACGAGACATAAAAAGGAGGAGTCCATATGGAACAGCAGATGCAGCAGCTAATGAAGGAACTGTCCGATGTGAAGCAGCAGATGGAAACAATGAAGCAGGAGCTAAATCGGCAGAGTCAGCGGCAGCGGGACTATCGGGAAATATGCAACGCCATTGCGGCACATTCCTACTGCTATAATTGCCATCGCCAGGATTATGAGGTGGAGCATTTCTGGACAAAGCGGCAGCCGGATTCCTACTACAATGCCTGTACCAGCCCCGAGGGCGTTAAGGCGTACTATGTAGGCAATACGAAAAAAGCCAGAGATCGCCAGCGGGAAATCGTCCGGGAGGTTTACGGGGTTGACCTGAAGGAGCCGGAGAATGTGGACTATCGAGTGTTTAACATGCTGGGCAGCCCCTATGTGGTGGTCGCGGAGGATGGTCAGACGGCACAGGGAATCTGGATGGAATTTTCCTACAAGAGCCATCTGGATGGAGCGGGAAAGCCCTGCCCCAATGCTTCACTTGGAAAAACCTGCGCGGAATTTGTGAAGGAAGACGGCGTATGGAAAATTTGGCGGATGCGCGGTATGCCTGGCGGATTTGATCTGGAAATCCCCCTGGCGCAGCGGAAGTCCATGGAGGAGATGACGGAGGAAGAACGGGAGTATACCATGCAGGAGATGAACTGGGCGTTCTTCCCGTTCTCCGAAGAGGAAAAGAAGGTGCTGAAGCAGCGCTTCCTGACCACCGAGCACGATCCCATGGGCTATGCGCCTACGGTGCCCTATATTCCTAATGACCCGCCGCTGCCGGAGCCTTATGAAAGCTGGAACGACGATATTTCCCTGTTCCATTTCTCTGAGGAGCCGTTCACGCTGCCGCCACATATGCTGGCGTATGAAGAACAGTGGAAAAAGGAGCATGGGATAGTGGATTGAGCTTTTTGGCTGATTCACGGCGGTGAATGGAAATTTTCTGCCAATGATATAATTGTAACCGATTATAATTGCATAAAATCCCCCTGTTATGCCGCTCCAACGGAATGGCATAACAGGGGGATTCCTGCATTGATAGGATGAAAGCCGAGGTTGGCGATGCAGCCCCCCAGGGAGCCGCGCATCTCACCGAGCTGCGGGGACTTTTCCGATGCGATGGACTATGCCCGCTATCCCGAGAAGAAGAACGCCATGAATAGGATTCTGGCGTTTGCGAACAACACGCTGGATTTGGCATAGCCCGCCGTGTCCAAAAGTTTTTGCCCCGCTGAAAAGTCATTTTAGACTTCCGGCTGGTCAATCTCGTGCATCTGCCTGCGGAACTGCTCCAGCAGCGGATTCTGGTCCTCACGCCGCCATGCCAGACCGATGGACCTGGGAATCCCGGTGTCGAGGAACGTGATTCGCTGCTCCCGGGGATGGCTATTGGGCGGACTGTCAATAAAGGCGTAGCCCATCCCGCTTTCTACCATCCGGTGCAGCGCCTCCAGATTCGGCACCTCTGTCCGGCTCTGCGGTGCAAAGCCATATCGATCCTGTACACTCCGCAGCAGCGTGCGAATGGAGATGGTGGCGTCGGTCAGCGTAATGAGCTTCATTGGTTCCAATTGGGAAAGTGCCAGTAAAAGATCCTGGGACACGCCGGCATCCGCACTGACACTGATAAAGTAATTGCCTCGTGAAATCTCCTGATAATCCACCACTGCCCAGTTGGTGATGGAATCCCGATTTGTGACGATCAGATCCAGCTTGTGATCCAGCAGTCGGACCATCAGCGACTCCTCCGTGGCATAGTCCATGGTGATTTCTGCGCCGGGCGTCTCCGAGCGGAGGGAGCGGATGATCTCCGGTCCCTGCCGGAAGTCCAGATGGCTGAACACGCCGATGCGAAGCCGCTGCTCTGCCGCAGAGCTCAGCGACCGGGCGGATTTCAGCGCGGTGACCAGTTCCTGCTGGTATCGCACAAAGAAATTCCGCATATATTCTCCCGCTGGCGTCAGGATTACCCGATGATGGTCACGTTGGAACAGCTGGACCTGCCATTCCTCCTCGAGCTTTGAAATCTGCTTGCTTACATAGGATTGGGAAACGTACAGAGACTCCGCCGTTTTGGAGAAGTTTAAATACTCGCTGAGTGCAATGAACACACCAATCTGGGACGTATTCACGCCAGCCACCTCCTTACATGCTGTTATCATTCTATCATAATTTTTGCGATTCCGCTATGGAATTATCCCATATCAATCTATCATTTCCATATTCCCTCCCGGAATGCTATCATGGAAGCATCAAGCCATGGTTTATATTTTGGAAAGGATGGAGTCCCCATGAAAAAGATTGCACGATTACTGGCAGTCCTTTTTGTATTCTCTCTGCTGGGCGGCTGCGGCGGCAAGGCTGTCTCCAGCGTCAGCGCGGAGGAAGCTGCTCAGACCGCGGCGGCTTCTTCGGCTGCTCCCACGGAAGCTGCTGCGGTTTCTGAGGAAGAGACCAGCGAGGCGGAAGAGCCTGAGGTGTCCGTAGAGGAACCAGAGGAAATCGCATATTTCCCGCTGGAGGAAACAAAGAGCTTTAGCTATTGGTTCTCGTATCCGCCGATGTTTGACGGATTTGCCGATGGTCCCATGGACTATCTCATGTACACCGAGTCCCAGAAGCGCTTGAATGTCGAGATTGAATGGAACGCCGTTTCCATTCTGGCTGCCAACGAGCAGTTTATGCTGATGACAGCCAGCAACGATTATGCCGACTGCATGATGAACTTTACCGGACTATACTCCGGCGGCATCGACGAAGCCATTGAAAATGAAATCATCCTGGATCTGACGGAGCTGATCGAGACCTGTGCGCCGGATTACAATGCCCAGCGCACCGCCTCCGAGGTCCGCGAGAAGTCCAGTCTTACCAGCAGCGGCGCACAGGGCGTCATGTTTGGCTTTAACTCTGTGGAGGGACGGACCCCTGCCACCGGTCCTGTAACCCGTCAGGACTGGCTGGACAAGCTGAATCTGGACGCACCCCAGACCGTTGATGAATACCATGATGTGCTGACGGCATTCCAGCAGGAGCTTGGCGTGGCATCTCCCTACGGTCTGTGCTCCGATGGCGTCAACGCACCCGGTCATCTGACCGCTGCCTACGGCATTGTTGCGCCCACCAACCACGATACCAACGGCTATGCAGTGGTAGACGGCAAGCTGCAGTTCGGTCCTGCCCAGGATGGCTTCCGGGACTACCTTGCCACCATGCATCAGTGGTATGAGGAGAGACTGATCTCCAACGACTTCACTGCGGACAACGACTCCGCCGCATCCGGCATTGTGTCCAATGATCGCATCGCCAATAACGAGATCGGCATTTTTACCGCCAATGTCAAGAATTTTGACAACTATCTCGATATGATTACCGAGGAAGATGCCGCTCTGCGGGGCATTGAATGGGGGCGGCTCTCCACCTCCGATACGCTTCACGTGGGCGCTGAGCTGGATACTGCGGCAGCGAATATGGGTATCTCCGTTTCCACTCAGGCGGAGGATCCCGAGCTGATTGTACGGTATTTCAACTACTTCTTCACCGAGGAAGGCGATATCCTTGCCAACTATGGCGTGGAGGGGCTGTCCTTTGAATACAATGACCAGGGCGTTCCCGAGTATACCGATCTTGTGCTGAACAATCCGGACGGCATGAGTCTGGACGTTGCCATGTGTCTCTTTGGCGGCGGCTCCACCAGCGGTCCCTATGTTGTGGACCACAGCAAGTATGCCCAGATCTACTCCGATGTGCAGCATCAGGCAGGGGAGAGCTGGATTGCCAACAACGACGGCGCCTGGAACCTGCCGAACTCCCTGACTGCAATGATGTCCGCAGAGGAGAGCTCGGAATTCAACGGAATCTACAATGAAATCCTCACGGTCTATCAGGAAAACGTCCTGAAGTTCATTGTGGGAGATCGGGACCTTTCGGAGTTCCCGGATTATGTGGCACAGATGGAGTCAATGGGACTGGAGGACTGCACCAAGATCGCCCAGGACGCCTATGACCGTTATATGAGCAAGTAAGCATTCGCACGGGGAAGGGGTTCCTTCCCCGTGCCGCTGAAATGGCAAAGAAAGGAGCCGCTATGGATTCAAGATTTACACCGGAAGAAATCCTGACCCGCTGGGAACAGCAGCGGAAGATCAAAAATAGGATGGTCCGCATGATCAGCCAGGACTATCTGTTCCGCCGGGAGCATCTGCAATACAAAACCTATTGGTCCGATGCCGAGGACGTGTGCCTGGGCGTCAACGATGGGTATTATCAGGGCAAAGACGCCGTTCGCGGATATTTTGACGCAATTCAGGCGCAGACTGCGCTGGAAAGCCGCCTGATTCAGGAAAAATACCCCACACGACTGGGGGACAAGACCGACGAGGAGGTATATGGCGCCGGAATCCTTCGCTATAAAGCCATGGAAATTCCCGTGGTGGAGATTGCAGGAGACGGTCAGACCGCGAAGGTCCTCTACCATATTCACGGCAGCAATACACGGCTGACCCCGGCAGGGCAGGTGTCGTTCTGGGAGCGCAGCTGGGTGGCGTGCGACCTCCGGCTGGAGGAGGGGGAATGGAAGGTATGGCATATGCTCTATGTTCGGGACATCGACCATCCCTGCGGCACCAAATGGACCGATACGCCGCCGTCCTATCCTGAGGACCCGGTTTTCGCACCGGTTAAGGAGTTTACATTCCCGCAGCCCAATGTCCCCAAGCCGCTTCGGGAGCTATACCACGGCACACGACCGCTGACGCCTCCGCCGGAGTATCCCGTGCCCTATGAAACCTTTGCTGACACGTTCAGCTACGGCATATAAGAAAGGAGGAGCACCGTGTCTGATATGCATTATACCCCCTATGAGGAGATTGAGCGGATTTGGGATCTGGAGCAGGTCAAGACCGTTATGGCAAAGCACGCTTATCTCTATTCCGGGGATCAGCGCCGCCGGGAGCTGGACGAGCTTTGGGTACAGTCCCCGGAGCATCGCAGCACTGCGTCCCTGGGCTATAACAACGGCTTCTACTGCGGCATGGAGGAGATCGCGCGGCACTATGTGCTGGAGCATTTTCAGCACCGGCAGTCGCAGAGCCGTTCGTTCCTGGAAAATGATCCGTCCCTGACTCCTGCGTCTGCCTTGGGGCTTGGCATTTTCAACGTTCATAGCGCAAATACTCCAGTCATTTATGTGGCGGAGGATGGACAGACCGCACGCTATCTGGCATTTGACTTCGGACTATACACCGCCGGAAAGCCGGACGGCGACTGCGACGCCTTTTTCACCGCAGGGAATGTCTACTGCGAGCTGTGCAAGGAGCAGGGCGACTGGAAAATCTGGCACCTGATTCTGGAGCACGACCATTCCATTCCCGTGGGACAGGACTACGGCGATGTGCCCACGGTTCTGCGTCCCGGAGATGATCCTGCTGCAGAGGAGGCGGGGACGCCACCAACTGCCCGCCAGCTCCATGATCCCATGCTGGGCTGGGAGCATCTCTATCAGGATATGCCGAAAGCCTATCACACCTATGACGCACTCCACAGCTATGGTCCGGAAGGCGACCACGGCATGCGCTACTATGAAAGAGAACTGAGGTATTGAGCATGGAACAGAATAAATTGACGCTGGAACAGCGAATCCACAATGCCCAGGGCAGCCAGGAGCTGGAACGAAAGAAAGCCATCCATTCCTATGTTCATGCCGTGAACTATGAAAACGAAGAGTTTGACCGGCTGTGGATCAAAAGCGGTCACTCCACCTGGGGACACAATTTTGGACGCATGGTAGGCTGGAATATGATCTATTACAACCACATCCTTGGCGAGATGAAAAAAGCGACGGAAAACCATTTCCGTATCTGCGAGACACACCCGGATATGCGCTTTACCGACGTCCGCTCCGGCGGCGCCAGCAATCTGCATACATTGTCAGAGGGCTGCGTTGAGGTCGCCCAGGACGGCGGCAGCGCCCGCGGCTGGTTCCTCACCCCCGGAACCATGACCGGCGTTTTTGGTCGGGATGACCGGCGCAATGCCGGCGCGCTTTGGGAGTATTACGGCTGCGACTTTGTGTATCGAAACGGGGAGTGGCGGTATCTCCACGAGCATGTATGCCCGGTGATGAACGCCAACTACGACACCTCCAACTATGGGCACGACCTGTTTGCCTCCTCTGATGACGATCCCAGCCATACCATGTGGCGAGGAATCCCCTGTGAGGTCGGCGATCCGGGTCCCCTCAGTGACCGGTATAACGTCCATCAGGTGGTGCAGCATCTCATTTGGGAATGCCCGGAGTCCTACGCCACTTTGGATGATGCGCATTCCTATGCCCCCGGCTACAACGATCCTGAGGCACCGGACCGTCCCTTCATCAAACCTGCGAAGGCATAATCGATTTATCACTTTGACAAAGGACATCCGTTTTCGTGAGCTGAAAACGGATGTCCTTGCTGCGTACGTTATAGGACGGTTATTTCGGAGCAAAGGGGAAGCACTGCGGAGGATGGACCGACATAGATACTGCGTGTTCCGGTTGCCCGAACCCGCTTGCCCTTGGTACCGTCTGGCCGTGAGATCAAATCGGACTGGGGATCCCAATAGCAGAGGCTGCGGTCTGGAATCGAAACGGAAACGCGGCGGCTTTCACCGGGAGAAAGCTGCTCAATACGCGCAAATCCGCATAGCTGCTTCTGTGCAGATTGAATATGAGACGGAACGGATGCCTTGCCCAAGTAGACCTGCGCAATTTCCGTGCCGGTGATATCACCGGTATTTGTTACGGTAAAGCTGACGGTTTGACCGTTGACCGTGAGGTCCGAATAGCGGAGTTTGGTATAGCTCAGACCATGACCAAAGGCGTATAGGGGAGTGCCCTGTTCCTTGTCGTACCAGCGGTAGCCGCAGAAAATACCCTCGTCAAAGTCGATGATGGTTTGCCCATCCTTCTCGTATTTCCTGTACCGGAAGACCGGTTGTTTCATAGATGGAGGTGACGCCTGCAGGACCGTCATACATTCGGATCTCCGGAACACCCAGACGGGGAATCCCGGGATTGTAGCCGGCGTTTGCCACCTGCATGCCGTCGGGATTGCTGTGTCCACGGCAGAGTCCGAGCTTTTCCTCCGGCGTCATGGCTGCAAGCAGGGGTTGAACCTTTTTGGATAATGCTTCATTGGATTCCCTATGGAGCTGGTCAGGCTCAACATACTCTGGATAGCGGATTGACATGGTGATTCCTCCTTGTGCAAGTAAACGTTGGATCAAATAAAGCTTGGTATATCGAAACCGTAATAATTTTGCCCAATGATATTGTAATCAGGATCGGAAAATACGTCAATGGATTTGGAGCTATATTTGTCTTTTTGAAAAATCTGGTATAATAGACGCAAAGAAATGCCGAAAAACCACGTCACGTGGGCAAAAGGGGATCGGACGATGGAAATCAGACAGCTTCGTTATTTTATCGCGGTGGCGGACACCCTGAATTTCAGCCGGGCAGCGGAGAGCGTCTATCTGTCCCAGCCGGCGCTGTCCCGGCAGATCATGGATTTGGAAAAAGAAGTGGGGCTGCCCTTCCTGCGCCGGAGCACCCGGCAGGTGGAGCTGACGGAAGCCGGAAAAGCCCTAAAGAAAAGTGCCAAGGAGCTGATCTCACGGTGGGAAAAGATGCTGCCGGAGGTGCGGAATCAGGTGGCGGAGGAGGCACAGGCACTGTCCCTGACCATCGGTGTGGATGCCCGGGCGCTGGCAAAACCGGAACGCCGAACGAACTTCCTTTCCGTGCTGTACGACCTGCGCCGGAGCTATCCGGGGTTGCGGGTGCTGGTGCGAAACCGGGACTATCAGGAACTCATGAAGGGACTGACGGATGGGACGATAGACTGCGCGCTGGTAATGGACCGGGAGCTGGAGCAGAAAAGCGACCTCCGGCAGGAAGCCTATGGGCAGGAGGAAATGGTGCTGGTGTTCCGCAGCGAAAATGCCCATCAGGACGGCGACCACGGGGACGTGATTACGAACCGGGGACTGATTCTGGTGGATAAGGAGCCGCAAGGGCTGTACCACATCATCCACATCCTCAGTGACCTGCGGCTGGAGCCTCAGATTCGCTTCTGCGAAAGCCTGGAGGACATGACCATGACCGTAGAAACGGGGGAGAGCGCGGCAATTTTGCCGGAATCCGTGGTGGCGAAGCTCCAGAACCCGGCGTTGCAAACCCTGCATCTGCCCAGTGACCACGCAAAGCTCACACTGAGCCTGATTTGGACGAAAAACCAGACGAACCCGCTGATTTCGGTACTGCGGGAACGGCTGCGAAATATGGAATGCAAATAAAAAGGCGGCTGCAATGGAGAGATTGCAGCCGCCTTTTTGGGGTATATTATCAATGGCGATTGCCATCAAAAGCGAGTTTGGACCGGTGTTGCCTTAGAGATACCGCAGCATTTTTGCCTGCCGCCGAAGCTCTGCACGATCATCGGGAAGGGCGATGGAGATCAGGGCATCGACGCGCTCCCGGATGGTCTTGCCCTTAAGCTCTGCAATGCCGAATTCCGTGACAATGTAGTCTACATAATTCCGCGGGGTCGTGACCACAGCGCCGGGGGTCAGGGTTGCCTTGATCTTGCTGTGTCCCTTGCCGCTGCGGGCAGGGAAGGCGAGGATGCTTCTGCCGCCCTTGCTGCGGTAGGTGCCATAGGCAAAGCAGAACGCGCCGCCGGAGCCGGAAATTTGCTTGGGACCGATGGATTCGGCGCAGACCTGACCGGTGAGATCCATCTCCACCAGGGTGTTGATGGAGACCATATTGTCCTGACGGGCAATCTCAAAGGGGTCTACCCTGCATCCAGCAACACTGAAGACAGCAGCGGCAGATATTCGTATTTCACTGCCCGCTGAAGTGCGATACTGGAGGTGGAGATGATGAGTGGCTGATGGGTGCAGCCGTCCCTGCAACGTGCCTGATTAAAGACGGTTCCAGCCACCAGATACTGCCGCAGTCTGCACAGTAGAGCTTTTTGGAAAGGACATGGGTGCTCCGCTGTGTATTTGCAGTTGGTGTTCGGCGGGAAAGAATCGTCTGGACTTTATAAAATGCATCTTTGGAGATAATCGCCGGGTGGGTGGCGCGGGTAAGATACTGCGTGCGCTCCCCCTGATTTTTATGCTGCTGAAAGGGCATAGCGGTGTTGTAGTATTTTTGACTTAGTGTATCCCCGATGTACTTTTCATTTGCAAGAATGTATAGAACCCGTGCGGGATGCCAACGGGTGCCGTGATCTCGTGTGGGGATTTTCTGCTTTGTCATTTTATCCGCGATCCAGGCAGCGCTCCGACCATTTAGGTAGGAATCAAAGATCCATTGCACAATGGGAGCTTCGGCTGGGTCAATTTCCAGCTGTGTCTTATTTCGCAGGCGGTAGCCGAAGGGCGCTTTGCAGGTGATAAATTCGCCCTTTTCCATTCTTCTCTGATAGCTTATCTTCTGATTCTCGGAGATGGATACGGATTCCTGCTGTGCCAGAGCGCCAAAAACGCTTACCATCATTTCGGTGGTAAGCGTCTTGGTATCGATATTCTCTTTTTCAAACAGGACGGACACGCCATAGGATGCAAGTTGACGCAGCGAGGAGAGACAGTCCTTGGTGTTTCGGGCAAAGCGGGAAATCGACTTTACCAGAATGCGGTCAATCTTTCCTGCTTCACAATCGGTCATCATGCGCTGAAACTCGTTCCGGGGTAGGAGAGATGTGCCAGTGATGCCAGGATCGGCATAGATGTCAACCAGCTTCCAGCCAGGGTGATTGGCGATGAGATTGGTGTAAGTTGTGATCTGTGCTTGATAGGAGTGAATCTGGTCAGCGGAATTGGAGCTGACACGACAGTACGCTGCCACGCGCAGCGTGGAGAGTGTGGTATTGCTTGCTGGAATTACAGTTACAGTTGACATGGCGCACCTCCTTGACCACAACATTACCATACCTCGGCCACAATATCCACTACAATTCCCAGACAGAATTGCAGGGATAACGTTCTTTGGCAAGCCGGACGGCATGGTGAAAGTGTTCTTTCGTGATGAGACCAGCTTGGTATAATGCACAGAGCCGACAGTAGATGCAGTAGTAAATGAGCTTATTTCTCTGTTCCATTTTGCTGCGGCTCCTTAAAATACCGATCCGGCTTATGCTTCCAGATAAACCTCTCCACATCCTCCAGATCATCGGTCACAGCCATCTCCGGCAGCGCCTGCAGCATCGCCGCGTGATACCGCTGACCAGTCGCTGCACGATCATCCAGCACAGCAATCACACAGGTATCCGTCTCCGTCCGAATGGCACGGCCAAAGCCCTGCCGAAGCTTGATCTGCATCTCTGGCACGACTACGGAATTGATGAAATCCTGAAGGCTCGAATACTGCTCCTTTTGCTTTTCCTTCAGCTCATTGGGATATGGAAATGGCAGCTTAGGGATTACTAGCAGGGAAACCATATCTCCCGGAAAGTCTATGCCCTCCCAGGCGGAGCCGGTAGCCAAAAGGACAGCACCTGGTATCTCCTGAAACTGCTGCATAGTACGGCTGGGGTTGTGTCCCATTGCCAACAGCGGATAAAAGGTTCCCTGCTCCAGCAGGCGTTCCTTCACCGCAGACATGGCGCTGTAGGAAGTAAACAGCACCAATGTGTGCCCGGAGGCTGCCCGAATCAGCCGTGCAATTTCTCCAGCCAGGGCATCGTAATAGAGATCCTGCCTGCCTCCAAACTGACGCGGCGGATATTCCGGGAGATACAGCATAGCATGTCCCAGATAGTCAAATGGGGATTCCGACACAGACTCCGTGACCCGGTAGGAATCTGTCAGCCCGGTTTCCGTCCGGAAGCGCTGAAAATCTGTTCCAACCGCCATGGTGCCAGATGTGAGGATTATCCCCTGTGGTCGATTCCACAGGAGCTTCTTCATTGGGCCGCCTAGATCATACAGGGTGGCGTAAAGTTTTGTGCTGCCCTGGTTTTCTTCTGCATAGCAGATCAAGTTCTCCTGATGCTCAAAATTTAGAAGCGTCGAGATAACGGAACGCAGCTTTTGCAGATTTCTCCGCAGCAGGTGGCTGAGCTGGTGCAGCAGCTTGGCTTCTACGGTGGACAGCACCTGATAGGGAATCTTCAAAAGCTCCGCATAGTCATTGAACGGCTGCCCCTCCGGCGGGACGGAGATACGTTCCAGCAACGGGCGGAATGCATCCTCCAGATACTCCGCTGCCAACTGGTACCGCTCCATTTTCAGCCCATAAATTACTGCATCAATATCTGCTTTCTCCAGGGAAATCCCCAGCATCTGTCGGGCAACCTCTGGGAGTCGATGGCTTTCATCCACGATAAGACCGCAGTATTCTGGGAAGATGGGACGCAGGCTCTGGCTTCGGTGCATGGCGTCCGCAAACAGCAAGTTGTGATTGCAGATTTGGAATAGGTACTGCGGAGAATCGCAGTTCTGGAGATAGGCCCGGTAGCGGCAATACTCTCTCCGGCAGCCGCATACCTTTGGTACACAGACACGGCTCCGATCATAGTCACTGAGGTGCTCTGCCTCATCCAGATCAAGCTGTTCCTGCAAATGCTCCAACGCTTCCCGTGACATGACGTTTTTCTTCGCACCGCTTAACTGCCAAAGCCGCTTTTCCAGCCGCTGGTCGCAGACATAATGGGAGCGTCCCTTGCGGATCACCGCCAGCAAAGGCTTCTTCTGATACCCTGTATCCAGCAGCACTGAGGATAGCAGCGGCAGATATTCGTATTTCACTGCCCGCTGAAGCGCAATGCTAGAGGTGGAGATGATGAGTGGCTGATGGGTGCAGCCGTCCTTGCAACGTGCCTGATCAAAGACGGCTCCAGCCACCAGATAAGAAAAGGTCTTGCCAATTCCGGTGCCCGCATCACAGAGGGCGATTTTCCCGTCCAGCAGGGCATCCAGCATGGTGTGACTGAGCTGCGCCTGAGCCTCTCGGTAGGAAAGTCCTCTGGCGGGCAGCAATGTTTTGAATATTTCATCTATTTGTTTGTGGGCGTCTGCCCGTAATTTTTGTTGATTCATAATGTATTCCTCTTATTTTTAACATAACTTCAAGCCCGGACGGTCTCCATATGGAAACCGTCCGGGCATCCTTATATATGAACTTCATTGTATGTTTCTCAGCCCCCAACGAAACGGGGCGCAATACGGACAAGGTTGGCAGCCTTCACGGGCATATTCCAAGGGCCTCCACTGATTTCAGCCCTTGGACAGCGCCGCCCAGCTTATGCGTGGGCCAGCAGGTGTCTCATTATGTTCCCGAACAGCATCCTGGCGCATGAGCTGCCATTCTCACGCTTGTGACCATCCTTTCACAGGGCTCCGCTGAACGGGGGTGATCCGTATCGCTGGTATAGAATTGTCAAGCTGCATATGGCGCTATATTTGCCACAGCTATATTTTAGACCAGCTTATGTGGAATTTCGATGTTCCCGTGGATGACAGACGGTTCTTGTAGAAACCTAGAATGCATCCCGCAGGCGGGCGAGTTCTTGAATTGTTGAATGCAGTGTTAGCTTGGCAACATTGCCATCAATATCACGTCCCAGAATGAGATAATCCAAGGAGCAGCCGTATGTATCTGCAATCCGTACCAGAAGATCAATAGAGCAGCCCTTTGCGCCGGACTCAATGTTGCTCAGGGAGCGCCGCTGGATGCCAAGCTTCTGCGCCGCTTCGTCCAGTGTGAGGTTGTTATGAAGGCGTAAATGAGAAATCCGACCTGCAATGGCCAGAATATTATAATTAGTCATAAAAAAACTCCGTTCTCAGATTTTTGTAGGTTTCTGAGAACGGAGTTAGGGGTATTTTGCGATATAGGGGAGCCATATAAATATGAGCAAAGGGCACTATAAATGGGGGCACTCAGACGTATATACAAGAAAAAGAATGATGCCGATATGACACAAAAGGCACATATCGGCATCATCTTTTGCAAATGAAATTATCTTACCGTGGAGCTTGTCTTTTTCGCTTTCTCGCCAGCATCTACAGAGACAAGCTCATGCTGGCAGGGGCGCTTGGGCTGATAGATCAGACCTGCACACTCAGGGGGCCACCCATACAGGCTGCGTGTTGTCAGATTGGAAATTACCTTTTTTCCGAGCTTTTCAATTTGCTTCATTTGTACATCATCCTTCCGCTGTTATTGCTTGGTGAAATATTTCTATGTACACAGATATAAGATCTGCAAGTACCGCCAACATACTGTAGACGAAAAATGAATAGAAAAATCTGCTGACAATTATTTGTAGAAAGAAAATAGCAAACAAAAGCATATTTTTCTTCTTATTATTTGCAATCTGTATTTTGACATCAAAATGAACCTGCTCCTGATACACTGGCTTTTGGAAAAAGACGAGTATCAGTAAAAACACATCTGCGACCCATAGCAGCGCATGTGGTAGCTCCAGAGCGGCAGGACCAACGAAAATTGTGGTGAACAAAACTAATCCAACACTGATTACCTGGCAAAGCCAAGCATAAGGTGCGTGCCAACCACCAAATCGGCTTCGAAGCACAATAAAAACCATTGAGAAAGGCGTGGTTCCGTAAGAAAACATTTATGTGAGAGAATCGGCGTAGTTTAGGCTACGCCGGTTTTCTTTTCTTTTTGGGCTGCTTGGGATTGCTCCCTTGCTTCCTCAAAATCAAATGCACCAATGAAGTTGTAGACGATCTCAATTTCTCTGACCTTAATGCGTGGCTCGTTCTCGTCCGGCGTGTAAACCTCGGAGATATAAATTTTATCCACAAACTCCCGGAGAATGGAAGCGTCAAGCTGCTGCATATCGGTGTACTTTCTGACCGCTGCAATGAACTGTCTGACGTTGACTTTCTGCTTCTCCTGTTCCTTGACTTCCTGCCGCAGATGTTCGACAAGATTTGTAAGGTTGGTCTGTTCCAGCTCATAGTCACGGGACAGTTTGATGAAACGCTCGTCGGAGAGCTTGCCGGAAATGTTATCCTCATACAGTCGCTTGATGATAACATCCAGCTCGGCAATCCGCTTTTGCGATTGCGCCAGAGTGTCTTTCTTTTGTGCCAGCTCCTTATCCCGTTCCCGCAGGCTTTGATCTGCGGCCCGCTGCACGAAGTCGTCCTCATACTGCGTCACATACTGAATGGCTTCTCGCAGGTTTCGCAGCACGATTTCTTCAAGGACAACGCGCCGGATAGAATGGGTCGAACATAAAGTGCGGTCTTTACGGTAAGTTGAGCAAAGGTAATATTCCTGTTCAGGTTTGAAGTGATTGGCTCTGCACAAGTACATCTTTCCGCCGCAATCCGCACAGAACAGCAGGCCGGAGAACATACCCATGTCGCCCATCTTAGTGGGACGGCGGCGGCCCTGTCGGATTTTCTGGACGATCAGAAACACGCTTTCCTCAATAATAGGTTCCTGTGTGTTCTCAAAGATCACCCAATCCGCCGGATCATTCCACAATACTTTCTTGCTCTTGAACGATTGCTTAGAAGTTTTGAAGTTGACCGTATGGCCCAAATAGTCAAGGCGTTCCAAAATATGCACTACCGTCTTTGTTGCCCATTTATAAGGGTCAGTTGGCCGTTTAGATGTTGTCGGCAAGTCGTTTTCGTAGCAGTAAGCAACAGGCGAAAGAACTTTATTTTCTTGGAGCCATTTTGCAATTTGCGTCGGCCCCATGCCGTCCATGCACAGTGCAAAAATCTTCTGGACAACGGCGGCAGCTTCTTCATCCACGATCCACCGCTTCTTGTTCTCCGGGTCTTTCTTGTACCCATAAGGCGGGATAGTGGTGAGGTGTTCGCCGGAGCGTCCTTTGGATTGCCACGTTGCCCGGATTTTCTTGCTGGTGTCCTTGGCGTACATTTCATTGAATACGTTGCGGATGGCGGTAAACTCGCTGTCCCCGCGCACACTGTCCACACCGTCATTGACGGCAATAAAGTGGACGCCGTACTCTGGAAACAGCATTTCCGTATACATTCCGACTTGCAGATAGTTACGCCCGAACCGGCTCATATCCTTAACGACAACGCGCTTGATCTTGCCCGCCTTGATGTCGGCAAGCATCCGCTGGAATCCGGGCCGGTTGAAGTTGGTTCCCGAATATCCGTCGTCCTCGTCGTAGTGGCGGATGGCGGTATAGCCGTGATCCCGGCAATACTTTTCCAAAATCCGCTTCTGATTGCTGATACTGTTGCTCTCGCCGTCCAGCTTATCTTCTTGGGAAAGACGCTCATAGCAGGCGGTAATGCCCTCGGCTTCCTCCTGCGGCTGGCTGTGGACATAGAATTGCAGCACCGTGTTTTGGATAGCCGTCTTGGTTTCCTCGCTCAACGGCGCGTCATTGGATACGCGCTGAAAGGAAGTGACTGGCTGTTGGTACATTTGATTGTCAAGGTTCAAAGTAGTATCGTTATTCCGTGTCGCACGGGGGTTCCGTGCAATCACCATTTCCGGCTGTTTGCTCATAAGTTCCTCCTATTCCGCAGCCGGAAAACGAGGCATGATACAAGTATATTATACCATATCATGCCCCATCCGTCTGCTTGTAGGAAATGAAAAAATCTTTAATTTTTAAGTGGCTGCCTTGTTCAAATCGTTTTGGAGCAGCCGACGGATTTTCTTGACTGCGGTTTCTTTCGCGCCGTCTTTGACGGTCGCTTTCACAATATATCGAACGCCTCCGATCTCGTACTGACGTACAACGGGGGCGGTCTGGTTCTGACTTGTTACTGTACTCATACAGTAATCCCCCTTTCGCTTACATTGGTGTAAAACGAAATGGGCAGTACGGACGGCTGCTGGCACAGCTCCACGGGAATCTCACCCCGGCCCATGCTGATGGGTGCGG
>ERZ780226.1572-NODE-1572-length-17553-cov-3.227569_pt1 | contig 17553 bp, 20 predicted proteins | sample MGYA00511165_ERZ780226 | MGnify/ENA primary metagenome ERZ780226 (study PRJEB29588, sample SAMEA2152373) | human gut metagenome | biome: human gut; feature: human-associated habitat; material: faeces | place: Denmark | collected 2008/2010 ...
CCCCCGCCATATCTTTTACGATTTCCTGATATGGGCGTTCCGAGAGTGTCGGTCGGGAATCTGTTTTAATAATCTTACCATCTTTACTTACCACACCGGCAGCAATGTTTGTTCCACCTAAATCTATTCCGATATACATAATCTTTCTCCATTTCATTTAATTATATAATATTTTTAATGTAATACGATATTTCTATTATATAATACTTTTTTGTTTTTGTAAATACAAATTTAAGAAATTAATATAAATTTTACAACAGATTTACATCAATATTTTTTTAAGTTCCTCTGAATCATGAGCAATGACCGACGCACCTTCAGATACCAGTTCATCCTCGCCGCGAAAGCCCCACGCCGCACCGACCGTAAACACCTTCGCCGCCTTTCCGAGCCTTATATCAACGTTTGAATCGCCGATATATGCAACCTCAGACCTTTCAACCCCAGACTCTTTAATTATATATAAAAGCGAATCAGGTGCCGGCTTTGTGGGAAACCTGTCGGGCTGACCCATAATTTTGAAGTAATCATCACAATCCATAATTTTTTTGGCAATCTCCATAACCTGTTCGTGAGGCTTGTTTGACAAAACAGCACATTTTATTCCGTTTTTGGAAAGCGTTTTAATCAGCTCGCCCATTCCGGGATAAAGCTTAGAATGTGTGCAGCAGTTTTTTAAATAGTCTTTTTCATAAAGCGTTGTAAGCTTTTGAATCCGTTCTTCACTTTCTCCCTGTATTGCACGCCGGCACAGAACCTCCATTCCGTCACCGACCATATGCTTATACTCGGAAACAGGATATGTTTTATATCCCAGTTTTTCAAGCGAACGGTTCATAGCGGCGGCAATGTCGCCTATTGAATCCACAAGTGTTCCATCCATATCAAATACACATAATTTAAACATTCTATCCACTCCTAATGTGCAAGTAAGAAATTTTTTAACTCTGCTATGGTATCGGCAATATATTCGGCTCCCGCATTTTCAAGTTCGCCCTCCTCTGCGTATCCCACACGGACACCGACCGCGGCAGTTCCGCATTGCCTTGCGCCCTCTATATCATATCTTCTGTCTCCTACCATAACAGCAAGGCTTGGCTCGGTGCAATTAAGCTCATTCAGCGTTTTTGTTATTATCTCTTTCTTTGTACCCTTTTTCCCGTTAAGCTCAGCGCCGACAGCAACATCAAAATATTTGTCTATTTTATATTCTTTAATAATCTTATCGGCAAAAACGAAAGGCTTCGATGTGGCAAGAGCGATTTTCTTACCCCGGCATTTTAACGCGTCAAGCATATCGGGAACGCCGTCTATCAGGCTATTTTCTCTCCAGCCGATACTTTCAAAGCGTTCACGGTATTTTTTAACTGCTTCCCACCCTGTTTTTTCGTCAAATCCAAACATAGAACAAAACGAATCAATAAGCGGCGGACCGATAACCGGTAATAAGTCACTCTGATTAACATTTATTCCGTATGCCTTCAGTGCATATTGAAAGGATTTTGTTATTCCCTCATACGGCTCGGTCAGCGTTCCGTCAAGGTCAAACATAATATATTCAAACGTCCTTTTCAAATCAAGTCACCTCATATAAAATATTTACCGATTTACAGAGTAATTTTCGGGTTTTTCTCGGATTGGCGATATAAGACGACCTTACTTCCTATCGCCTGAACAGGCTCTGCTTTCAAAAGCCTCGAAAGCTCATCCGCCGTTTCTCTTGTTTCAAGCAGGGCGCTTTCAAGTATATGAATCTTAATGAGTTCGCGTGCTTCAAGCGCCTCATCAAACTGTTTTAAAATATTTTCGGTTATTCCGTCCTTTCCTATTTGATAAAGTGCGGGAATTCCATTCGCTTCTTTGCGTAGAATTGCTCTTTGTTTTCCGGTAAGCATAATTTAATCCTCTTTCTTAGTTTGTTTTAACCATTAATATATTTCAAACTATAATTATATCCGATTTTTATCGGTATGTCAATGCGTACAAATATATGTTTTTTAATCTTGACAAAATTTTATAAGAAAAAACAGAAAAAGACTTGAATTTTTCTTATTTTTGAGTTATACTTATATAAGTAAGGATAGTCAATAGGATTTATGTTTATCTATACTGAATCCGATGATTATTTTTAAATACAACTATCGGTTTCTATGCCGAGAGAAAGGATTTTTTACTATGGCACAGATTACAAAGGATACTATTATAATGGATGTACTCGCGATTGACCCCGGCACAGCTGAATTTTTCTTTGAAATTGGTATGCACTGTCTGGGATGTCCTTCCGCTTCCGGCGAAAGCATTGCTCAGGCGGCCGAGGTTCACGGCGTTGATGCAGATGAGCTCGTAAGCAAAATTAATGCTTATCTCGCTTCAAAATAACATTTTAAACAAAATGTTATAACAATTTAATCTAAAACACTTGACAAAACGTCGGCAATATTATATAATAATTGCCGACTGTTTGTTGCAAAAACAATTTTTGCCGGAAATTTTGCATTCAACCTATAAGTTTTCAGCTAATCTTGTTGCTGCATTTAACGGAGGTACGGTATGGAACTTAATCTTTCACCGATTTTAAATTATGACGGTAAAAAAATGCACATATGCGAAGAAGTTTCGCTTTCAGCCTTGCCTGATGACAGGTTTGAAATAATCTCTCCCGTTAAATTTGACGGATACGCACAGAACATCGGCGGAACAATCGAAATCTGCGGTTCTTCCTCTGCTGAGCTTAAACTGACCTGCGACCGCTGTATGGATGAATTTTCGACACATATTGATTTTTCTGTCAACGAAAAGTACAGAAAGCATGACGATATTTCAGATACAGAAGAAAATCCCGACATCACTCCGTTTTCGGGTACATCGCTTAACTTTGATGAAATTTTATATTCTAACTTATATATGAGCCTTCCGTCAAAGTTTTTATGCAAGGATGACTGTAAGGGTCTTTGCCCTATGTGCGGTCAAAATCTTAACATAAAAGAATGTGATTGCAACACAGAAACAACAGACCCCAGATTTGACATTCTGGATAAATTGTTGTAAAATATGAACAGTAAATTAATTTGTCAAATATGCAAAGTTAATCTTTGTTTTGGGTTAACTGTAACCTATATTTAGATTTTAGAGAAAGAGGTGTATAAAATATGGCAGTTCCAAAGAGAAAAACATCTAAGGCCAGAAGAGATAAGAGAAGAGCTAACTGGAAGCTTTCTGTTCCGGGTATGGTTAAATGCCCTGCTTGCGGCGAATTCAAGATGCCTCACAGAGCTTGCAAGGCTTGCGGCTCTTACAAAGGCAAAGAGGTTATTTCAGTAGAAGCATAAGTTTTTTACGGCTTTAAACACAACAAAAGACTGTTTCATTTTGAGACAGTCTTTTGTTATATTAAAATACTAACAGCTATTTTTTACTTAGTTTTTTTCGTGAATTTTGAATTTAACCGCGCGGGCCATGGCCATAGGTTCTTCTATACGCTTTATAAAAGTTAGAATAACTCGAAAACCCGGCCTCAAGCCCCGCATCTGTCCACGAAACTCCGCTTGCAACAAGCTCTCGCACGTACATAAGACGCTTGTATGTAATGTAACGGTTTAATGTATAACCTGTGTATTCTTTAAATATCCTACAGAGATGCCCTTTTGAGATGAAAAAGGTCTCAGCAATCTTATCGAGAGACAGTTGTTCTGTAAGTCTGTTATTTATGTAAAGGATTATATTTTTAATTTGCTCATTATTTTTTATCTGCTTATTTGTTTTGTCCGCCGCTCGGTTCAAGAGATATAAAAGCTCGATTAACGCGGCTGTTGCGGCAACGCCGTTATCCTCTTCATCTTTAAGATAGTCACCTATTTTTCGCATAATATCACTTAAACAATACTTTCTCGAAAGCTCCGCCGGAATACAGTTATTTTCGCCCAGCGTGCGATTGATAAAGATATTTTTATACTGCTCACAGCCATGCCTGGTAAAAAAGTTTAAATCAACATTTATTACCATTCTTCTATATTCACTCGGTGAATTATGGTGAACTCGGTGCATTTCAAAATTGGATACAACGATTGTATCTTCGGGGTTAAGCGGATACTTGCTTCCTTCGACCCAAAACTCAGCATTCCCTTTTTGAAATAAGAGTATTTCATAACAGTCGGGGTGATTGTGCAGATAAAACATTTTATTTTCGGCGGTTTCGTCACAAGACCTTTTTATCGTAAAACCCAAATTTTTGTCATTCATAGCTTACCCCTCCCTTACCATACCTATTATACATCATTATGTTAATATATGCAATGTTTTTATCAATATTTAAGAAGAAAGTTTTTAATTTTTGTGATAATATAAAGAAAAAATGATATATGGAGGTAAAATCACAATGAGCAAATTTGTTATTTCCGGGTTTTCCGACGAAATAGATTCCTCGGTCGATATTCAGTTTGACGGACTGAACCGACTTGGAATAAAGTATTTTGAACCGAGAAATATTGACGGTAAAAACATCGCCGATATTACACTTGAAGAAGCGGAAAAGCTCAAAGAAAAGATGGACGAGAACGGGATAGAGGTATCGTCAATCGGCTCTCCTATAGGAAAGATTTCGATTAACGATGATTTTGACAAACATTTAGAGCTTTTGGGTCACGTTATTGAACTCGCTAAGGTGCTTGAGACCAAATACATTCGTGTTTTCAGCTTTTATATTCCTAAGGATGAGAAACCCGAAAAATACCGCGATGAGGTAATGCGGCGAATGAAGGCTATGGCTGGACTTGCGAAAAAAGAGAACGTTATGCTTCTTCACGAAAACGAGAAGGAAATTTACGGTGATATTGCCCCGAGGTGTGAGGATATTTTAAAAACCGTTAATTCTTCACACCTGCGTGCGGTTTTCGACCCTGCTAATTTTGTTCAGTGCGGACAGAAGGTGTATCCCGACGCATATGAGCTTTTGAAGCCTTATATTGAATATATACATATTAAGGATGCAAAGACAGACGGTCACGTTGTTCCGGCCGGAGCAGGCATAGGCTGTGTGGAAAACGTTTTGAAATCGCTTAAAGAAAGCGGTTATGACGGTTTTTTAAGCCTTGAGCCGCACCTCGGTAAGTTTGAAGGTCTATCAAAGCTTGAAAACGGCGATATTATGAAGGGACTTGAAAAGTCGGGAATGGGTACATTCACTCTTGCTTATGAATCTTTAAATAAAATTTTGGAAAGGATTTAGTTAAAATGGAAAAGGTAAGATTAGGTGTTATTGGTTTTGGTAATATGGGTTCTACCCATTGTAAGAATGTAGCATCGGGAAAGGTTCCTAAGATGGAACTTACCGCTATATGTGATATTGCCCCCGGAAGAATCGAGGCGGCGAAGGAATTATACCCCGATGTCAATGTGTTTGATAATGCGACCGATTTATATAAAAGCGGTCTCTGTGACCTTGTTATAGTTGCTGTTCCTCACTATGACCACCCGAGGCTTGTTATTGAGGCTTTTTCATACGGACTCAACGTAATAACAGAAAAACCGGCGGGAGTTTACACAAAACAGGTTCTTGAGATGAACGCGGCGGCGGAAAAATCAGATAAACTTTTCGGAATTATGTATAATCAGCGTACTAATCCGATGTATCAGAAGATTCGCAAAATGGTTCAAAGCGGAGAACTCGGCCACATAAAGAGAATTTCGTGGATAATAACCGACTGGTACAGACCGCAGTCATATCATGACAGCTGTTCATGGCGCTCAACCTGGAAGACAGAGGGCGGCGGTGCTCTGATTAACCAGAATCCGCATCAGCTTGACCTGTGGCAGTGGATATTCGGTATGCCTGACAGAATAAAATCCTTTGTTTCATTCGGGAAATATTATGATATTGAGGTTGAGGATGATGTGACCGCATATCTCGAATATGACAACGGCACAACAGGAACATATATAACCTCAACGGGTGAGGCACCCGGAACAAACCGTCTTGAAATTGCCTGTGATATGGGGCGCATTGTTGTAGAGAACGAAAAGATGATTTTTAACCGAAACGTTGAATCAGAACGAGAATTTAACAAAAACTTCAAGGGCATTTTCGGACAGCCCGAGTGCTGGAAGTGTGAAATTCCGACGAACGGAACAGGCGAACAGCACGTTGGTATACTTAAAAATGTTGCATCGGCTTTAACTAAGGGTACTCCTCTTCTTGCACCGGGTGTCGAGGGAATAAACGGACTCACCATATCAAACGCCATTCACTATTCGGCGTGGACAGACAGCGTGGTAGATGTTAAAAACTTTCCGCACGATGATTTTTACAGGATTCTTGAAGAGAAGATTAAGAATTCAAAGGTTGTAAAAAATGAAGTCGTTCAGCGTACCGCTGACACCGAAGGAACATATTAATAAAACTTTGATTATGAAAGGAATGATGTTTAAATGGATAAACGAATAGGAGCGCAATATTATACTATTCGTGATTTTTGCCGAACCTTTGATGACTTTGACAAGTCGTGTGAAAAGATTTCTAAAATCGGATATAAAACGGTTCAGCTTTCGGGAATAGGCGAGTTTGACCCGAAGGAGATAAAAAAAGTTCTTGACAAGCACAATCTTGAAGCGGTATGTACCCACCGTCCGGCAAAAAATTATATTGAGTGTATAGAGAGCGAGATAGAGTATCACAAGGCGATTAACTGTCATATTGCGGGGCTGGGAATGTTTCCTTATGATAAGGCGACCCCCGAGACGATACAAAATCTTATTGACGAGTATTCGCCCGTTGCCGAAAGGCTTAAAGAAAGCGGAATTGTCTTTGCTTATCATAATCATTGCTGCGAATTTGCAAAGGCGGGCGGAGAGTATCTTTTTGATATGCTTATAAACGGCTTTAAATCCGATAATTTTAAGCTCATTCTCGATGTATATTGGCTGGCATACTCGGGAATAGACCCGGCGAGGTTTATCAGAAAGTATAAGGATAAAATCGCCTGTGTTCATTTCAAGGATTTAAAAATAGAATGGTTTGACCATAAGTTTGCTGAAGTAGGTTTCGGAAATCTTAGCTGGGGTGAGATTATAGATGCCTGTGATGAATCCGATGCGGAATATGCCCTTGTTGAACAGGATGTTTGTGACGGTGACCCGTTCGATTCACTTAAGCTAAGCTATGATTTTCTCAATGGAAAGGGATTTTATTGATATGAACATATGTATAATAGGCTTCGGTTCGATAGGACCGGTTCACGCAGAAGCGGTTCACAATATTCCCGGTGCAACCCTTTACGGAATTTGTGATATTGACAAACAGCGTGCCGATAACGGAGCAAAAAAACATAACGCCAAAGCGTATTACAGCTACAATGACGTACTCACCGATAATAATATCGACAGCGTTCACATATGCACACCGCACTATCTTCATTACGAAATGATAGTCTCCGCCATAGCTGCGGGAAAGAAAGTGGTTTGTGAAAAGCCTATTGCAATGACAAAACCCGAGTTCGATAAACTTATGTCGGATTATTCGGATTATGGCATCTTTCCGATAATTCAGAACAGAACCAATAAATGTATACGAGAATTAAAAAGAATTATATCAGAAGATAACACGCTCGGAAGGCTTATCGGAATAAAAGGGGAAATGACATGGTGCCGTGACGCAGACTATTATAACAGCGCTAAATGGCGCGGAACAAAAAAATATGAGGGCGGCGGAGTTTTGATAAATCAGGCGGTGCATACGCTTGACTTAATGGTATACTTTGGCGGAAGGCCGCTGTCGGTTATTGCCTCGATGTCGAATAACTCGCTAAAGGGTATCATTGATGTAGAAGACACGGTTGACGCAAGGCTTGAATTTGAAAGCGGCACAATCGGCATATTCTATGCAACAAACGCATATTCGGCTTCGCCTCAGCCGACGCTGACTTTAAATTATGAGAATGCGGAGTTTTTATATGCCGACGGAAAATTATATAAAGGCGGCGTTAAAATATGCGAGGACGAAAGCGGATTTTTAGGAAAGAGAAACTGGGGAAGCGGACATATGAGAACGCTTTATAATTTTTATGTAAATCACTCCGCTCTCGGGATTTCGGACATAAGCGACACAATGTATGCTATGTTCGGAATATACGAAAGTGCGGAAGAAAATTCAAGGAAGGTGACGATAAATTGCAGATGACTTTCAGATGGTACGGAGAAGACGACCCCGTAACATTGGATAAAATAAGACAAATTCCCGGAGTTACCGGGATAGTATCGGCCATATACGATATTCCAGTCGGGGAGCTATGGCCGCTTGAAAGAATCATTAAATTAAAAGAAACAATAGAGGCTAAGGGCCTTACTCTCTCGGTAATAGAAAGCGTACCCGTACACGAGGATATAAAAACAGGTGACGGAGACCGCGACAGATACATCGAAAATTATTGCGAGACGCTGAGAAACCTTTCAAAGGCCGGAATCGACTGTGTGTGCTATAACTTTATGCCTGTATTTGACTGGACACGCTCTGATTTAAGTTACGAGCTTCCTGACGGCTCTTATGCCCTCGCATATAAAGATGAAACGGTTCAAAAGATGAATCCGCTGACCGGAGACTTATCGCTTCCCGGATGGGACGCGAGTTATACCAAAGAAGGTATGAAGGCACTTCTTGAAAAGTATCAGAATATCTCTGAAGAGGATTTATGGAACAACCTTAAATACTTTCTTGACAGGGTCATAAAAGTCGCTGAAGAGGTTCATATTAAGATGGCTATACATCCCGACGACCCGCCCTGGAACATCTTTGGACTTCCGAGAATTATAACAAACAAGAAAAATATCGAGCGTTTCTTAAAGCTGTATGACAGCCCATATAACGGCCTGACGCTGTGCAGCGGCTCGCTTGGCGTTGACCCGAACAATGATATAATCGATATGGTAAAAAGCTTTTCGGACAGAATTCACTTTGCACATATAAGAAATGTTAAAATAACAGGCAATAAGTGCTTTGAAGAAGCAGGGCACAAGACCGAATGCGGCTCGCTCGACATATTCGGAATAATCAAGGCATACCACGACAGCGGCTTTGACGGATATATCCGCCCCGACCACGGAAGAATGATTTGGGGCGAAACCGGAAGGCCGGGCTATGGACTTTATGACAGGGCGCTCGGTGCGGTATATATCGGCGGAATTTGGGAAGCGCTTGATAAGATGCAATAATCTAATATAGATAGGAGATAATAAAAATGACCTTACCATTCAGTATAGACTTAAACGGCAAAGTTGCCGCTGTTACGGGCGGCGGCGGAATCCTCTGTTCGGGATTTTCAAAGGTTTTGGCACAGTGCGGCGCGAAGATTGCAGTTTTGGATCTCCGCGGCGAAAATGCAAAGGCTGTTGCTGATGAGATTAACAAAAACGGCGGCGAAGCAATAGGAATATCAACGAATGTTCTTGATAAAGAAAGCCTTTTAAATGCAAAGAACGAGATTAACAATAAGTTCGGAAAAATCGATATTTTAATCAACGGTGCCGGCGGAAATAATCCAAAAGGAACAACCTCAAAGGATTATTACGAGCCGGGCGACGAGGCAAGGGAAGACATAAAAACATTCTTTGATCTCGACCCCTCGGGAATAGAGTTTGTGTTTAATCTGAACTTTTTGGGAACTCTTTTGCCGACTCAGGTCTTTGCGCCTGACCTTATCGAAACAAAAGGAAGTATCATAAATATATCGTCAATGAACGCGTTCACTCCGCTTACCAGAATTCCTGCATACAGCGGCGCAAAGGCGGCTGTTTCAAACTTCACACAATGGCTGGCGGTTCACTTTTCAAAGGTAGGGATAAGAGTGAACGCGATTGCCCCGGGGTTCTTTTTAACCGACCAAAACAGAGGTCTTTTAATAGATGAAAACGGAAATTATACAGAGCGTTCACAAAAGATTATTAACAATACGCCTATGGGACGTTTCGGTGAAACCGAAGAACTTTCAGGCACGCTTTTGTGGCTTCTCTCTGACGGCGCAAGTTTCGTTGACGGCGTTGTTGTTCCGGTAGACGGCGGTTTCTCGGCATACAGCGGGGTGTAAGGAAAATGGGAATAATAAACGATAAATTTATACTGAGAAGCAAAACGGCCGAGAAGCTCTATAACGAATACGCAAAGGATATGCCGATAATCGACTATCATTGTCATTTAGACCCCGCAATGATAGCAAGCGACTATAAATTCAAAAATGCATATGAGTTATTTTTGGGCGGCGACCACTATAAATGGCGGCAGATGCGCTCTTTCGGAATCGATGAGGAATATATAACAGGAAGCGCCGACGAGTATGAGAAGTGGCTCGGGTTCGCAAAATTGATGCCGTATCTTATAGGAAATCCGCTGTACCACTGGACAGCACTTGAACTTAAACGCTATTTTGATATTGATGAACCGCTTTGCGAAAAAAACGCAAAAGGAATTTGGGATACTTGCAATGAAAAGTTAAAAGACAGTGGCTTTTCGGCAAGGAATCTGATACTTAAATCGAATGTTGAGGTCATCTGCACAACAGATGACCCCTCAGACGATTTGAGATTTCATAAAAAAATTAAGGCTGACGAATTTAAGACAAGGGTTCTTCCTACATTCCGCCCCGACAAGGCAATAAATATAGAAAAATCGGATTTTGTTGATTATATAAAGGATAACGGCATAGAAAGTTATTCGGGGCTTATAAATTGGCTTAAAGAAAGAATTAGTTATTTTAATGAAAACGGCTGTCGCCTGAGCGACCATTCTCTTGAAATCGTGCCTTATTGCGAGGGTGACGCACGTGCCGTTTTTGAGAAGAAAATGTCAGGCGAAATTCTGACGAAAAACGAAGCTGAAGTATATAAAACAGCTGTTCTTTCGGAGTGTGCTAAAGAATACTCACATCTCGGCTGGGCTATGCAGCTTCATATCGGGGCGATGCGTAACAACAACACAATGATGTTTGAAAAGCTCGGTGCAGACACGGGTTTTGATTCGATTAACGACTTGTGCATTGCCGAAAAGCTGTCGCGGCTTCTTGACAGCCTCAGCAGAGATGAAATACTTCCGAAAACGATATTATACACACTAAACCCAAAGGACAACTATGTTCTCGGAACGATGATAGGGAACTTCCAAAGCGGACCGACGAAGTCAAAACTTCAGTTCGGGAGCGGCTGGTGGTTTAACGATAACGAAGACGGAATGATTTCACAGCTGAAGGCGCTGGGAAATCTCGGGGTTCTCGGAAGGTTCATCGGAATGCTGACCGATTCACGAAGTTTTGTGTCATATCCCAGACACGAATATTTCAGGCGGATTTTATGTAATCTTTTGGGTGAGTGGGTTGAAAGCGGAAGTTATCCCGAGGACTTTGATTCACTTGAAGCGATAGTTAGAGGCATCTCTTATTCAAACGCAAAGGAGTATTTTGGGTTTTAACAAATCTATTTTTAATTTTGTATTGAAAATTCTCGTCTGATATTGTATAATAAGCATAAAGCAATAATTTCCGAGGAGACCGAGTATGAAAGAATTTATGATAGATAAAACAATATCAGGGATACGCCTTGACAGGTTTCTGTCAAAGGTTATGCCCAGTATCGGTCAAGGCGGAATCTATAAAGCCTTACGCAAGAAAAAAGTCAGGGTGAACGGAAGGCATAAAGACGGCGCGTGCCGCCTTGCGGCCGGTGACACCGTATGTATATATATGAACGATGAATTTTTCGCTCCAGCCGATTCCGACTATTCGTGGAAGAATGCGTCCTCTGATATATCGGTTGTATACGAGGATGAAAATATTCTGATAGCAAACAAGCCATCCGGGATGCCCTCTCAGGACGGTGACGGCGGATGTGATTCTCTCGAAAGCCGAATTCGTTCTTATCTATTTAGAAAAGGCGAGGTTGATTTAAATGCGGTACCGCTGTTTATTCCGTCGCTTTGCCATCGCCTTGACCGAAACACATCGGGTTTGGTTATTGCCGCCAAGAATGCGGCGGCGCTTCGCATTATGAACCAAAAAATCAAGAGTCGCGAAATTAAAAAAATATACATCTGCACCGCCGAACGCACTCCCTTTCCGCAGAGCGGAAAGGTCAGCGGATGGCTTGTTCGCGACGGGAAGGCACGAAAGATGCTATTTTATGATACACAGCCAACCGGCGATGCTATGAGATGCGAAACACTTTATCGAACCCTGCGTCCCGGCTCTCCTTCCATCGTCGAAGCCGAGCTTCTCACCGGGCGAACTCACCAAATCCGTGCCGCTATGGCTCACCTTAACTGTCCACTTGTCGGCGATGTTAAATACGGCGCTGTTCCAAACGGAAGGAAAACGTATCAGAGCCTTATTGCGTATAAAATTATATTTAACTTCAAAACGCCATCCGGCGAGCTTGACTATCTCAACCAAAAGGAATTTGTGCTAAATCCAAAAAACGAGGACTGTGTTCTGTTATGAATATGAAAAAGACTGTCTGCATCTTAATTATATCAATATTTACCGCGGTTTTAAGCGGTTGCTCATTCGGATTGATTAACCAACCCGAATACAGTGAAACACGGCTTCTTATGGATACGGTCTGCACGATTCATGCCGGCGGAGATAAGCCGGATGCCGCGGTAACCGCGGCTTTTGACCGAATATCTGAAATCGCTGACGCGGCGGATTATTATTCCGATTCTTCAGAGGTTTCAAAAATCAATAAAGCCGCCGCAGGCGAAGCAATCGAGGTCTCGGACGATATATTCAACATTCTCAAAACCGCGCTTGAAGTCTGCCGTGATTCAGAAGGCGCTTTTGACATCACTATTGCCCCCGTCAAGGACTTGTGGAACTTTCAAAGCGGCGACCACGAGCCGCCGACAGACGCACAAATAACCGCCGCCCTCTCAAGCGTCGGTTATCTAAAACTTACACTAAATGCCGAAAACAAAACCGTCACCAAATCAGATTCGGATGTTAAAATCGACCTCGGCGGCGCCGCAAAGGGTTATGCCGCAGACTGTGTCCGCGAGGTTCTCCGCGGTTATGATATTAAATATGCGATAATCGACCTCGGCGGAAATATCTGCGTCATGGGTAAGAATCCCTCTCAGCCCGACGGAAACTGGAATGTCGGAATTCAAAAACCGTTTTCCTCCTCCGGCGAGCTTTCTCAGACAATCCGCGTTAAGGAAACCTCGGTTGTGACTTCGGGAATCTATCAGCGCTATTTTAGCTGGAACGGCAGGCTCTATCATCACATTTTAGACCCGTCAAGCGGCTACCCCTCCGACAACGGAATGTCAAGCGCAAGTATAATAACCGATTCAGCTCTCACTGCCGATTGTCTCGCCACAGCGTGTATGGTTCTCTCGCCGATTAAAGCCGACAGCCTTGTTCAAAAATACAATGCACGATTAATCTATGAATAATTTTCGGAGTTGCAGCAAAATGAAATTCGTTTTGCTGCAACCCATTTTTTTCTTGACAAATTTCATCATATATTGTATAATAACATTGTCCTACATATGTAAGACTAATTTTCGGGAGGTGATAAAACTGAAAAATTCAAAAGGTATAAGCGAGGCTGAGTTTGACGTTATGTGCGTTTTATGGAATTCTGATAAGCCTCTCACCGTTCAGGAGGTCTGTGACAGGCTTTCCGGGCATAACTGGGCATATAAAACTGTCGGGACTCTTCTCATGCGTATGGAAAAAAAGGGAGCTGTGTCATCCAAAAAGATAAACCGTGTAAACTTTTATGCTCCGCTTATCGATAAGGACAATTACACAGCCGAGCAGACAAAAAATCTGATTTCCAGGCTGTATAACGGTTCGGTGAAGGATTTGGCTGTTTCACTTTTTAAAAGTAAGTCCTTAACCAAAGATGACATAAACGAGCTTAAAGAAATGTTCGATTTATAAGGGGGCGCCGATATGACAGAGATATTTAAAAACATATTTATTATGTCGCTGACGGCGGCCGGCATTCCTTCTTATTATTAAGCCGATTACCCGCCGAATTTTCAGTCCGCGCTGGAATTATTATATTTGGATTTTTGTGCTGATTATTATGCTTCTTCCCGTATCACTGAGACTTCCGAAGCATATCGGTTATCAGTCCGCGGCGATTTCCGCCGGTGTATATACAGAAGTATATGCGGTAAGCACCGCGGCACAAAGCCGAATGACATTTCTTCAGCTATTTGAACGATATGCGGGTATTTTAAGCAAAATTCAGTTAGGCGGCACAATACTGTTTTTCGGCATAAGAATGTTCGGATACAGTCGATTTATCAGACTGATGCACAAAAAGTCGACTTTATGCAGCGGATGCAAAGGTCAAATTAACATTCCTGTACGAAAAAGCAAGTTTATTACATCTCCGATTATTGTCGGACTTTTCAGACCGGTTCTGTACCTGCCCGACAACTCCGATGAAAAGCTGAAATATGTTTTTATGCATGAGAAAATTCATCAAAAACGGCGCGACCTTATCGTAAAATGGCTGGCGGTTATCGCAAGCATCATACATTGGTTCAATCCGTTTTCATACATAATTTTAAGGCAGATCGACACTGAATGTGAGCTTTCGTGCGATTTTGAGGTGACAAAGAACCTTTCCTCAGCGGAACGAAAGGAATATATGCAGGTCATTCTTGCCTTTGCGGAATCAAACACCGCCGGAAACCCGCTCATCGCAAAATTCAGCAGTGATAAACGACTTCTTAAAAAGCGTTTTTCTCTTATAAAGACGCCGCCCCGAACCTGTTCGGCTATGTCGGTGATGTCGGGGTTGCTTGCGCTTATCATTCTGCTTTGCGCCGCGTGCGTCAACGGAAGATTCAAGCCGAACAAATCCACCGAGAGCCAAAATCTTATATCGGTGAACTCTGATACCGACAGGAATGACGCAGCGGCCGAACAGGAAACTGAAGAAGCCCCGAACATTAAACCTGAGCTTCAGCCGCCTTTATCAGAAAAGCTTCGAAACACCGCCGGTTCATCATCTGTGAAAAACACGAATGTCGAAAGGGAACGGACAGGGTTCAAAAAAACAGTATCGGGAAAAAGTTCCTCCGAACCGACTTCATCGGATAATTCAAGGAATTCGGAAAATTCGGAAAGTTCGGCAAATTCGGGAAATTTAAACACACAAAAGGAAACCCCGAAGATAAAATCAACCGAAAGACTTGATGAAGCCGGAAGCTTTGACCTTATATCTTTAAAAAACGATAACGGAATCTCATATATCCGTGACGTACTTAAGCAGGACGGAAAGCTCGAATCGAGCGCTTCTTCCTCCGATTTGACGCAAAGTTACATCGTGGGAAGTTATTCCTATAAAGATAATAAAGCCAAGAAAAACGGAAATATCCGCTGTGATGAAAACGGCAATATTTCAGTGTATTTTGAAACGAATTCAGACAACATTATGGGTGTAAGCATTTCCGATTCCTCAACAAATGAACCGGTCGGAAGCTATGGGGTTCTTGCTAACAACGATAACGTCTATTCATTCTGCGGACTTAATAAAGACAAAAGCTATGATATAGAGATTGAGAGTAAAACAACCGGTGAATGGGCTGTCGAAGGCAGCTATATTATCTATTAAATAAAATCTGCCCCATCCGCAGGGCAACACTCTATGCGGACACAGAAAGGAGAAACCAATGAAAAAAATTTTTTGTATTATTGCATCAATATTCGTTATGACGTCGGCTCTTTGCGTCAGCGCCGCCGAAATGAATTCCGCACAGGCTGAAAGATTAAACAGCCTCGGAATAATGAACGGTGACCCGGACGGAAGCTTGCGATTAAATGACAGTATTACCCGCGCCGAGGCCGCAAAAATGCTTTGCATCGCCAAAACAACACAGGATTTCATTGACTCTTCAGAGATAACTGATAGCTTTAATGATGTTCCTGAATCTCACTGGGCATATCGCTACATATGCTATGCAAAGAAAAACGGAATTGCAAACGGTGACGAAAACGGAAATTTTAACCCTGAGGCAAATATTACAAATGCCGAAATAACAAAAATGGTAGTGAGCCTCTTAGGCTACTCAGTGTTCGCCGATATCAACGGAGGCTATCCGGCAGGTTATATGATGGCCGCAACAAGATTCGGCATTACCGATGGGCTTACGCTGATAACGGATTCCCCGGCGATAAGAAGCGATGTTGGAATAATGATAAACAATGCGCTTGACACCCCGCTGATGGTCAACACCTCAGAAAACGGCGATGAAGAATTTTCGATTATGGACGGTAATAACGGTGAACCCCGTAAAACTCTTCTGACCGAAAGGAATATGAAATAGAAACTGCTTTGCGTGGGAAATAAGCTGTTTTTTATTTCTCACGCAAGGATTTTTCCTTTTAGTTATATCTTCAATCATACATATTTTAGGGCTTATATTGTAATAATAAAAAAATTTAAATTTTTTTAAAAAAGGGCTTGACAAATGATAAACTTCGTAGTATAATATATCTTGTTCGCGGGACAGTTCGACAACAAGCAAGGCATCAATGCGAACTTAATTTATGCACCTTTAGCTCAGCTGGCTAGAGCACCTGACTCTTAATCAGGGTGTCCAGGGTTCGAATCCCTGAAGGTGTACCAATTAAAAACGCTGTAACCATAACGGTTGCAGCGTTTTTTACATCTTCCTCTTTTTCTTAAATTTCTCGTTTTACATCAACGCTGACATCAACTAAGTTAAAACCTGATAATACTACTTAATATATTCCTATCTGCCTTTTATAGTCAGACAAAGTAATTCCTGCATTCTTTTTAAAGAAGCGGGAAAAATAGTTAAATTCAGAAAATCCGGTCATATGTGAAATTTCGCTGAGTGAATATCTGTTTTCGCGAATCAATGTTTTTATATAGTTTGTTTTAAGTCGGTGATAATATTGAAGCGGCGAAATGTTATAAACCTCTTTAAATCTATGTCGGAAACTGTCATAGCTTATGTTAAGTTCCTGCGTGATAAACTCTAAATCTATATACGAATTTTCCAAACACTCTTCCATATAATTTATAACCTCAGGCATAGCATCGGTTTTCAGCGTTACTTTGTTAAGCAAAATTTTGTTAAGCCCCGAAAGAATATTATAAAAATATCCGATATAATCAAAAAAGTTACTGTTCACTCTGTTAAATGCCTCATTAAGCTCTGCAAACATATCATTGATTTTACAGTTATCGCACTTTATCAATATAGGTTCCGGAGGCAGCGGAATGTCCGAAGCGAAGAAAATGCATATACTTTCGCCACGGTTTATTATCGTTTTGTGATAGTCTATATCAGTACGACTCTCTTTCGGAATATAAAGAACGCTTCCTCTGTAAAAGTCTATTTCTTTTCCGTTATAAAAAATCTTTGTATCACCGCTCAATTTCATCCCAAACTGATAAAAATTCGTCTGAGCGCCGTGTTTTATTTTTGTTCCGGCAGGACCGCTGCTCACTTTAAAAACATCGTTTATTTTTATCATACTCCAATCATATTCGCTTAAAATCGTCTTCATTAAAGGTTACCGCCTTAGTGTA
>ERZ780226.1579-NODE-1579-length-17486-cov-3.604326_pt1 | contig 17486 bp, 12 predicted proteins | sample MGYA00511165_ERZ780226 | MGnify/ENA primary metagenome ERZ780226 (study PRJEB29588, sample SAMEA2152373) | human gut metagenome | biome: human gut; feature: human-associated habitat; material: faeces | place: Denmark | collected 2008/2010 ...
TATCAAAGCCGAGGAAAAGTTTCAAACTTTCTACGGCAACCTTAATCGTATTGCCTATTCGTTGTGGGGTACAAAACTTAGAATTGTGAGAATTATTCTTTCATTTATCCCTGCTGTCGGCTTTATTCTTCCGTGGGCATCTCTCAAAAGTGATGCTTCAAGCGTGAATTTTGATATTATCGGAGTTTTTACCGACGGTTTTTCAATGATAGACCTTTTCAAAAGCTTTTTCGGCAACTCAGGTCTTTACTTTACAAATATGGGTTATGAGAATTATTCGGGTCCCATTACATACACAATGCTTTCAATGCTGTTTATGGTTTTGTCGGCATTACTGATTGTTATAGCATTTTTCCTTATTATATTTACATTCAAACATTCAAAAACAAAGGCAATGTTTGTGTTTGATGTATTAAGTGTTTTATCTGCAATAGTCAGCGCGGTTTTGTTCACTGTCGGTGTGAAGTCAGCCTCGGGCTATCAGGGATTCAATTTCGGCGATATGGCAATGTATAACGCAAGCGGCTCTGTCCAATGGGGATTTTTCGTTGCTCTTGCACTTCTTCTTGTTGCATCCGGTATCAATCTTGCCGTTGCTCTTGCTCCTGCAAAGAGCGATGAAACTCTTGAGGAAGAAAGACTTGCGCGCAAGGCTGTTAAGGATGAAAAAGAGCGTCAGGCAGCCATTAAGCGTGAAAAAGAACGCGAAGAGGCAGAGAAGAAAGCCGCTGAGGAGCAGGCAGAAAAAGTTGCTAAGGCAAGAGCAAATCTTGAAGCAGCTAAAGCTAAAAAGAAAAAATAAAATCTACATTTCGGCTTTTCTGCCGTAAACGGAGTGATATGATGTCAGAAATTAAGGACAATAAAGACAATTTTGAAAATACCGCTTTCGATACAGAGGTTGAAAACCTTTTTGACGAGCCGGATGCCTCTCCGGAGGAGGTCCGTGACGCTGTATTGGAAAGCATGGATAAAACAAAGAAAAGAGTTAAAACCGCAAAAAAAATCGGCATAGCAATTGCCGTTGTTTTGCTTGCTTTTATTATCGGTCTCATTGTTATATCAGCGAGCGATTCTGTTAAAAATTCCCTTGTTACCGCTATGATGCCTAAATCAATTACAGCCGGTCAAACGAGTAACGACAAAGTTTTCTATGTCGAGAAAAACGATGAGTACGATAAAGATAAGGACGAGCCTATTGACGCTTGGAAATTTTATTATATCGGCGGCGATGACGGTAAAACAAAGCAGTATCTTGACAATGGCAACTATACAAGCCATGTCGGAGCAGAAACACAAAGTGTTGCTGCAGGATTTTTCCTAAAAGCAAACGAAAAATACAATGTTGTTAAAAATGTTTTAAAAGTAATTGTTGCAATTTTTGTTATTGCACTTATTGCATTTTTGATTTGGGTTTGGTATCTTGTATTTTGTCTTCGTGAAGATAAGAAAAAACTCGCAAAGCTTGACTTTGATTCAGAGCCTCAACAGTCATTTGCAGAGGACGAACAACCAAAACGAAAAAAGTTAAAGAAGTCTAAAAAGAACAGATAATAATTAACAAAAACATTATAATTGAGCAAACACCGGCAGGTTCGCCTGTGTTTGTTCTTTTTTTAAAAATCAGGGTGATTTTATGGATTACAAAATGCTCCTTTCGCCGGCAAAAATCGGCAATCTTGAGTTGAAAAACAGAGTCGTTATGGCTCCGATGTGTATGGGCTTCGGTCAGTTCAACGGAAAAGTTACTCCCACTATGGAGGATTATTATGTTGAACGCGCTAAGGGCGGTGTCGGCTTGATTATCACGGAAATAACGCGCGTAAACGATATGACCGGAGCATCGTCATTCGGTCAGCTTGCGCTGTCACATGATTATCAAATTGAACCGCTTAAAAGAATGGTTGACCGTGTCCATTCTTACGGCACAAAAATTATGGTTGAACTGCATCACCCGGGCCGTCAAAATCTCGGCTTGATGATAGGCACCGTTCCGCTTTCCGCAGTATGCGACAAACTCATGGGCAGTGCTTATGCAAAACTGCTTACAGGCGCCGTTATTCCTCCCGGAAGGAAACTTCAGGATAACGATATTGTCCCTCGCGTAATTGCGCCGAGCAAGTGCGAAAAATCAAAAATGGCAGAAAGTGTCAACCGCGGAATTTCAAAGGCGGGTATAAAACACCTTGTAAATCAATTCGTCAGCGGTGCTCTCCGCGCCAAAAAGGCAGGTTGTGACGGCGTAGAACTTCACGCCGCACACGGATATTTGATTCAGCAGTTTTTGTCACCGAATACAAATAAACGCCATGACGAATACGGCGGCTCGCTTGAAAATCGTATGCGCTTTTTGCTTGAAATTATCGACGGTATCCGCCTTGCGTGCGGCAGTGATTTCCCGATTCTTGTTCGTCTTTCTGTTGACGAAATGTATGATAAAATTGGCGAAAAGGGAAAGGGCTACAATCTCGAAGAGGGATTGAAAATGGCGAAAATCCTCAGCGACAGAAAAATTGATGCCATTGATGTTTCCTCCGCCTGCTACGATACTTTCAATTATTGGCTTGAGCCAACAACATTTACTCCCGGCTGGAGAAAGTATCTTGCCGCCGAGGTTAAAAAGGTTGTTGATATTCCTGTTCTCGCCGCCAATCTTATCCGTTCGCCCGAACAGGCTGAAAAACAGCTCGAGGAAGGCACACAAGACTTTGTTTCGCTCGGCAGACCCCTTATTGCCGACCCTCATTGGGTTGAAAAGGTCGAGCAAGGCAAGGAGAACACAATCAAACGCTGTATTTGTTGCCTCTATTGCTTTGAAAGCATGGAGGAAAATGCATATAAATACACCCACGGCAAATGTTCGGTCAATCCGTTTGTCGGCAGGGAAAGCCAAATTCTTGACAGAAACGGCAGGGGAGATAAGGTCGTTATCATCGGCGCAGGCGTTTCGGGCTTGACAGCGGCAGAACTCCTTTCAAAAAGAGGCTTTGATGTCACTGTGCTTGAAAAGGAAGCACAGCCGGGCGGTCAAATCAACCTTGCAAAAATGCCGCCGAACAAGGAAAAACTTGCTTGGTGTGTTGAAGATTTAATAACAAACGCTAAAATTGCAGGCGCTGAAATCGAGTATTACACAACAGCGCTTAAAAGCAGAATTGAGCAGTATTCACCAAAATATGTCATTTGTGCAACGGGTGCAAATGCCGTATTTCCAAATGCGTTTAAGGGCGATAATGTTTGCACCGTTACGGAAATACTCAACGGCACCGTTAAACTTGAAAACAAAAATGTTGCCGTTATCGGCTCGGGTATGACAGGACTTGAAACTTCAGAGCTGCTTTGTGCTCAGGGCAATAAGGTCACAATTGTTGAGATGGCTGATGCAATCGCTCCGGGTGCATATTTCCAGCATGTTGATGATGTAATACCGAAACTTAAAGCGGCAGACACTACCTTTTTAACAAGCAGTAAACTTGTTAAAATTAATCCGAATGGTATTGAAATCGAAAATACAAAATCGGGTGCAACAAGCAATATTGCTGCAGATTTTGTTGTGCTTTCAATGGGTTGTCGCCCCGATACAACGCTATATGATGAACTTATTAATACTAAAGACAGAGATTATAAGGTCTACAAAATCGGCGATTGTGTCAAGGTCGGCAGAATAGCCAATGCTACCGAATCGGCATATCAGCTTGCAATAAAATTGAACAGGTAGAATAAAAACCGTTTGTCATTGACAAACGGTTTTTTCATATTGCGTTATTTCTGCAATTGCTCCAAATATTCTTTGAATTTCAGTAAATTATCAAATCTTTTGAATAAGAGCTTTTCAATTTCAGGCTCCGCCTCATATAAGTCGGGCACCATTATTACATTGCATCCTGCGGCGGATGCCGATTGAAGTCCTGTTTTTGAATCCTCGATTGCATAGCAGTCGCTCGGGCTTTCTCCAAGTTCCTTGCACGCCGTCAGATAAATGTCCGGCTCAGGTTTTGATTTCGACACCATGTCGCCGCATATTATTTTGTCAAAATATTTTTCAACGCCCGTATCTCTCAAGTGCTGTAAAACAACGGCACGGCTATTTGACGATGCAACGGCGATTTTAAATCCGTTGTTTTTCAAATATTCAAGCAGTTCGTACAGTCCCTTTTTTACGGGGATACCGTTTTCCTTGTAATATTTATCAAGGAAAATCGAATAATATCTTTGAAAATCCTCGTTAACAAATTTGTCGCCGAAATCGTTTTTGAAAATTGTGACCGATTCTTCCGTCGTGCGGCCCATGGTTTTAAAAACCATATATCCGACTTTGCCGATGCCCATTTGCTCGCCAATCCAATCCCATGCTTTGATTGCAAGGCGTTCGGTGTCAAACATAACACCGTCCATATCAAAAACCACTGCATTCATTATAAAATGATTAACTCCTTTGTAATCGTGCTCAAATTTTCTCTTCCGCGCGGTGAAATATAGCAAACATCTTCAATTCTTATGCCAAATTTGTCGGGAATGTAAATGCCCGGCTCAACTGATGTCACATTGCCGACTTCGTATGTATCTTTGCTTCGCGGCGAGCCGTTAAAGCCCTCGTGTATTTCCAAGCCGACGCCGTGACCGAGGCTGTGGCGAAAATATTTTGCCATATCCTTTTCGTTCAAAACATCGTATGCGGCTTTGTAGAAATCACTGCATTTTACTCCTGCATTAAGCGCCTTAATTCCGGCAAGCTGTGCTTTCTTTACAAGGTCATAGCATTCTCTCATTTCATCGGTTGCACTGCCGACCGCCACCGTCCTCGTCATATCCGAGTGGTATCCCTTGTATGTTGCACCGAAATCAAAGAGGACAAAATCTCCGCTTTCAATCTTTTTAATGCTCGGTACGCCGTGCGGCATAGATGTGTGCGCACCTGTCAGCAGGATTGTGTCAAACGATACTCCGTCGGAGCCTTCTTTTGCCATCAAATAGTCAAAATACGCTGCAAGCTCCTTTTCTGTTTTGCCGACCTCAATGTGGTTTAGCAGTTCCAAAAATGCTTTTTCTGCTATTGCGTTTGCCTTTTTCATCAACACAATTTCGTCGGCGCTTTTTCTGTTTCTCTCACGCATCAGTCTGTCATCAAGCGGCAAAAATTCGCACTCGGGCAGTGCTTTTTTAAAACTTTCGTATCTTGCAAGTGAAATTGTTTTGTTTTCAAAAACAACGCTTTTCGCTTTGTGCTCATTTATTATGTCACGCAGTGTTTCGTTAAAATTCTTTTGGATTTCAATTACAGTCAGTCCCGTTTCCTTTGCGTGCTCCTGCGCCGTCTCCGTATATCGCGAATCCACTATATGAAAACCGTCTCCGTTTTTGAATACGGCAACAATGCCTTCGCTCGGTGAAAAGCCGCATAAATAGTGCATATTCGCCTCGTCGCAAAGCACAATTGCGTCAGCGCTTGATTCGTTAATTATTTTTATGCATTTTTCGATATTATTCATTTTCATCACCCGAATATATTATATTATAATTTGTATGTATTTTCAATCAATAAATCTTTGACAAACGCATTTATCTGTGGTAATATATTCAAGCAAAAAGAATATGCGGATGTGGCGGAATTGGCAGACGCGCAGGTCTCAGACTCCTGTGGATATTGCTTCCTTGTGGGTTCAAGTCCCATCGTCCGCACCAATAAAAGAGCAGTGATTTTAAGGTCACTGCTCTTTTATTCTTCTTGACGAGACTTGAAACGAACTCCAATCGTCTCGCAGATGTGAACCGTTTGGAGAAATCTCCGGTGGACCTTTTGATAGTTGAGAAGAAAGTCCTATCGTCCGCACGAAAAAAAGAGTATCAACGATACTCTTTTTTCTTATGTCAAATATTCAATTAACTCTTGATATTAAAGTTTAACCTCTTGCGGAATGCCGCCGTTTTCTCTTGAATTGTCTGCAAGATAAACGCAAAGGTGACCTGCAACGCTGTCAAATATTGATGTGCAGGCAAGGCTCGGTTTTTCGCCGCGGATGAATTTAACAAAATCAGCCGCAAGTCTTTCGTCACCGCCGCCGTGTCCGCCGTAAGCGCCTACCATATCGCCGGTAACCTTTAAATCAACCTCTTCAACATCACATTCCTCGTGGTGTGCCTCGGGTGACGGGTCGATTTTCAAAACGGTGAACTTCGATTCCTCAAAGTTGCCGAAAATCTCGCCCTTTGTGCCGATGATATGAATATCTCTTCTCGGCTCTGCGGAACCGCCTATCATATTGAGTGTTCCGGTTGCACCCGATGCGAAATTAATCAATACCGATTGATGGTCTACAACATCATTATCGCATTTATAAATGCATCTTGCATACGGACTGTCGCTCTTCATAAGCTCGATTTTGTCCTCAATTGTCGGGTTTTCCTTGCCCTCAAGCGCATCCCAAACATAAAATGCCCATCTGTCCGGGTGGTCTATGTATAATCTCTTTGTCGAGTAAACGCAGGTGTCAACATAAGGGCAGTCTTTCATACAAATTGTGCCTGCGCCCTCCGGTGCATTTTCGGGCTTAAATTGAAATTTGCTTCCGAATGATGCGATTTGAGTCGGCTTTGTTGCGCTCATCATCCACATCATAATGTCCATATCGTGGCACGATTTTGCAAGAAGCATAGAAGTGTGGCACTTTTTGCTGTTTGCCCATTTTCCTCTTACATATGATGTTGAAAGATGGTGATATGAAACATGCTCTGTTTGCTGAATGTTGATAATGTCGCCAATTTCGCCGTTATAAACTCTTTCCTTGATTGCATAATAAAACGGAGTATATCTCAAAACATGGCAAATCATAACTTTTGAGTCGTTCTTTTTTGCGCAGTCAACAATCTCTCGCATTTCCTGTTCGTTAGGAGCAAACGGTTTTTCAAGCAGCATATCATATCCTGCGTTCAAAAGCGGAACTGCCGTTTCAAGGTGTTGTTCGTCCATTGTTCCGTTGATTACAGTATCTGCGAGTTTTCCTTTTTTTGCAAGTTCTTCTGCGCTTTCAAAGCACATATCCTCGCCAAAGCCGAATTCGTCCATAGCCTTTTTGCGCCTTATCGGATTTGGGTCGGCAACGCCTACTATTTTAAGCATTTCGGGATTTGTTTTTGCAAGTTTGCTGTAAACAAAACTTCTGTGTCCTGCGCCGACAATTATAGCTGTAACAGGTTTCTGTTCCATCTTTATTCACTCCTAAAATAAAATTCGCAATCATTATATCACATCTGCGGCATATTTCAATAGCAAATTGCCGATTAATTGAACATATTCTTGACTATATATTTTTTTGTTATATAATATTTACATTATTTATATATTTTTCGGAGATAGTATGAAAAAACTGCTTGTTTATTTAAAAAACTATAAAAAAGAGTCCGTTTTGGCTCCGCTGTTTAAAATGCTTGAGGCAACATTCGAGCTTATTGTTCCGCTTGTTGTTGCGTCAATTATTGATAACGGAATTAAAAACGGCGATTTGAATCTTGTTATCAGAAAGGCGGGCACGCTTGTTCTTCTTGCCGTTGTCGGTATGATTGCGGCTATTACTGCGCAATATTTCGCCGCAAAGGCGGCAACGGGTTTTGCAACCGAAGTGCGCCACTCGCTTTTTGAAAAAATTCAGTCGTTTTCATTCACGGAGCTTGATAATATCGGCACCTCGACGCTTATCACAAGAATGACAAACGATGTCAATCAGGCACAAAGCGGCGTTAATATGGTTTTGCGTCTTTTCCTGCGCTCACCGTTTATAGTTGTCGGTGCGTTTGTTATGGCTATGAGCATTGATTTTAAGGCAGGCCTTATTTTCTTGCTCGTTATTGCCGTTTTAAGCGCGGTTGTCGCAACGATTATGAAAGTAACAGTTCCGATGTATCGCGATGTTCAAAATACTCTCGACAGTGTTACATTGATGACAAGGGAAAATCTGACCGGCGCAAGGGTAATCCGTGCTTTTACAGAAGAGGAGCAGGAATATTCACGATTCAGCAAGAAAAATAATCTCCTTGCTCATTTTCAGCGTGCAGTCGGCAGAATTTCAGCCCTTATGAATCCGATAACATATATAATTATCAATTTAGGCATTGTGCTTTTGATTTATTACGGCGCATTGTCTGTCAACAGCGGCTCACTCTCACAGGGTCAGGTTGTTGCACTTTATAACTATATGAGTCAAATCCTTGTCGAGCTTATAAAGTTTGCAAATCTTATCGTCACAATTTCAAAGGCTTTTGCATCAGGCTCAAGAATTGCTACCGTGCTTGATATTGATTCTACATTGCAGTCAACCGATGATAAAACTGTTTATGACAGCCATTCTGTTGCGTTTGACAATGTTTCTCTTAAATATCACGGCGCAGGTGACGAGAGCCTTACTGATATCAGCTTTTTTGCAGATAAGGGCGATGTAATAGGTATCATCGGCTCAACCGGCAGCGGAAAATCGTCGCTTGTTAACTTGATTGCGCATTATTACGATGCAACCAAAGGCAAGGTTACGGTTAACGGCAGAGATGTCAAATCGTACGACAAAACAGAGCTTCGCTCAAATATCGGCTTTGTTATGCAAAAGGCAGTTCTTTTTGCGGGAACGGTGCGCGATAACATTAAATGGGGCAATCAGAATGCAACCGATGACGAAATCAATGAGGCTCTTAAGATTGCACAGATTTATGACACAGTTTATGATAAGAATGGTCTTGATACTGTAGTAGAACAGGGCGGTGCCAACTTTTCGGGCGGTCAAAAACAGCGCCTTTCAATTGCGCGTGCCGTTGTTTCAAAGCCGGATATTATTGTTCTTGATGACAGTGCGTCTGCGCTTGACTTCGCAACCGAAAAGGCTTTGCGTGAGGCGATATTGTCGCTTGATTATAAACCGACACTGTTTATAGTTTCACAGCGTTGCTCGTCAATTTTGAGCGCAGATAAAATCATTGTGCTTGATGACGGCAAATGCATTGCCTCGGGCACCAATGAGCAGCTCCTCAAATCTTGCGAGGTTTACAGAGAAATTTATTCCTCCCAATTTACGATTAAGGAGGCAGAATAATGAACAGCAAGCAGGTATTGAAAAGAGTATTCAATTATGTCGGCAGATATAAAATATATCTGTTTTTGTCGATGGCTCTTGCCGTTGTCAGTGTTGCAGGCACACTTTATGTTCCTGTTTTAATCGGTAATATTATCGACTTTATTGTTGACAAGGGATTTGTCAATTTCGATAAAATCATTCCCGTTCTCATTCAGGTTTGCATTATCATAGGCGTTGTTGCGCTTGCGCAGTGGCTCATGAATGTTTGCAACAACAAAATAACTTTTAATGTTATTCGCGATATGAGGGACAGAGCGTTTACAAAAATTGAAACGCTACCCGTGTCATATCTCGATTCCCACCCGACCGGTGAGATAGTTTCGCGTGTTATTGCCGATGTTGACCAATTCGCAGACGGTCTTTTGATGGGCTTTACCCAGTTTTTCACGGGTATAGTTACCATTCTCGGTACACTCGGCTTTATGCTTTCAATCAATGTTTGGATTACTCTTGTAGTAGTTGTTGCAACTCCGCTTTCGTTTGTAATTTCAAACTTTATCGCTAAAAGGACATACAAAATGTTTTCTCTCCAAAGTGAAACCAGGGGAGAACAAACTTCGTTTATCGACGAAATGATAGGCAACCAAAAGGTTGTTGACGCATATTCTCACGCAGAGCAGAATATGCAAAAATTCGATGAAATTAACGGCAGACTCAAGGAGTATTCGTTAAAGGCTGTTTTCTTTTCGTCAATCACAAATCCGGCTACAAGATTTGTAAACAGTATAGTCTATGCCGCAGTTGCGCTTTTCGGCGCAATTCTTGCCGTTAAAACACAGCAGCAGGCTATTACGGTCGGTGTTTTGACCTGCTTTCTTTCTTATGCCAACCAATATACAAAACCGTTTAACGAAATTAGCGGTGTTGTTACCGAACTTCAAAACGCTATTGCGTGCGCAGGCAGACTTTTTGAACTCCTTGAGGAAGAAAGCGTTCCTGCCGATAAGAAAGGTGCAATCGAGATTAAAAATGTTGACGGCAAACTCGAGCTGTCACATATCAATTTTTCATATATTGCCAATAAAAAGCTTATAGAGGACTTTAATCTTTCTGTTAAGTCGGGACAGCGTGTTGCGATTGTCGGACCTACCGGTTGCGGTAAAACAACGCTCATCAATCTCCTTATGCGTTTTTATGACCCCAACAGCGGCTCAATTTTAATCGACGGACATGATTATAACGATGTCACAAGAAAATCATTGCGTGAAAACTTCGGTATGGTTTTGCAGGATACATGGCTTAAAGCAGGCACAATCCGCGATAATTTGATTATGGGTGCGCCCGACGCAACTGATGAAGAAATTATCGACGCTGCCAAAAAGGCACATTCTCATTCATTTATTAAGCGTCTGCCCGACGGCTACGATACAATTATCGGTGAGGACGGCGGCTCTCTTTCTCAAGGTCAAAAACAGCTTTTGTGTATTACCCGTCTTATGCTTTGTAAGCCGCCCATGCTTATTCTTGACGAGGCAACCTCCTCAATTGATACAAGAACGGAAATCCGTATTCAAAAGGCATTTAACACCTTGATGCAGGGCAGAACAACGTTTATCGTTGCTCACAGACTTGCCACAATCAAAGAGGCGGATATTATTCTTGTTATGAACAACGGCAATATCATTGAGCAGGGAACACATAACGAACTTCTTGCAAAAAAAGGTTTTTATTTCAATCTCTATAATTCGCAGTTTGTAACCGATAATAATTAACATTTATTTTACATTTTTTAACCCCTTTCTCGGTTGACTTACGGTGCGCTTTGTGTTAGCATAAACACATATAAACATTGAGAAAGTGTGACTTGTGCATGAAAAAAATAGTTGATTTACCGCACAATAAAAAAATGATTGCCGTTGTCGGCGCAACCTCTGCGTTTTTCATTATTTTGGCAGTTGTGATATTTTGCTGTGTTTCCGGTGGCTCACCCGAAAAGGTAGCAACAAAATATGCCGATAATATGAATAATGGTAATGCGTCAAAGGCAATTTCATATTTGGCTGTTGATTATGAGGATTGTATCAACGATGCATTGAGCGATGAAAATGTTAACGAAATCGTCAAGCAAAACGGCTCGGGCAAGGAATATACCGCTAAAGATTATTTTGCGGAAATAGGCACTGCCTTCGGTAATCCATCTGCCAAAAATTCCGATGATGTCTACAAAGCTTTTTTGAATTCCTATTCACAGCAGTATAAAGGCAATTTAAAGAATTTTGAAATTGTCGATTCAACCGACATTTCGACCGATTCCGATGAGGTGAAATCTGCCGTTGAAGGCTCGCAAAGGCTTGTTAAGGCATTTTATACCGAAAAGCTTGATACAACTAAGTATTTTAATTCGTCTAAGGTCAAAAAAGCGGTTAAACTCAATGTGCGTTACGTTAAAAACGAAAAGGTGCAAAATTCCGTTTGGATTGTTGTTAAAATGGGCACAAGCTGGAAAATCCTTTACATTTGTACAAAGAGCACATCCTACTATATATTTTTGTGTTCTTAAATAAGGCGTGAGGTGTTTGCATGAAAAAAAGGATTTCTTTACTTTTTGTCTTGATTTTATTAATTTTCGTATCATTTATCGGTTGTCAAAAAGATATTCGACAGTTAGATTATGTGAATATTTTAGTTAATTCACAAGAGGAAGTATATGACGGCAATACCCATAGCGTTGCTGTACTTTTTACTGTAAATAATAATTCAAATAAATATATTGTAGTAAGTTATTTTGACGATGTATATGGCGAAAAATATTTAACAGTTGATGAAGCTCCGTACACTATAATTGAACCGCAAACCACCAATCCTGATTTTGGCTATGGCTACGAGTATCATAACGAAAATGAGCACAAAGAAATATTAACAAAAATTAATAAGGACTATCATTTTAGAGTTTATTTGTGCGACAAGGATTACTTAAACAAAGATGAGCCTATTCACAAGGATATATATCGTGATATTACTGTTCATTTGCAAGAATAGTCTAAAACTACCGTTTCGTATGAGTACGACAGCGATAACAGACTCACGCTCGAATCTTACGCCAACGGCGACAAAATCGCCTATTCATAGCGTTGCACCCAATCACTGTATTAGAGCGGTAAATCCGATTTCAAAAAACTATCCCAATTAAAACTCAAGAAATCGCAACCGCTTTAATATATCTCCCGCAAGGTGTGTCGGTTTTCAACTCTGCTGGCACACCCAAAGGAGCATATTAAAAGTCAAAATATCATGTATGCTTTATGACAAAAACTGTATATTGATTATCTTAACGAATTACTTGTCCTTTCGCAGTCGGACGGTACGGACGATATTTATTTCCAATACAGCAACGGTGTGCCGGTCGGCTTTGTTCTCAACGATGTTCAGTATTACTATGTCACCGATTTGAGCGGCAATGTCAAAGGCATAACCGATGCAAACGGAGAACTTGTCGCAAGCTATGAGTATGACGAATGGGGCAAATTGCTTGCCCTGACCCCTGCGGAGGACGGTAACGAGGAGCAAATAGCCGTTGCAACAAAAAACCCAATTCGTTACCGCGGATACTATTACGATAACGAAACAGGTCTTTATTACTTGCAGTCGAGGTATTACAGCCCCGATTTGTGCCGCTTCATTTCGCCTGATGATTTTGAATATATCAACAATTCCTCAACGCTTTATCTCAATGCATACGCTTATTGCTACAACAATGCTGTTTCGCTTTCGGACGCCGAGGGCACAACGCCGCAGTTGGCAATGAATGTTGCCGACATTTCGGCTTTTGTAAAGCATATCGGTGCAAAGGTAAAGGAAACCGCCAAGGAAAGCCTTGAAAAAGCCAAAGCTCTCCTCAACAAAACTGTTGAAAAGCTCAAAGAAATGTGGGCAAAACTCGAGGAAAAGCGAAGTAAGGCAATAAAAGATTTTAAATATTTTATTGATAATCCGGATGTTGTAATCAGCCAAAAACTTTCAAAACTCTTGCATAAGGAAGTTAAAGTTCGACTTAGGGTTTTGGAATACATTCGCGCCACATTGCACAAAAAAAGAGCAAGCAAATACTACATGCTCGGTAATCTTCTTATTGATGATGATTGTCTTTCCAAAAAAGATAAAGACAGCGAAAGCAATTCAACTTCCAAGGCTAAAGTTCAAGCAAAAGCAAAATCGAAAAACGATGATTCAAACAATATAGTCTATGCGATTTTACAAGGTCTTATAGCCGCTATTGAACTTGATTGGTTTAATGAGTTTTTTAAATTCATAGGTTCAAGTTTGGACGATTTAGCATCTAAATTTAAAAACAAAAATGTTTTTAAAGATATGTGGATTGCAATATTAGCAACATTCAATACGCTTACTTCTGATCTGAATTTTAGCATTTTATCACTCATCTCTACCAATTATTTTGCTTATTCTATCAAAAAAACAAATGGCGGAGCACCATTTTTAGATTTGAAAAATTTTGGTAAACAGTTTTCGTCATTTTTGGCGATTTTTCAATTCTTTGCAGATATAGATAACTTTGGAAAAGGGTCATTGTCTAAAAATGAAGATTTAATAATTTCATTAATCGCCGCTATTGCAGGAGGAATAGCTCCTTTCATTGGTCCTGCAGGAACAATAGCTTCGATAATAGCTTCATATATTCCGAAAATAATAGCATTATCTATACATGGATATATTTATTAAATTCAACGAGAATAAAGGAGATAGCGACATAAAATGATATATAAATTTACATGTGGAAATAAGAAACGAAACATTTGCAATCGCATATTGTTTATTGTATCTAATATCATTATTGCGTTATTTATGTCAATTTGGGCAATTGCACTATACACTGTAATTATTCAATGCATTGCAAAGATAATTGACGGCGTACTGCTTGAAATTATAGGAAGAGTTGTCATTTATGCTCTTATAGTTATACTGTTAGTTGCTGCCGTTTTGCCTTTCTTTCCGCAAAAAGCAGTTATAAAGAATGATTGTATTTATATCTATAGAAACAATTTATTCCTTTACCGAATATTTCGTGGCTTTTATGATAAAATCGAAATAAACAAAATTGAAACGATAGTTAAGCCTCCCAAAAGTCATCCGTCAATGTTTGAACCAATCCCTGTTATCCTGATAAATTGGGATTATATGGTTGAAATTGTTACGGAACGAGGCAATATATTTTATCTTCAAATTGAAAATTCGGATGACTTCATTAACGAAGTAAAAAAGCGGCAAAGTATGATTGAAAACAATCATACATTTGAAGCTAAAGCATCACCAAATATGTTTCAATTTGATTTGCAACGCGGATATATGCCGGATTGTGACGAAATCGTGCTTGGCGTCAACGGCGTTGAGTTTAAAACGGACAAAACAACCGCAGACTTAATTAATGTCAAAAGCATTTCATACAACAATATACAGCTTTGCAAAAAGTCCGACAAGCATAGTATAAACGGCGTTGATTCCGACAATATAGTCGAAATCACAACAGCCACGCAAACATACTATATACCGATTAAAAACCCATACGATTTTATCAACGAGCTATACAAAAAGCTCAACACCTGCAACCGATAGCGGTCCGAATGTAGCCGCTATAAATATATCATCTGCAACTCTTGGTATATATTTAGCTTCAATCGGAATAAAAACATATGTAATAAAGAGATTTTATAATTTCTTTTTTGGAAAAAAAGAGTTGTTAATTGGAAATATAATGATGTATATTTATTTAATATTTCAAAGCATAGAAATTCTAAAGTGTGTGGATGGTATGCTTACAGGATTTCTAATTGGGAGGTAAAAAATTATGAGCAACAAAAAATATCAAATCAATTATGCTGTTCAATCAATGCTTGCCGTTGTCGGAATTGTACTTTTGCTTATTTTTTATAAAATGTCATATATAAATACGGGGCTTTTGACGGTAATTCCCGGCGACTTGGCACAATACATAATATTTATCGGTGCGCTTATTGCTCTTGTTTTGCTTTTGTTGTTTGAATTGATTTTGCTTGTCATTTCAATTAAGCAAACTAAAAAGGGTGAGATTTCAGGCTTTGTTAAAGCCGCAAGGTTTGTTTTGCCGATTGTGTTTGTGATTTCATTCACAATTGTTTGTTTATGCGCTTTTGGCATGACCTCTGCAAAGAATGTTTTGGACAAAGAGCCGTCGGTTGTAAGCCAAATAAAAGACTACGCCTTGAAAGACAGCGATGAATCTATATCGGACAATTACTATTTAACCTGCGAAAAGAATTCGCTTGGCAAAGCAGGATTTATCGACTGCGATAAGTCATATTTTGACAGATACGGAAACAGTTGCGATGTGAATTTTACTTGTTCGTTGCAGGAATCGCACAGTAGTTTGATTAAAAGCAAATTCGAGGGATACAACAAAGACGATATTGTTTTGAAAAACAAATCCGACGGTGACGGATACACGCTTTATTATGACAGCGATGAAAAAGGCTATGCCTATTCATTATTGATTGAAAACGGTGACAAGCTGTTTTATTCAAAATTTTCTGCCGAAAATGTAAACGATTTTGAATATTCAAAAGAGCAATTTGTTTCGGACAGTTTGTCTGTTTTTAACGATTGGGATAAGTTTTGATTTGATCGAGTTTATTTTTTTCGAATGACCCCTTGTCAATAGCTTTTCAGATTTGCTTTTGTCAAATAAAGCGGCGATCAATGCGGAATATGGAAAGTAGAAAAAACTTTCTTAATGTGGTATAATAATGAACGGAAAGGAGACGCTATTATGCAATACTTTATTGATTCACAAGACGGGAGTCTCCAAGCCGCTCAGAACTGCAACGATAAAGAGGCGTTTTTCACGGTTATGAGCACGGCGGAATTTCACGAATGTAAAGAGCAGCTTCCGTATTATAAAGAACTTCTTCACTGCCTCGGATCAATTCGTTATTGTAAGGCAGAGGTTTTCAAAAACTGCATCATCGGAACATTACGCCTGCCTCAAAAAAGCGAACAGCGTTCACCGCAGCTTTCCTTCAGCTTTTATTTGACGGGACAGTCGCTCTTATTTGTCGAAGATGTAGGCGATTTGAAATTATGGGTAGACAAACGGATAAGTATGTTTCAGGAGCTGAACAGTCCGGCTCATCTTCTTTTGCAGTTTATGGAGCAAATGATAGAGGATGATGTTCTCTATCTTTCTCACATCGAGTCAGAAACAGAAAAAATGGAAGAAAATATCGGCTCCGGCGGTTCGGCAGACTTTTTCCCGTTGCTCACAAAACACAGGCAAAAGCTGTCCGAATTAAATGCTTACTATGAACAATTGACAGATATCGGAGAGTTGTTTCAATCCCGCGCGTGTTCTTTATTTGCAGACGATACCGGGGACTGGGAAAAATTTACCCACCGTGCCGAGAGATTACAAAATCATGTTCAGTTGCTTCGTGAAAATATGCTTCAGCTTCGTGAGCTTTATCAGTCAAAGCAGGATGCACGGCAAAATAAGATTATGGGCATTCTCACAATCGTCACCACCTTTTTCCTGCCGCTTACTTTACTCACGGGATGGTATGGAATGAACTTTGCCTATATGCCGGAGCTTAAATGGCGGTACGGCTATCTGTCGGTGATTATTGTTTCTCTTATTATCGCAATAGGAGAAATCATCTACTTCAAAAAGAAAAAATTCTTTTAATCAGGATGTGTTTTTATGGACGAAACAAGGCAAAGCCCGTAACAGATTTTAAAGCAAATTGAAAAGGAAGTGCAAACTCTTAATCGCGGGCATTTGAAGATATTTTTTGGATATGCCGCAGGTGTAGGCAAGAGAGTTAGGGATAAAGGGAACAAGAAAACTTACAGCCTATTTGAATAAGCAAATATTCAAAATTAGTTTGGCTAATATCACATTATCCAATATTAAGTCTCTTATTAAAAACACTATTAAAAATGGCTTAAGAGTTTTGTTTGGCGACAAGGCGAAATTACTGCTTTGATTTTAGGAGGTGTAAAATATGGATAAATACAATAATGTACTGTTATTTGTTTTAAAAACAGTTGCAATAGGAAACTCCATACTGTTAGGTATTATCTTGTTAACGGTAATCGTTTCAATCATATTAAAAAATAAGATAGATTTTAAAAAAATTATAAGTGTGTGTGCTACATTATTTATATGCGTACTTGCAGAATTTTCTTTTTTTTCGATTCCAAGGCTAATTGATATTAAAGAACAAAACTATATTACAATCGAAAACGCCTCGATAGACCTTGAAGCAATGAACGATTATGACGGCAGTTTCTTAGTGTATGGTCTTGGTAGTGTAAAAGATTCTGATGGAAATTCGCTGACTTTGACGGGAACGGAACTGATTAATCTACCGACGGACAGTAGTC
>ERZ780226.1580-NODE-1580-length-17484-cov-18.876757_pt1 | contig 17484 bp, 17 predicted proteins | sample MGYA00511165_ERZ780226 | MGnify/ENA primary metagenome ERZ780226 (study PRJEB29588, sample SAMEA2152373) | human gut metagenome | biome: human gut; feature: human-associated habitat; material: faeces | place: Denmark | collected 2008/2010 ...
AGAAGCAGCCGTGGTTCTCGATGTGGCTGTGCTGCACGGTGGGCGTGTCGTACCAGCCCTCTACTTTCATAAGGCCCGGCTCCTGAATGGCGGCCTGATAGTCGCCCTTCTTCATGTCGGTGTGCTTCAGGATGTTGCGGGGGAAGCTCTCATGCAGCTGGGGCGCACCCTCCTCCATGGCCTTCTGGACATCCAGCACGAAGGGCAGCTCCTCATACTCCACCTTCAGCGCCCGCACGCCCTGCATGGCGGACACCTCGTCCTCGGCGATGACCACCGCCACATCGTCGCCCCAATACCGCACATGCCGGTTCAGCAGATGGCGGTCGGCCACGTCCTGATGGCCCGGATCCATCGACCACGGATGGCCCGCCGTGGGGAAGGTGATGTCCGGCACGTCGAAGCAGGTGATGACCTTCACCACCCCGTCGATGGCCTCGGCGGCGCTGGTATCCACGGTCTTCACGAAGCCGTGGGCGATCTCCGCGTGCTTGATGCGCACATACAGTGCGTTCCGGGGCATCATATCCTCATAATACTTGGTACGTCCTGTGGCCTTGTCGAAGGCGTCCACCCTGACTTGGCTCTTTCCAACCTCACCCATTCCGGTACTCCTCCTTATCAACGAGATCAATCTCGATAACAGCTGTGCTGATGGCAGATATCTGCCATACTGATACTTGTACTATCCTATCACAAACCCGTGAATTTGAAAAGGCTTTTCATTATCCTACTCGGGGTATAACGCCGTTTTTCTTGACAGCTTTTCCGTTTTCCGGGTATACTACCGCTAAAGGTCACACCACGGAGGTGCTTTCCATGGAAAAACTGCGTATCGGCTGCGTCGTCATGGCCGCCGGCAACGCATCCCGCTTCGGCCGGAACAAGCTGGCCGCCGAGGTGGACGGCAAAACGCTCCTGCGCCGCGCGCTGGAGGCCGTACCGCCCGGCCGGTTCTGCCGCGTAGCCGTCGTCACCCAGTACCCGGAGGCGGCGGAGGCCGCCCGGCGCTTCTCCTTCACGCCTGTGAAGAACCGGCACCCGGACTGGGGCATCAGCCACACCATCTCACTGGGGCTGGACGCCCTGGGCGACTGCGACGCCGCGCTGTTTCTGGTGTCCGACCAGCCCCTGCTGGAGCAGGCCAGCGTGGCGGGGCTGCTGGACTTCTACTGCCGGCACCCGTCCTGCATCGTGGCTCTGGGCCACAACGGCGTCCGGGGCAATCCCTGCCTGTTCCCTGCCTGCTTCTTCCCGGAGCTGCGGGCGCTGCGGGAGGATCACGGCGGCAGCACCGTCATCCGCCGTCACGAGGACGTCCTGCTGCTGTACGACGTGCCCGCCCGCCAGCTGACGGACGTGGACACCCGCAATGCGCTGAACGCCCTCACCGGGCAGAAGCCGTAACGCCCCGCGTATGTCGTCTCGTCACAGGCCGCAGCGCTGCTGCGGCCTGTGTTATTTTTTTACTTTTTCCGCGCGTAGGGCGTGTTCGCCAGCGGCAGCTCAAAGCGCCGCTCCCCGTCCCAGCGGTAGTAGGCATCGGCGATGGCCGGCGCCGTGGGGATAGACGTGATCTCGCCGATGCCGATGGCGCCGCCGGCCACATCCAGCCCCGGCTTCTCCACCACAATGGCCTCGATCTCCTCCTGCGGCAGCTGGTTGGCCCGGAACAGCCCCAGCATGCCGTACTTGGCGGTGGGGCGGCAGTTCTCGTCGATGGGGTACTGCTCCGTCAGGGCGTAGCCCATGGACATCACCACGCCGCCCTCGATCTGCCCCTCCACGCTGAGGGGGTTCACGGCCTTGCCCACGTCATGGGCGGCCACCATCTTTTTGATCTTCCCCGTCTCGCGGTCGAGGATGCACATCTGCGTAGCGTAGCCGTAGGCCACATGGCTCACGGGGTTGGGCACATCCGCGCCCAGGGGATCGGTCTTGGCCAGATACTCGCCGTAGAACTCCTGTCCCGTCAGCTGCGCCAGCGTTTTGCCGCCGTCCAGCGCCGCCTTCAGCTTCGCGCAGGCGCGGCGGGTGGCCTCACCCGTCACCAGCGTCTGGCGGCTGCCGGAGGTATCGCCGGAGTCCGGTGCGATCCACGTATTGCTCCGCTCGTATACCACGTCGCCGCGCCGCAGGCCGGTGCAGGTCACCACCGTCTGTACCAGCACGGTGCCCAGTCCCTGCCCGATGCAGCTGGCGCCGGAGTAGATATGCACCTTGCCGTCCGGTTCCACGATGAGCTTGCAGCGGCCCCAGTCGGGGATACCTACGCCCACGCCGGCGTTCTTCATGGCGCAGGCGATGCCCACCGGGTCACCCGCCGCCACCGCCGTGTCGTAGGCGGGCTTGATGGCCTCCAGCGTCTCCACAAGGCCGGTGGAGCCGTCCACGATCTGGCCGTTGGGCAGCACGCCGCCGGGCCGGATGGCATTGCGGTAGCGGATCTCCCACGGGCTGATGCCCACCAGCTCGGCCATCTGGTTCAGCAGCGTCTCCGTGCAGAAGCAGGTCTGCGTCACGCCGAAGCCCCGGAACGCGCCGGCCGGCGGGTTGTTGGTGTAGTAGGCGTAGCCCTCGATCTCAAAATTCTCATAGGCGTAGGGCCCCGCCGCGTGGGTGCAGGCGCGCTCCAGCACAGGCCCTCCCAGCGAGGCGAACGCGCCGGTGTCGGACACCACGCTGGCCTTCACGCCCTGAATAATGCCGTTTTCGTCGCAGCCCATGGTGAACTCCATGTCCATACTGTGGCGCTTGGGGTGGACGAGGATGGACTCCTGCCGGCTGAGCTTCACCTTCACCGGTACCCGCGCCACATAGGCCAGCAGCGCCGCGTGGTGCTGCACGGACATGTCCTCCTTGCCGCCGAAGCCGCCGCCCACCAGCATGTTCTGCACCTGACAGTGCTCATAGTCCACGCCCAGCATGGCCGCGCACTCGTGCATAGTGGTGTGGGAGCTCTGGTCGGTGGTCAGCAGCTTCACGCCGCCGTTGTCCAGCGGCAGCGCCACGCAGCACTCCGGCTCCAGAAAGGCGTGCTCCGTCCACGGCGTATGGAATTTCTCCGTCAGTACATATTTCGATCTGGCAATGGCCCCCGCCGCGTCGCCCCGCGACACATGCTTGTAGGCCTGCACATTGCTTTCTTCCTCCTCGAACACCAGCGGCGCACCGGGCGCTGCCGCCTCCGCGGGGCTGTGCACCGCCGGCAGCACCTCGTATTCCACCTTCACCAGCTTCTTGGCGGCCTCCAGCGTCTCCTGATCCCGGGCGCACACCAGCGCCACCGCGTCGCCCAGATAGTGGGTGATCTCCCCGATGCCGATGAGCGTGGGCTGATCCTTCTTCAGATGCCCCACGTTGACCTTGCCGGGGATATCCTTCTGGGTCAGCACGCACACCACACCCTCCAGCGCCTCCGCCTCGGAGGTGTCGATGCGCAGCACTCTGGCCCGGGCGTACTGGCTGCGCACCGCGCCGCCGTAGCACATGCCGTCCACATACACATCGTCGGGGTACTGGCCGTAGCCCAGCACCTTCTCCTCCACGTCCAGCCGGTGGACGCGGCTGCCCACCTGCCAGTCGTCGGCAGAGGCCGCCGGGAGCTTCCCCTCCCGGAAGATCTTGGCCGCCAGCAGGATGCCGTCGATGATCTTCACATAGCCGGTGCAGCGGCAGATGTTGTTGCGGATGGCAAACGCCGCCTCCTCGCGGGTGGGGTCGGGATTCCCGTCCAGCAGCCCCTTGGCGGAGATGACCATGCCCGGGATGCAGAAGCCGCACTGCACCGCCCCCGCCTCACCGAAGGCGAAGGTATACACCTGCTTTTCCCAATCGCTGAGTCCCTCCACCGTCACGATGGTCTTGCCCTCCAGCTTATCGGTCTGGGGAATGCAGGCCTTGGTGGGCTTGCCGTCGATGAGCACATGGCAGGTGCCGCAGGCGCCCTCGCTGCATCCATCCTTCACGGATGTCAGGTGCAGCGTGTCCCGCAGATAGCGGATCAGCTTCTGATTCTTCTCCACGACAACGGTTTGTCCGTTCACGGTGAAAGTGGCCATATCGTTCTCCTCTCTGCGGCGGGCCGCCCCGCCTGTCCGAAGGTACCTGAATTTTTTTCAGCTATTATACAATATTTTTAGCTTTTCCGCAAGTCTTACTCGTGAATAGCGTTATTCTACTTCCACAATAACGCTCGCCTCCCGCCGCGCCCCGCAAACCGCTTGCGCCGCCGCCTGCGTCCTGCTATAACGGAAAACGCCGCGGCATCGGAAGGCGGAACGCGACATGGAGATCAGACTGCTGGAGCAGGCCGAAAATTCACCGTCCGGTACCAGACCGGCGGCTATTGCGACCTCCCTGTTTTGCAATGGCCGCTGCCGGCGCACCGTGTCAACATGAACACGCGGGAGAAAATCACTTACGACCGGCATGTGCAGGCGCATGCAGAGAGCTACGCCCCCGGCGCTCTGCGCCGCAGCAGACTGAACGGAACCGCGCAATAAGAAACCCGCCCATGTTCAATGGGCGGGTTCCTTATTGCATCGGAGTATACGCACCGGCATGGATCCGATGCCATTTTTGTCTTGTTTTCCTCGTCGGCAGCAGCCCTTTTGAACCACTCGTCCGGCGAGTGGTTCAAAAAGGCGCGCCGGGCTGTGTGCCCGTATGCGGTCGGGCTTATCCGCCCAGATAGGCCTTGCGGATGGCGTCGCTCTCCAGCAGCGCCGCGCCGCTGCCCTCGGTGACGATGCGCCCCGTTTCCAGCACATAGCCCCGGTCGGCCACGGCCAGCGCCGCCTGCGCGTTCTGCTCCACCAGAAGGATCGTGGTACCGTCGGCGTGGAGCTGGCGGATGATGTCGAAGATCTGCTCCACCAGCAGCGGGGCAAGGCCCATGGACGGCTCGTCCAGCATCAGCAGCTTGGGATGGCTCATCAGCGCCCGTCCCATGGCCAGCATCTGCTGCTCGCCGCCGGACAACGTACCGGCCACCTGCTTCCGCCGCTCTCTCAGCCTTGGAAAGCGCGCAAACACGCTCTCAATGTCGGCACTCACGTCCCCGCTGCGGCAGTAGCCGCCCATGTCCAGATTTTCCTGCACCGTCATGTGCTGGAAAATACGCCGTCCCTCCGGCACAAGGGCCATACCGCGCCCCACCAGCCTGTGACTGGGCACATGGCGCAGCTCCTCGTCCATGAAGCGCACGCTGCCCGTCCGGCTGCGCAGCAGACCCGCCACGGTGTTCAGGGTGGTGGACTTGCCCGCGCCGTTAGCGCCGATCAGTGTCACCACCTCACCCTGCTCCACATGGAAGGACACGTCCTTCACCGCGTGGATGCTGCCGTAGTACACGTTGATGTTCTCCACCTGCAGCACGGTGCTCATGCGCTCGCCTCCTTTTTCCTGCCCAGATACGCCTCGATGACCGCCGGGTCGGCCTGAATATCCGCCGGCGTACCCTTGGCGATGATGTGTCCGAAGTTCAGCACGCAGATGCCCTCGCAGATGTTCATCACCAGATTCATATCATGCTCGATGAGCAGCACCGCGATCTGGAACGTATCCCGTATCTTGCGGATGTTCTCCATCAGCTCCGCCGTTTCCGACGGGTTCATGCCCGCCGCCGGTTCGTCCAGCAGCAGCAGGCACGGGTTGGACGCCAGCGCCCGCAGGATCTCCAGCCGCCGCTGTGCGCCGTAGGGCAGGGAGCCCGCCCGCTCATCGGCGTGGGACTCCATGTGGAAGATGCTCAGCAGCTCCTCCGTCCGCTCCCGGGCGACGCGCTCCTCCCGGGCGTACTTGGGAAAATGCAGGATGCTGCCTGCCAGCCCGTACCGCACGGAGTCGTTCATGGCCACCATCAGGTTCTCCGCCACCGTCAGATCATTGAACAGGCGGATGTTCTGGAACGTCCGGGCGATGCCCGCCTTGTTCACCTGCGCCGTGGTCATGCTGTGGGTGTCCTTACCATCCAGCAGGATGGCCCCCGCCGTGGGCTGGTACACCTTGGTCAGCAGATTGAACACCGTGGTCTTGCCCGCGCCGTTGGGCCCGATGAGCCCTGCGATCTCCGTGCGGCCGATGGTCAGGTCAAAATCCTCCACCGCCTTCAGGCCGCCGAAGGTCACGCCCAGCCCCACGCACTCCAGCACCGGGGATTTGTCGATGTCGCGTTCCGGCAGCAGGACGGTGGACGGCCGGTTCACCAGTTTCGTTTTCGCACTCACAGCGCCGCACGCTCCTTTCCCTTCGGTGTCAGCTTTTCACGCAGCGAGCCGAAGAACCGCTTCATGGCGGGGTTGTTGGTGGCCTGCATCACCAGGATCAGTACGATGGCGTACACCAGCATCCGGTAGTCCGCCACCTCCCGCAGCGCCTCCGGCAGCACCGTCAGCACGATGGCCGAGATCACGGAGCCCGGCACGCTGCCCATGCCGCCCAGCACCACGATGACCAATATCTCGATAGACATGTTGTAATCGAACGTCGCCGCCTTGATGTTGGCCAGCGAGTGGCCGTACAGCACGCCGGCGCACCCGGCGAAGAACGCCGCGATAACGAACACCGCCAGCTTGTACCATGTGACGTTCAGGCCCACGGACTCCGCCGCGATGCGGTTGTCCCGAATGGCCATGATAGCCCGCCCGTACTTGGAGCGCTTCAGGTTCAGCATCACCGCCACCGTCAGCAGCACCAGCACCGCGCCGTAGGGCAGCAGCTCCCTGGCGCCGGCATAGACGGCGGTGGTGTTCAGGCCCAGCGCGCCGCCGGTGAAATTCAGATTTGTGATGATGTTCTTGATGATCTCGCCGCAGGCCAGCGTCACGATGGCCAGATAGTCGCCCCGCAGCCGCAGGGCGGGCAGCCCTACCAGCAGGCCGAACACCGCCGCCGTCAGACCGCCGGTCAGCATGCTCACCGGCAGCCGTACGCCCAGCGGCAGCGCCGTTTCCGACAGTGCGATGGCCACCAGGCAGCCGGAGAACAGTCCCACGGACATGAACCCCGCGTGACCCAGGCTCAGCTCGCCCAGCAGGCCCACCACCAGATTCAGCGACACTGCCATGACGATGTACACCGCCGTGGGGATCAGCATGTTTGTCACCTGCCGGGTCAGGCTTCCGGTATACAGCAGCACCGCCATCACCGCGAACAGTACGGCCACCGCCGCCACCGTGATGAGATCGGCGCGCTGTCTTTTTTTCTGTATCAGCTGCATTTCCTTCACCTCACACCTTTTCCTGCATGGGCTTTCCCAGCAGGCCCGTGGGCTTCACCACCAGCACTGCCACCAGCACGGCGAACACGATGGCGTCCGCCCACAGGGTGGAGATATACGTCTTGGACAGCTGCTCGATGAGGCCCAGCAGGATACCGCCCAGCATGGCCCCAGGGATGGAGCCGATGCCTCCGAACACCGCCGCCGTGAACGCCTTGATGCCGGGCATCGCGCCGGTGGTGGGCTTTATATACACATAGGTCATGCCGTAGAACATGCTGGCGAACGCCGCCAGCGCCGAGCCGATGGCGAATGTCAGTGTGATCGTTCTGTCCACGCTGATGCCCATCAGTGTGGCGGCGTCCTTGTCCTCGGACACCGCCCGCATGGCCTTACCCAGCTTGGTCTTGTCGATGAACAGCGTCAGCGCCGCCATCAGCGCCGCCGTGACGGCCAGTGTCAATACGGTGATGCCGTCCACCTGCACACCGCCCACGGTAAAGCCGGGCAGCTTCACCAGCGTGGGATACGCCATTTGCTGGGAGCCGAAGATCAGCAGCGCCGCGTTCTGCAAAAGGTAGCTGACGCCGATGGCCGTAATGAGCACGCTCAGCGGCGCCGCCTGGCGCAGAGGCTTATAGGCGCAGAACTCGATGACCACGCCCAGCACCGCGCATACCACGATGCTGACGATCACCGTCACCCATGGGGACAGTCCCAGCTGCGCCACCGCCACGATGCCGCTGTACGCGCCCACCATGATCACGTCTCCGTGGGCGAAGTTCAGCATTTTGGCGATGCCGTAGACCATGGTGTAGCCCAGCGCGATCAGCGCGTAGATGCTGCCGAGGCTCAGCCCGCTTATCAAAGTTTGGATCAGATTCGTCATAGTCGTCATTCCTTTGCGTCAAGTGCGTTGCGCCTGTCCCGCCCTCCCGGCGTGGTGCCGGGAGGGCGGTCGGCTATGTGAGGAAGGGAGAAGAAGCGTTTTTTATTCGGCCGCGCCGCTGTCCTCACCGAACAGCGTGCCCACACCGTTCTTGTAGAGGATGGCGCTGGCGGCCTTGTTGGTGTTGCCGTCGGCGTTCCAGGTCATGGTGCCGGTGACGCCCTCCACGGTCAGGGAGGTCATCACCGCGGCCAGCTCCGCGCCGGAGGTGCTGCCGCCGGCAGCCTCCACGGCGGCCTTCACCACATACACGGCGTCATAGGCGTCGGCGGCGAACTGGTCGGGGGTGGCGTTGTAGTTCGCCTGATAGGCGCTGACAAAGGCCTGCACATTGGCGGCGGCGGAGTCAGCGGCGAAGGGAGTCATCATCAGCACGTTATCGGCGATGGTCACATCCTGACTGACCTTGCCGAGGATGCCGTCCAGACCGTCAGCGCCGAAGAAGTACACGTCCTCCGCGAACTTGCCCTTGGCCTGGGTCAGGAAGGTGGAGGCCTCCTCCGCGTAAATGGGGATGAACACCACCTTCACGCCGGAGTTGACCAGTGCGTTCACCTGCGTGGAAAAATCGGTGTTGGTGGCGGTGGTGAAGGTCTGCGTCTCCTTGATGGTCACGCCGGTCTTTTCGCACTCGGCCACGAAGGCGTTATACAGGCCCGCGGAGTAGTCGTTGTCGCTCTGGTAGAACACACCCACCTCATCGGCCAGGGCGTTGTCCTTCAGGTAGTCCGCCGCAGCAGTGCCCTGATAGGAGTCATAGAAGCAGATGCGGAACGCCTTGTCGTTGCCGTCGATGCACTTGTCGGCGGAACCCGTAGTCTCCATGATGAACATGTCATCGGCCTTGGCCGCCGCCACGACGGAGGCCGTTTCACCGGACAGCACGCCGCCCAGAAATACGTTCATGCCCCAGTCCATCAGCTTGCCGTAGGCCGCCACGGCGCTCTCGGGATCGCCCTGCGAGTCCTGCGCGCTCAGCTCCAGCTGCTTGCCGTTGACGCCGCCGGCGGCGTTGATCTCATCCACAGCCAGCTGCGCGCCGTGCTGCACGGAAAGACCGTAGTTGGCGTAGCCGCCGGTCAGCGGCCCCACCACGCCCAGCTTGATGGTCTCTGTCCCGGCGCTGTCGGCGCTGTCACCGCTGCCGCCGTTGTCGTTGGTCTTATTGCCGCAGGCCACAAGGCTGAGCGCCATCATACAGGCCATAAGCATGGCAAATACTCTCTTTTTCATGGTTCTTGTTCTCCTTTTGTATCATTTTTTCTGAGGGATATCGGCCCCGGCTGTGCCGGAGTCATACAAAAAAGCGGCTCCGCCCATGGGCGGAGCCGCTTTGCTGTATCGTGTGTCAGCGTATCATGCGGTTATCCGTGCCAATGGCGTATCGTTATATGCGGCCAGCAGCGCGCAAATAATAATGGACGCCATAATAATGGCGCCCAGCACGGACAGAATGACAGTATTGGAAGCGGCACAGGCGCAGCAGAAAGCAGCACCGGCGCAGGCGGCGGTCATGGTCTTGTTCATCTTGCTGTTCATGGTACGGGTCATCGTGACCGCCTCCCTTCGCTTCGGAAATGTTGGGGCTATTTTAGCAAAGCAGGTGGCGGAAGTCAACAGTCGTTTCGCCAAAAACATCATCATACCGCACAACTCGTCACTATATAGATTATGCAACCTGCACAATTCTCCCGCATTTTGCAGGCGGTCGGGACGCCGGGAAACGGAACGGGGAGAGGGCAGGCCGACGGCCTGCCCTCTCCCCGTTTACGCTGTTTCGATCACCGCCGGGGCCGTCTCTTACCGCTCCTGTTCGGCGATCTGCCGGAGCAGGATCTCCTCCGCGTAGCCGCAGGCACGCCGGACGGAGCCCTCCTCAAAGGGGTTGGACAGCTTCGCATAGCGCAGCGTCTCCAGATAGCTGCGGCTGGCGCCGGCCTTGCAGAGCCTGAGATAGTCCTGCCACGCGGCTTCCTTGTCCTCGGCGTACTTCTTCTTGAACTCCATGGCGCCCATGGTGGTGAGGGTGTAGTTGATGTAGTAGAAGGGGTAGAGGTAGATGTGCAGCTTGTGGTACCAGTAGCCGCCGCGCTCCATGAAGGGATCGTTCTCGTAGCGGCGCCACGGCATGTACTTCTCCTCCAGCAGGTGCCACTGATACGTCCGCTCCTTGGGCGTCAGCTCGGGATGCGCGTAGCAGATGTGCTGAAACTCGTCCACGGCCACGCCGAAGGGCACGAAGGTCAGCGCCTCCTGCAGGTGCGCGAAGCGGAACTTGTCCGCCTGGTCGCCGAAGAACCACTCGGCGTAGGGGTAGGCGAACTGCTCCATGGACATCGAGTGGATCTCCGCGATATCCGTGGATACGCTGTAATAGTCCGAGATGGGCTGGCTGCGCATGGCCATATAGCCCGCGAAGGCGTGGCCCAGCTCGTGGGTCAGTACCTGCATGTCAAAAATGGTGTGGTTGAAGCAGGAAAACACGAAGGGCGCCTTCAGGCTGGGCAGGCTGGTCATGTAGCCCGTGGACGCCTTGCCCGGCTTATTCTGTAAGTCCATCAGCTCGTGGTCGATCATGAAGTCGATGAATTCGCCTGTCTCCGGGCTGATCTCGTGATACATCTTCTGGGCGGTCTTGACCATGAAGGCGTCGTCGCCCGCAGGCTCGGCGTTGCCGTCCGGGAACACCATCTTCTCATCGTGACACATGACATGGTCGATGCCGAGACGTCTGGCCTGCGCGTCATACAGCTTCCGGCACAGCGGCACCAGGACGGTGCGCACCTGCTCGCGGAAGGCCGCCACCTCCTTTTCGCCATAGTCCGTGCGGCTCTGCTCCAGATAGCCCACGGGGATGTAGTTCTCGTAGCCCAGATTTTTGCCCATCTGGTTGCGGATGCGGATCAGCTCGTCCCATATCTCCTCCAGCCGCGGCTCGTTGCTCTCGTAGAACTTGGAATACGCCTTGACGGCGGCGGCGCGCACGGCCCGGTCGGGATGCTCGAAGTATTTCTGCACGCCGTAGAGGTTCAGGGTCTTGCCGTCGAAGGGGATCTCCGCCGTGGCCATGATCTTCTGGTACTCGTTGGTCAGGCGGCTCTCCTGCTGGCGCAGCGGGATGTTGGCCTCGCAGAACAGCTTCTTCTGCAGGTCGATGGACACGAAATACTGCTTGCCGAACTCCTGCTCGATGTCGGAGCGGAAGGGGCTGGCGGCGATGGCCTCGCTGAGTGCCACCTCAGCCGCGCCCAGAGTGGGCAGGGTGTCCTGCAGATAGGCGATCTCCGTCTCGTAAAATTCATCCCTGGTGTCCAGCGTATGGCGGATGTGCGCCACGGAGTACATGGTGAGCAGCCGGCAGTTCTCCCGGTCGATCTCAAAGAGCAGGCCGCGCAGAGCCTCATAGCTCTCCGCCTGCTGGACGGCAGCCTTCCATTGGGTCAGTCTCTGGCTGCGCGTCTCCAGATCGGGGCGCTTGTACTCCAGTGTTGAAAACTTGAAGTTTTCCATCGCGTTTGTCCTCCTTAAATAATTGACAGCGCGGAACAGGCTTGCCGCGTGTATTCCTGTCCGGATTATACCACCCTGCCCCGCCGTTTGCAATCACCGGCCGCGCCGCAGGCGAAAAAGCTAACCTTTGTGGAGTAGTCTTTTTCTTTCCGGCACGGTACAATATGGACACAACAGGCAGAAAGGAGGACGTACCATTGAACCGCAGATATCTCACAGCCGTTACGCCCCTGCCCGGTCATATCCTGCAGGTGGATTTCGTGTCCGGCAGCCGCCTCCTGCTGGACATGACGCCCCATCTGGACAAGATCCGCTTCCGCCCGCTGGCGGATGTGCGGGTGTGGAACAGTGCCGTCACCAACGGCATCTTCGTCCGCTTCGGCGACGTGGAGCTGAGCCACGACGAGATACTGTCCATGGCGGAGCAGGAGCCCTGACACGCTTCATCCGGAACTAAGGAGGAAACCTATGAAAAAACTTTTTGCTTTATGGCTGACCCTGCTGCTGAGCCTGAGTCTGACGGCCTGCGGCGGCAGCGGCAGTACCGACCCCGACGATGTGGTCGGGGACGACTGGCGCGTTACCGGCGTCGTCCGGGACACCGGCACCATTACCCGCAACGGCGGGGACGTGGACGTGCTGGTGTGCATCAACGCGGACAGCGCCGACTTCTACTATGACGACGCAACGCCGGTCATGTATGACTACGCGGCCTACCCCATCGCGCTGCAGTGCGACCCGTGGGAGGCGTTCCGGAGCATCGACTTCGCCGACCGGAACGGCGACGGCAACAGCGACGTGGCGCTGCTGTTCGAGCTGGACGGCGCGCAGGCGCTGATGGTCTGGTACTGGGATAAGGACAGCGAGCAGCTGGTGTTCCAGCCGGAGGAGTCCCAGATCGACGGCTATACCGATGACGAGCCAGTCCCCGAGGGGCTGGACGGCGCGTGGTACATGGATGGCGACGAGGACGCCGAGACGGTCATCGGCATCGGCGTGGCCGACGACTGGATCCTGTACGACAACTCGGACGGCACGCTGCGGGAGGTCGACAGCGGTACGCTCCGTCTGGTGGACGAGGCGCAGGGCCACTACGCCGCCGATTCCGAGGTGTTCTCCGATGTCAGCTACCGCGTGGCGCTGGCCGGCGACAACGCCTTTTACTGGGGCGTGGAGGGGGACTATCACCTCTTTGAGCGCCTGAACCGGTGGTAAGACACGAAAAGCGCCGCCGGACACCCTGCGGGGCGTCCGGCGCGGACAGATAAGGAGGACTGTATGGCAGAACAGAAAAACAACATGACGGACCGGCAGCTGGCCGAGGAGCTGCAGAAGGGCAAGCGGGGCGGCCTCGGCGGCAGGCTTCTGGAGATCCTGGGCGTGGTGGTCATCGCCGCCGGGGCGGTCTTCGGCGGCTCCGTTCCCGCGATCATCGCGGGCGCGCTGCTGGCCGGTATCGGCGAGTGGCTGCGGCGCAAGTCCACGGGCAAGGCCGACCGGCTGACCATGGACACCCTTGCCCCCGGCGTGGTGGGCGCTGTGATGGAAAACGTGGAGATGCCGCCCTCCTCCCCCCTGCTGCACAGGGGGGACACCAACATTCCCGTGCCCAGCCACGACTATTGCAGCGAAAGCGGGCGCATCCGGGGCGTCTATCAGGGGCTGACCACGGAGCTGTGCACCGTCCGGCTGACGGATGTCAGCGAGTTCCAGCGGGAGGAGACGAACCAGTGGGAGCGGAACGAGCGGGAGGTCTATGCCGGTCAGTGGGCACTGTGCCGTCTGGAGCGGGAATTCCCGACGTGGCTGACCATCTGGCCCCGGGAGAGACTGGAAAAGCTGCTGAACGCCCGCACCATCAAGACGGAGAACGAGGACTTCAACAAGCGCTTCAACCTCAGCAGCGGCGACGCGCAGGAGGCGCTGCGCATCCTGAACCCCAGCCGCATGGAGCGGCTCATGGCGCTGGCGGAGACCTCCGACAGATTCGCCCTGAACCTCAACACGGACGGCAAGCTGTACATCGCCGTACACAGCGGTCACGGCTTCTTCGAGGCCGGCAAGGGCCGGGAGACGCCGGAGCAGCTGCGCCAGCGCTTCGCCCGCGAGCTGAAGCTGTTCACGGACATCATCGACGTGTTCCGCCCCGTGTAAGGACGCCGCACAGACACAGTGCCCCGAAAAGCACCGGGAAACCGGTGCTTTTCGGGGCATTTTCCGCGTATGGTCACAGGCGCGCGCCGCCCAGATAGACGGCGCGGCGCTCCAGCGCTTCGCCGCACACCACGAAGTCGGCGGGCAGGCCGTCGGCGATGGCCCCCGTCTCCCCGGCCCGCCCGATCTCCCGGGCGGGGATGGCGGTGGCGGACAGCACCGCGTCCTCCACGGGGATGCCGAAGGCCACGGCATTGCGCATGCAGTCGTACAAATTGGCGGCGCTTCCGGCGATGGTGCCATCGGCCAGACGGGCCACGCCGCCGGAGAGGAACACAGACTGCCCGCCCAGCGTGTACTGCCCGTCCGGCATGCCGCAGCAGCGCAGGGCGTCGGAGATCAGGCAGATGCGGCCGGGGAACAGCTTGAAGGCCATCCGCACGGCGCTGGGGTGGACGTGGTGCCCGTCACAGATCAGCTCGGCGGTGACGCTCTCCCGCTCGGAGGCCGCGCCGATAGGGCCGGGATTCCGGTGGTGAATGCCAGGCATGGCGTTATAAAGGTGCGTCAGGTGGGCAGCGCCCGCGTCAAAAACGGCGGCAGCCTCCTCATAGGAGGCGTCGGTGTGGGCCACGGAGACGGTACATTTTTCCGATGCGCGGCGGGCGAATTCCACCGCGCCGGGCAGCTCCGGGGCCACATCCGCGATCCGCAGCAGGCCCTCTGCCGCGTCGTAGAGCCGGGCAAAGGCGTCGTAGTCCGGCAGCCGGAGATAGGCGGCGTTCTGGGCGCCCTTTTTCCTCTCGGAGAAGAACGGGCCCTCCATCTGGATGCCCAGCAGCCGGGCACAGCGCGCCGGGGCGTTCCTGTGCAGGCGCACCGCCGCGCGGAACGCCGTTTCCAGCGTGTCGTAGGGCAGGGTCATGGAGGCGGGAGCGAAGGACGTGACGCCGTTTTGCGCCAGATAGGCGGCCATTTTCACAAGGCCGTCATCGTCGCCGTCGGAGAAGTCCGCGCCGGAGCCGCCGTGGGTGTGGACATCCACCAGGCCGGGGATGACCCGCGCACCGCGCAGGTCGACGCACGTCTCCTCTGCCCCGCCGGACAACACATGGGCGAAGCGCCCGTCCTCCACGGAGAAGCCGCCGGGGACAAACCGCCCGTTCACAAAGATCAGACCGTTTTCAAACCGCATATCACACCTCCGGCAGGCCCCTCAGCGCGCCGCGCCGTCCCATGCGGCACGGTCGCAGATCAGCGTCACATCGGGGTGGAACTGCAGGATGGACGCGGGCACCCACGGCGTCACGGGGCCGAGAAACGCCTTGCGCAGGATGTCCGCCTTGTCCGCGCCGGTGACGATCATCAGCACCCTGCGGGCGGCCATCACCGTGCCCACGCCCATGGTGTAGGCCGCCGCGGGCACCTCCGCCTCGCTGGCGAAGAACCGGGCGTTGGCCTGCCGCGTCGACTCGGTCAGCGCCGCCTCGTGGGTGCGGACGGGAAAGTAATCGCAGGGCTCGTTGAAGCCGATGTGGCCGTCGTGGCCCAGTCCCAGCAGTTGCAGATCCACGCCGCCCAGCGCCTCGATGGTCTCCTCATAGGCCGCGCACATGGCGTCCACATCGCCGGTCAGGCCGTCGGGCACATAGGTGTTCTCCGGCCGGATGGAGATGTGATCGAACAGGTTCTCCTGCATGAAGCGGCGATAGCTCTGGGGATGGTCGGGAGCAAGGCCCTTGTACTCGTCCAGATTCACGGAGCGGACGCGGGAGAAGTCGATGAGTCCCGCCCTCTCCCGCGCGATCAGCTCCCGATACAGCGGGACGGGGGAGGAGCCGGTGGCCAGTCCCAGCACACAGGCGGGCTTGGCACAGATCACCTCCTGAAAACGGTCGGCGGCCAGACGGGCGGCGTCCGCCGCCGTCTCGGCCTTGAGAAGGTTGAAATGCAGCATGATGTGTCTCCTTTATTGAAGGCTGCGCGGCGGCACGGCGCGGCGCACGCACGTTTTTCCCCATCATACACCACGGCGGCAAAAAACGCAACGCCCTCCCTGCCGGCGTGGGGGAAGGCCTCCAAGGCGGAGATCAAGGCCGGGTTTTACGAGTATCTGACCGGCGTACTGACGCAGGAGGAGGCCGCCGCCTTTGCCGCCATGCCGGACAGGCTGTATACCGCGTCCAAGACAGAGAGCCGGGCGGGCTTCCCCCACTTTCAGAAGCCGGCGGGAGGTGAAGCGGATGAGGAAGCGTGACAAAGCGTTCCGCCCCGACCGGATCGGCGCCTATTTCCGGGCGGAGTGGCTGCCGCTGGGTCTTGTGACCGTCTCCGGACTGGTCTACAACGTGGGGCTGCTGGCCGCGCCGTGGCCGCCGTGGCCGGTCAGGTGCCGGAGACGCTGCACAACATCCGCACCATCCGGGCGCTGGGGCTGGAGATGTATATGGAGCGCCGCTATGACCGGCGCATCGGCGACAGCTACGCCGCCGTGGAGCGCACCAGCTTCTACGACGCGGTCTATTCGCCGGTGGTGCTGCTGGATGAGATCACCGCCGATCTGGACGCCGAGACGGAGTCCCGCGTGCTGGAAGCGCTGCGCCATGCGTCCCCGCGGGCGCACCGTCCTCTCCATCTCCCACCGCGTGTACGAAAGTCTCGGCGGCAGGACGGTGGAGCTCCTACCGCAGTAAGGCAAAAAAGACATCCCGCGTCCGGCGCGGGATGTCTTTTTTTGCATTGTCTCTCCGGATGTCCGCTCAGGGCATCTCCGGGTCGGCGGCAAGGCGCACGGTGAAGTCCTGCGCCATCGCACCCTCCGGCAGCAGCTTCGCCATGACCACCAGCCGCATGTTGCCGGTGTTCTCCATGTCGTACTTCCGGCAGCAGGTGGACAGCGTCAGGATGGTGTCCTCCTCACCGAGGGCCACGCCGTCAAACGCCAGCCAGTTCTTGGCCGACACCTGCGCCAGAAAGTCCGTCAGCTCCTGTCCGGCGGGATCGGGAGCAATGTAGTCGAAGGAGATGTCCGTGATGAAGCAGGCCGCGATCTGGAAGATCATGTCCTCGCCCTCCACGGAGAGGTAGATGTAGGGGTTCTCCCTGACAAAGTCCGCGTCCATGTACCGGTGGAGCTTGGTGAACTTTACGCCGTCCGGGTCGCAGTTGCTGGCGGAGTGGCCGAAGATGACGGTGTTTTTGTCCAGCTGGCTCCGGCTGCCCAGATGATCGTCGCAGTGGGCGTAGTAGCAGCCCCACTCGCTGAAGCTCCCATTCTCGTCCTTCTGCAGGTAGTAGCCGTTGTCCGCTGCCTGCATCACGGGATCGTCCACCTCCACGCCGGGTATGTACAGCCACGCGGCGGTGTCGGGGTTTTTCTCCTTCGCGTCCGCCAGCTGCGCCTGCCGGTCGACAGTGGGGAGGACCTCGCCGGTGGTCTGCTGCGGCTCCGTCATCTCCGGCGCGGCAGGAGCTGCCTCCTGCCGTCCGCAGGCGGCTGTGCCCAGCAGCAGAACGGCGATCAGGGTTCCGGTCAGAAACCGTTTGATCTTGCTCATAGCGTTATCTCCCGCAGCCCACGGTGCGCTGCCCCATGTCCACGCCGGTCTGGGGGTTGCCGTTGGCCTTCATAAAGATGACCTCGATGGTG
>ERZ780226.1581-NODE-1581-length-17480-cov-5.818766_pt1 | contig 17480 bp, 14 predicted proteins | sample MGYA00511165_ERZ780226 | MGnify/ENA primary metagenome ERZ780226 (study PRJEB29588, sample SAMEA2152373) | human gut metagenome | biome: human gut; feature: human-associated habitat; material: faeces | place: Denmark | collected 2008/2010 ...
TTATTTGGCACCTATTGTATAATGCGGATTTTGGTATTTATGCGGTGTTGCCCTAAATTTCTTGATTATGCTAACAGCTATTTCGTATCCAACGTGGCTGCCGGAAAGGTTATGAAAAGTTTTGACGAGTCATTTATCGTTCCCGAATTCAGAAAATACTCAGAATATGAAAAAGAAACCAGATACAGTCAGGAATCTGCTGACGGTGAGGATATCATCGCGCTTGAAGAAATTTGCAAAGGCAAACAAAATGTTCTCCTGTTAGGAAAAAAAGAAATCGGAAAAACCACAGTATTGCATTACATTGCAAAATACTGTTTTGCAAACTTCAATACCCTAACAACTTTACCTGTTGTCCTTAACACACAATATATTGATTACTCCGGGAAAAACGTTATTACAAGGGCAATACAGAAGTACATCTATGAATATTGTGATGGTTGCAGCTCTTTCTCTATGGATGAGATTGAGAGATTGCTCAGCGCCGGTTTGTGCACCATAATGTTTGATGATTTTGAGTCTGTTAATGACCGTCAACTTAGCAAGATCAACCAATTCATAAGTGATTTCCCAAAAAACAGATTCATTTTCTCAAAAAAAGAAAACATTACAGCAAAATACTTGAGTGACGAAAATATTGCACCTTCTTGTGAGTGTGAGACCGCCCATATTTGTTCATTAACAAAAGGGCAAATCCGTGCTATAGCTGCGCAAAACTTTTCGTCTGGAGATTGTTCTGTGCTGGTTGATAAAATTATGCTGTGTTTTAAGAAGACGACATTGCCTAAAACACCTTTTGTTCTCTCGCTTATGCTTTCAATCTGTGATACAGCCGACTTCACACCAATCAATGAAGCAGTTATCATGGAGCAGTTTATGGAGTCTCTACTTGAAAAATCAGCTCCTTCAGAAGCCTACTCTACAACATATGATTTCCGCATTAAGGAGGATTTCCTAATTAGTTTGACCACACATATGCATAAAAACAATCGGTTCTATTTGTCCATCGATGAATTTGAGGAACTTCTATCTTCTTATCATGAGGATAAAGGCTTTTCAGTAAAGGAAACCGAGTTTGATACTCTATTCTTCCGAAAAGGCGTTTTAATGCAAAATGAAGAACGGGTTACCTTTAGGTACAATTGCATGATTGAGTATTATCTTGCAAAAAAAGCTGCACAGTCTTCAGAATTCTTAATACACATGATGGCAAACCGGAATTACCTCAATTATTCAAATGAACTTATGTATTATACTGGACTTAACCGGCAAAATATTGATGTGGTAAAGGCTCTTCAAAAAGATCTTTATGCTGATTTTGATAAAATGAGGGATATTATACCAAAGATCGACGATTATAATATTGGTATAAACATTTCTCTTCCGGAAGAAAATTTTGCTAAAAGGATAGGTGAATCTAAATTAACACAAGCTCAAAGCGACAAAATGCAAGATACAGAGGATACTTCTGATTTGCATACACCAGAAGAAATTGACAAGTCAGTTACACATGAAGATATGGATTCCTTCGTTAGTACGCTTCTGATTTATGGAGGATGTTTGAAAAATTTGGAACTACTCCCTAAAAAAGAGAAAGAAATCATGTATAATGATTACATTCTTGGATTATGTATTATGCTGGGCATTTTCAAAAAGAATGTAGAAGAGTATTTTAACGGTGAAGTATCCGATATGGAACAGTCTCCTGAAAAATATACCGAAAAAGAAATTCGTGAACAAAAGGCACTTATGCAGGATGTGCTGAAAATTTCACTTCCTATTGCGCTACAAAATATTGCTCTTGAGAATGTCGGCACAATAAAATTAAAATCAATAATCGAAGGAGTAATTACGGACAAAAATAGCAGTGAATTTTCAAAGTTCTTCAGCGTCTTTATGTTCAGTGATCTACATTTGCCGGGGCTAAAACATGTGCTGAAAGATTATGTGGATAAAGCAAATAATAAGTCTTTGCTCACAATCATTTTCTTTAAACTGCTTTACTACTATAGGTTCAGATATTTCAGTCCCTCATTAGATTCGTTTTTCGAAGATATCTTGGCTGATATTAACATTAAGCTACACGGAGGAAACAAGTTCCGCAAAGATAGACTTATCACTGATATAAAAAGCCAAAAGATGATTAATAATAGGTAACCATTTTACCAAAGAAACAGCCCTATTGCTAATGTCTTTAGGACTGTTTCTTACTTTATAGTTTCCATCGTGGTCCCCATCATGAACTCGACGCTTTGGGGTGATAAGTATCTGCTGTTTCATTTCTGCCTCGACAGGATAAAGTGATTCAGCAATCTTGCTTGGATGACTGATTGAGCGCATATATACATCCGTGAAGTCACATTCTGCAACTTCGCTGTCCAGAACATCAGAGTATTTGTCAACGCCCATTTCCTTGAAAATAACGGATAGCTTCTCTTCGAGAACTTGACGAACGCGGTTTTCAACAGTATCTCCGATGATGAAATTGTAAATAATGTCTACTGAATAACCATCTGTTTTTCACGCGATTGCAGAAAACCGAGTAGCCAATCCCAAAATTGCAAAAAGGCGCACTGAATCTTACGCAGATTCAGCAGCAAAATGGACAGGGCAACCACATGCGCAGCCGTTTCTTCCAGCTTCGCTGTCACCAGCCCCATTCCACACTTCCATTTCCCGAATTTGCGTTCTACCTCGACCCGCTCGCATTCGTCCTGGTAATCCTGGACCTTGTTCCGTTCCTCGCCTTTCTTGGGCCTTCCCAGAGCTGGCCCGGAAAGCCGGATTCCCCGCTCTTTGCAGTAGCCGAGATTCTCCCGATTCCGGTATATCTTATCCTTTCCTTCGCTGATGTCAGCTAAACTGCAAGAAGCAGCGTAAAGAGAAATGGTTTCGCGGAACTCGTCATTTGATTTGAAGTAGAAATAGACTTCATCTTCAAGATCCTGCCTTGATGCTCCTGCATTACCGTAGGGCTGCATAATATGAAGGTAGAAATCACGCTCCGGCTGTGCTGTGCTTCTTTCTCCGGGAAGACCCATGAACAGATAGCCTTCACGGAAGATGTTGTGCGAATCCCAGTTCAGGTCATGCTCATAAATATTGAAGCCGGAAACATACTGTTTCTTGTCCCATTCAAGGCAGCTATACACGACTTGATAGAAATAACGGTTGAGTTCACCGTCAGCCATCAGAGAGGCTTTCTGTTTGATTTTCTCGTCGTAGTCAACGACTTTATCCACATCTATGTAATACTGATTATTCGCCTCATTGCAAATAATGAACTGACCGGAGACGGTGGTCATGATGTCACGGAGGGTAGCCTTAACAATGCCGAGAAGGAAATCAGCATCCTGCTCAGGCATCATGAGATACAGACAGAGATCGTCTTTCAGGTTTTCAGCAGTCAAGCCAAACTGCACATCAAGTCCGTTGGTCGTGAGGCGATGTACGCTCAGAGCGTAGATGATCTTTATAGCCAAAGGTTTGTATGCCGGTTTTGGGAAGGATGTATTGATGATACCTTCGAGCTGCTGGCTGGCATTGACAACGCGGCTAATCGTTACATCACTGCGAAGCAAGCCGTTGGACTTAATAGCAGTCCAATAGTTATCAAAAGAGATGATACCGGGAGCATCCGAGGGAACATCGGTATTGAAGATGTCCTTGATCGTTAGAGAGATATTCTTCAAAATATGACGGTTTTCAATCAGGTAAATCTTATTGAAGACATCAATGTATGCCGGATGGATCGGATAGAGATCAACGAACTCGTCCAGCTTTGAAGACATACCGGTATAGAGATTACAGAACTTCTCAAGGTGCGCTCTGATGAGTGCTTTCTGCTCAGGAGTCTTCTTCAAGATACGCTCGGAAACAACATACGATGTTGCTTCCTTCGTGATGACGATCTGAGTAAAACGATCCTTAACATGCATGAGTGTGTCAGAGACAAAGCTGAAACGAGGATTATCAAAGACTTTCTCCTGAACACCGAAAATTACGCGGAGATTTGACTTTGAACACATTTCTCCCAATGCGCGGAAGAACTCAAGATCAAGTACGATAGCACGCTCATCACGAGAAGTAAGGTAGGACAAAAACTCGTCAACAACAATCAAATATCCCTTGTCCGGGTATTTATCATTGAACGCCATCATCATGTCCTTGATGAGCTTTTTATTGTCCTTTACTGTGTCAAAATCGGGAACATCGTAATCAATTCCACGAGCATCAAAATCCTCTTGAATGAAGCCAAAGAGGATCTCACGCAACGTCATGGTAACGCCTCCGATTTCAATGCGAAGGACTTCAAACTTCCCGGCAATAGGTTCCATGTTTTTGGCGAACTTTTTATTTTGAAGATACTGCAAGTTATCCGCGTCTTTTGCTATTGCAGAAATGACGGACATCAAGTGAGACTTACCGGTACCATAGTTACCGACAACAAGCACACCCTTGTTGTCAACCACTTCATCCATTTGAAGCTGATCAATAACGGGAGCTTGAAGGCTATCAGCCATTGCGTCAGACATAACATAGGTCTTCACATATTCACGAGCTTTATCAGCATCGTCAGCCGTGATAAGCTGAATAACATCCTCAATCGGATTAAAACTGATCAATTCTGAGTATTTCATTTTGTTCCTCCTGCTTATACGACACACACGATGTCATAGTTTTCAATTTCATATTTGTGATAGTCAGGAAACCCTTCTTCTCCGTAGACAAGTGTATTGTTGTCGAGTTTTCCTGACCATATAATGTCAAACTTTTTTCGTTTACAAGCCGTTGTCAGCATCTTGAATACATCGATTTTATATGCCGGATTGAATAGAACATCTATGTCCTTAATGATTGATCTCTCCGGTAGAGAGTCAATGATTTCATTGAATACCTTTTCAATCCTCATCGTTCTTCGTGAAGGCTTGAGTTGCAATAATTTTTCTGCCATCAACTTGTTTATCGAGACTGCACTGTCTCTTATATTTGGTGGCGCCGAGCAGTAGATGAGAAGACGGAATGCTTCCTTGTCGGCAGCCAGCATATTAAGTTTTACGATCATTCCCATCGCTCTAACTCCAATCCAATATCCCAGTTTATCTTAAATCCTGTTATGTCCCATAATCAGGACTCACTGTCTGGAACAAACTCTACGATGTCGGAAATATAGTATACTACATTATAGTACTCTTTCGGAGAAATGAAAAGAAAAGGGTGCGAACGGGAGGATGCTTTTGAAAAAAACCTGATTTTTGCGCTGTGTGTGCTGCTGGCAGCCGGGGGGCTGGCGCTGTGGGGCGCGCTGTCCCGCGGCGGCGGGGCCACGGCCCGGGTGGATGTGGCAGACGAGCAGGGGATAACGCTCTCTCTGCAGGAGGACGGCGTTTACCACATCGATTCGGGCCGCCTGCCCGTGACGCTGGAGGTGAAGGACGGGGCCGTCCGGTTTGTGAACAGCGTGTGCCCCGACCACCTGTGCGAGGGCTTCGGCTGGCTGCGCAAAGAGCACGACCAGGCCATCTGCATGCCCGCCGGCGTGGTGGTAACGGTGGAGGAATGAGCGCCCGGGCGCGAATTTTGTAAAGTTTTGCGCTTAGCGGTTGCGCGTTGGTGCGCGGGATGCTATCATAATACAGGACAATGTAACGGTTTTGAAAAAATTCCGTAAAAAAGAAAAACCGGAGGCCTGGAATGACCATTTTCGATGTGATCTCGCTCGCAGGCGGAATCGCCCTGTTCTTGTACGGCATGACCATCATGGGCTCGGGCCTGGAGAAGCTGGCCGGGGGAAAGATGGAGAGCATCCTGCAGAAGCTCACTTCCTCCACGGTGCGCGCCGTTCTGCTGGGGGCAATCATCACCGGGCTCATCCAGTCCAGCGCGGGCACCACGGTCATCGTTATCGGCCTTGTGAACTCGGGCATCATGCAGCTTTCACAGGCCATCGGCGTCATCATGGGCGCCAACATCGGCACTACCGTCACAGGCCAGCTCATCCGCCTGTCGGACATTTCCGGCGGCGGCTTTTGGATGGACCTGCTCAAGCCGGATTCGTTCGCGCCGGTGATCGCCTTTGCGGGCGCCATTCTGTTCGTGTTTTTCAAGGCGCAAAAAAAGCGCAACATCGGCCAGATCATGGTGGGCTTTGGTCTGCTTTTCACGGGCATGGGCACCATGACGGCCGCCGTGGAGCCCCTGCGCGAGAGCGCGCTGTTCATCCGGCTGTTCACCTCGCTGCAAAACCCGTTTTTGGGCGTGCTGGCAGGCATTTTGGTCACGGTGGCCATCCAGAGCTCCTCGGCCTCCGTGGGCATCCTGCAGGCGCTGTCCAGCACGGGTGTGGTTACATGGGGCAGCGCCATTCCCATCATCCTGGGCCAGAACATCGGCACCTGCTCCACGCCGCTGATGGCGTCCGTGGGTGCGTCGAAGGCCGCCAAGCGCAGTGCGATGGTCCATCTGTACTTCAACGTGCTCGGCACGCTGGTATTTATGGGAATCATCTACGGGGCACGGGCCGTCTTTGGGTTTTCATGGTGGAACGAGACCATGAACATGGGCGACATTGCCAACTTCCACACGCTGTTCAACGTGGTGGTTACGCTGCTGTTCATTCCCTTCACGCGCGTGCTCGCCAAGCTGGCGGAGCTCACCATCCCCGACAAGCCCGGTGAGAAAACAGAGATCGAGATCCCCATTCTGGACAAGCGCCTGTTCAATTCGCCCGCCGTGGCCATCCAGCAGGCAAAGAGCGCCGTGGAGACAATGGCCCGCAACGCCGGCGCCAACTACGCCGATGCCGTGCCGGTGCTGTTCAGCCACAACGCGGAGACACTGCACCTCATCGAACAGCGCGAGAGCGTGATCGACAAGCTGGAGGTCTCCATCAGCAATTATCTGATCAGGATCACGGACAAGGAGCTCAGTGAGAACGAGAGCCATGCCGTCAACGAGCTGATTCAATTTATCGTGGAGTACGAGCGCATCGGCGACTATGCCATCAACGTGATGGAGCGCAGCGGGGAGATATTCGATAAGGAGATCGTCTTCTCCGACAGCGCCGTGCAGGAGCTCTGCCTGGTGGACGACGCCATCAAGGAGATTCTGGCCATCACCCTGCAGGCCTTTGTGACGGGGGACGCCGCGGTGGCGGAGCAGGTGGAGCCGCTGGAGGAGACCATCGACCTGATGATCGACACGCTGCGCGACCGGCACGTAGGCCGCCTCAAGGAAGGAGTGTGCGCCATCGAGAGCGGGATTATATTCCTGGAAATCCTCACGAATCTGGAGCGCATCTCCGACCACTGTTCCAACATTGCCGCGCGCATCGTGGGCAACGAAGTGGACAGTGAGCACTTTGACGCCCACGAGTTTCGCCGCAATATGCACGACGGCTATGTGCCCAATTTTAACGAGATGCTGGCGCAGTACAAGCTGAAATACTACGCGCCGCTGGAGCCGAAGCGCACGGTGTGACCCGCGCCGGGTGCACAGGCGGCAAGCGGCGCTTGCCGCCCGTTTGTTTGCCCGCCGGTATTTTGCTTTGTATCCGCCCGCCTTTTTTATCTTTTCTTATAGGGCAAATGGGGCAAAGGGCTGTTGCAAAATAGCTCTGCCGAAAAAACATGCACAATAAATCACGCCTTTTAGACGCTTAGGTGCATCTAAAAGGCGTGATTTATTGTTTTGCAGTAATTTCCTTGTGCAACTTGCTATTGCAAATTCATTTTGCAACAGCCACATGAATTGAATGTGAACAGGATTTCTTTTAATGGAACAGGCTCGCGATGGGGCCGCCGATGAACTGATAAAGCAGACCAAGGATGGGGGTATCCGATTCAGAGAGTGTATAAGCGGTAAGGCTCGGCAGACCTTCCATCACAATGGTGCTGATATACGGGGCGATCAACGCGGCCAGGAACGAAAGCAGCAGGCCGTGGAGCGTACAGGCAATAATAGTACCTCTTCTGCCGCCAGTGGCGTTTGCGAAGACAGCGGAAGCGCCGCCCGCAAAGAAGCAGGCCAAACCACCGGGAATGACCACAGGCAAACCAAACAGGGGCCAGATGAGCATGCCAATGAAGCTGCCGATGGTGGTGAAGATAAAGCCAAATACAACCGCATTGGGCGCATAGGTATAAATAACAGGGCAGTCCAGTGCAGGGATGGCGCCGGGCACCACCTTTTCGGCAATGCCGGAGAAGGCAGGAACCAGCTCGGAAATCAGGAGAGAAACACCGCTGAGCAGGATGTAAATACCCACACAGAAAGTGATTCCCTGAATGATGGCAAACATGATATAGTTCATGCTTCCGGCGGATTCAGCCACGACATCGCGACCGGCCAGGACGGCAATGACAATATACAGGGGGATCATAATTGTGCCGATGGCAAGGTATGTATCCGACAGGAAGGACAACTTGGGGCTAATCTTGATATCCTCGGTGGAGTTTTCAGGATCGCCAACCAGCTTGCTGATAAGACCCGTGAAAACGCAGCCCAAGGTGGAGGTGTGGGCGTAGGCAATTTCATTGCCGCCGGTGATCTTGCGCATGATGGGCTGTGCTGCGGCAGGAAGCAGAACGGTAAAGGCTCCGCCAATCAGCATGCTCATGATGACGGCAGGCGCAGAGCCCATGCCGAATACGCCTTCCCCGAAGAGGACGCCTACCATGGAAAAGTAAAGAGGTGCTTCGCCGTTGAGGAAGATGTACTTAAATGGTGTGATGCGGGCCAAGATGATGTTCACAACATAGATCCCGGCATATGCCAGAGTGATGTCACGGGCCAAAGCGCCCGCGCCCATGGTAACGGCATACATGGTTTCCATGGATGCCACCACGCCATCGGAACCCACAGCGGCGGAGAACCAAGCGTTGAAATGCTCCAGGCTGCCAATGATAACGCCGCAGCCTGCGCCTAGGATCAGCATACCCATAATGGTCTTAAAGGCGCCGCTGACACAGTCCGAAAGGGATTTCTTCTGAATGATGAGGCCTACTAAGGCGAATATGCCGATAAGAATTGCCGCTTGGCTGAAAATGTTGTTGACGATAAAGCCTAAAATTGACATAAAAACATCCATACATTTGCCTCCATTTCTCTTTCATGCTATTGATTGCTCAGATCCAACCGTTCTCCTCTAAGACAGGCTGTAGCTTTTCTCGAATCTCGCTTTTGCTGACAATGGACTTCAGATAAATCTTGATCGGAAAACCTCTGAATTTGTCAAAGCGTTCTTTGAAATTCAAACCAGCCACCAAAATGTCCGCTTTTTGTGCGGATGCCGCCAGCATAGAGGAATGCTCCACCTTGGCTTGAACCCCCAGCTCCTTCAGCACTGCCTCCACTGCCATTTGACAGGTCAGGCTACTTCCGATGCCATTGGCACAGACGATCATAATTTTTATCATATTAGAATGTACCTCCTCTCTGCAGCCCCGGAAAAGAGCTGCGAAATCCTTTTTGACCGCGCCGCCTGCGGACTTCGTGATAATCGTAACATACTTGAAAAGCATTTTCAATAGAATAAACAAAAAATTGCAAATACCTCTCATATGCACAAATACAACACAAAAATTTTGTGATATTTGCTAAATTACACTTCAATTTTATCATTTTTGAAAAATAATTGCAAACAGCCCTTGCCAAATGCACCCCGCTTTGCTATACTGGAGCCACAGGCAAATGCTGTACCGGGGATGCCTGCGACGCTTGCAAGCTGGAGGAATGTTATGAATTCTAAATTTTCCGTTTCGCTCATGTGTATGGATCTGCTGGATATAAAAAATCAGATTACCATTCTCAACCAAAGGGCAGATGGCTACCACATCGACATTATGGATGGGCATTTTTGCGGGAACATTACACTATCTCCCGATTTTGCCGGGGCCTGCGCCAAGATCGCCACCCTGCCAATGGATGCCCATCTTATGACAACCGAGCCGGATAACTGGCTGGAACCGCTGGCCCGTGCCGGCGTCACTACCATTTCCCCACATGCGGAAACCATCAATACCCACGCCTTCCGCACCATCAACCGCATTCGAGAGCTCGGCTGCAAGGTCGGCGTGGTGCTTAATCCGGCCACCCCGCTGTCATATATCCGTCACTATCTGGACAGTCTGGATATGCTCACGATTATGACGGTGGACGTGGGTTATTCCGGACAGCCCTTTATTCCTCAAATGCTGGATAAGATAGAGGAGGCGGCGCAATGGAAGGCCGCGCATGGCAGCAGCTACACCATACAGGTGGATGGCTGCTGCAACCGTACCACCTTCCGGCAGCTCAATGACGCCGGGGCGGAGATGTATGTCATGGGGAACACGGGCCTGTTTCGGCTGGCTCCGCAGCTGTCCGCCGCCTATGACAGGATGCTGGATGACTTTGCAAGTGTTACCGAAAAAAATCTGTCGGAATCGGATGTCTGACGACGGAAAGGGGGTAAACAATAATTATGTTATTAAAAGAGATCGTGGATGCCAGACGGTATGCTTTTTATGATACTGCTGCAGACTGGGAAGAAGCCGTAACCATGAGCTGCCGTCCCCTGGTGGATACCGGGTGCGTTACCCCGGAATATGCAGAGGATGTGATCCGCTCCGTCCGGGAATTGGGCCCATACATCGTCATTCTTCCGGGATTGGCCATCCCACATTCCACGGAACATCCGGAGCACGCCCTGTCTACGGCAGTGGGCTTTGTCCGGCTGAAAGAGCCTGTTGCATTCCCTTCGGATCACGAGGAGGACGGGGTGCAGCTTTTCTTTGCCCTTTCGGCAGAAAACAAGGAAGAGCACCTGAAAAACATGCGGCGGCTTTTCACCATTCTCTCCAACGAGGAGCTGATCGAAGCGCTAAAGGGAGCCGAATCCCCGAAGGAGCTGCTGGCGTTGGAGGAAAAATTCCTGTTCCCGCAATAAGCAAAGCACAGCCCTCAGCGCTCCAGAAGCTGGGAAAGCTCTTCAAAGGAATCGACAGCCAGTGCAGCAGAAAGCCCCTGCCCAAAGCCATACCTTGCCCATACAAAATCAATCCCGGCCTCTAGGGCTGCCTGTTGGTCCGAAAGGGTATCGCCGATATAGAGGGGGCTTTCAAAGCCGTTGCGCGCGGTCACCAATCGTATATTTTCCCCTTTGGTGCGTCCCTCGCAGCCCTCACATTGAAAGTCGCGAAAAACGCCGCCCAAACCGTGATATTCAAAAAAGGCTTCGATATAGCCGGGCTGGCAATTGCTAACAATGGCCAGCGGATAGCGCTTCGACAACCGGGCCAAAACGGCCGGAACACCCGGATAGAGCGTTCCTCCGTAGCGGCGGATACAGCGGTTTTCATTGTCGATGCACTGTTGTAGGATGGTTCGACCTTCTTCGCCAAGCCCGGCAAACAGCTTTTCAATGATGGCCTGCGTTTGGAGGCCCATGGTAGACCGCAGATCGTCTGTTGTGGGAATCCGCGTTACCTGGGGATATGTTTGCAGGATTTCGCTCCAGGCAAGGTGAATGCTCTCGCGGGAATCCCAAAGGGTACCATCCAGATCAAAAATCAGGCTGTCATACTTCATTTTGCTAATATCCCCCTTTTTTGCAAAAAAAATCAATCTTTTGCAATTATGTATCATTTATTTTCATTTGTCAATATGGTGGCATTAAGTTCCCGTTCGACAGACTATAATAATCGGCTTACCGTGCAACATTGGAAAGATTTATCTATTTTTCTTTATAATAGGCGGCAGGCCCCAATATTTGAAGGAGGCATACAACTATGATCGACACCAACACATCCATCTTCTGGAAGGAAATTCACGAGCAGCCCCAAGCGGTCAGAAGCTGTCTGGAAGCCAATATGCAGCAGTTGAAAACGATCTCTGAGGAGGTCAAGACCAGGAACATCAAGACCGTGGTCTTTGTGGGCCGCGGCTCCAGCGATCACGCCAATCTGGTGGGGCGCTATCTTTTTGAAACGCATTGCGGCATGGTTGCCAGCATCTGCACCCCCAGCGTTGTTACCGCGTACCACGGCAAGGTGGATTATTCCAATGTGCTGATGATTGCCGTTTCCCAGTCCGGAGCGGCCCGGGATATTTACGAAGTGATGCGCCAGTGTGATGCTCAGGGCGGGCTTTGCCTTTCCATCACCAATACGGAAGGCTCCCTGATGACCACTGCGGGGACCTATCAGATCAACAACCACTGCGGCCCCGAAAACAGCATCACCGCCGGCAAATCCTATATGACACAGGTCACCCTGCTGACTGCTTTGGCCGCCTGCATCTCCGAAGATCCGGAACTGTTGGAGGTACTTGACGGGCTGGATGGGCTGCTGGAGCGCTCCATCCAGGCTTTGGAATCCCAAACACGGGATGTCGTGCGTTTTTACCGCAATACGGAGCATATGATCTTGGTGGGCCGCGGCCTGATGGATGCGCTGGCCAACGAGGTGGAGCTCAAGATTCAGGAAACCAGCTACCTGGATGCCAGGGCCTATGGCTCCGCCGATTATCGTCATGGTCCCTTCGCCACCGCCCAGCGTCTTACTCCTTATATGTTTTTCATGGCGGACAGCAAAACCAATTACTGCGCCATCGATCTTTTAAATCGGCTGCGGGCTGAACGGAGCATCTGGTGTACCGTAGTATCCAATGACCCGGAGTTGGCTGCACTTGGGGATAACTCCGTCCTGCTTCCTGCGGATTGTGATGGGCTCAGGGGCGTCTTTGCCGGGGCAGTTTTTGGCCAGATGTTCTCCTGCCTGTGCTCTTTGAGCCGCGGCTATAACCCGGACAGCCCCGATGGGGTTTCCAAGCGCACAGTCACGATTTGACAAAGACCATTTCAAATACCTTTAGGAGTGATATAATGAAACGGACTGATATTTCCATGCTGAGATATATTCAGGAAACTCCTGATACGATCAGATGCAACCTGGCCCGAAGCGAAGCGCTGACGGAACCTCTTACATCCCTGTTTGTTAAATCGCCGTGGCGCCGCGTAGTGCTGGTAGCCTGCGGTTCCAGCTATAATGCATCCCTGTGCGCCCACCGGTATATGAAGGCTATGCTCGGCATCCCCGTCGAGATTATCACCCCGTTCACCTTTAATAACTATGCGCATGATGTGTCCGGGGAGGATTTTGTGCTCTGCATTTCCCAGAGCGGCTGCAGCACGAACACCATCGAATCCCTGCATCTCTGCCGCAGCCTGGGGATTCCCGCCATTGGCATCACCGGCAACATCCACAGTGATTTTGAACGGGAGGCCGACTTGGTGGTGGATTTTGGCCTTAATGAGGAAAAACTGGATTTCGTCACCAAGGGTGTAGTGGCACAGACTGTTTTTCTTGATTTGTTTGCTCTCCACGCCGCCTGTCTTCGGGGGCTGATCTCACAGGAAACGGTGGAGGAACAGAAGGCCGAAATTGCTAAGGCCGTTGACAACTATGAGCATATCGTCAATACCTTCGAGCCTTATTTCCAGACCAACCGCAAAGCCCTGCTTTCCATGCATACCGTCTATTGTATCGGCGCCGGCGCCAACTACGGTACCGCCCTGGAAGGCGCAGTGAAGATTGGGGAAACCATCCACGTCCCCGCGATTGGCTATGAGGTGGAAGAAGCGATTCACGGGCCACAGATCCAGCTGACCCCTGATTATACCTTTGTGTTTTTGGACCCGGGAGACCACACCGCCGCCCGCTTTGAGCAAGCCTACCGGGCAGCGAAGGCCATCACTGACCGGGTATTCATTCTTTCCAACAACCCTGCCATTACCGGCCCCGGCGTTTTCCGTGTGCCCCAGCAGGTGGCCGAGCCGCTCTCCCCCATTTATGGGCTGGCTTTCATTCAGATGCTATCCTGCACCGTGGCGGAAACGGCCAACACCTGGCCCACCCACCCGCTTCTAAAGGATTACAAGGTCATCCTTAACGGTAAATCGACGGCCTATCAAGCTTACGACTGCACCTAAAGACGTTGAAGGAGGTTTTTGCTGTGCGTTACCCAGGCGTCCCCGCCTCTCCGGGCATCGGAATCGGAAAAGTCTATCGCTACCACCGGGCACAGCCCCAGCCGGATCTTGAGCCTGCCCAAGCCCCCGAACGGGAGCTGGCACGCTATGAGGAGGCCCGCCATTCGGCCCGGAGCACACTGGAAGCTTTGATTGCCCGTCTGAAGGAGTCCGGAGAAAAAGAACAGGGCGATATTTTTTCCACCCATATGGACTTCCTTTTTGATGAAGTGATCGAGGATGCCATTCGGGAGCGGATACAGGGCGGAGCTTCCGCCGGCAGCAGCATTCGGCAGGTTTATGAGGCGCAGGCCGCCGTGCTGGAGGGGACGGATAATCCCATCATCCGCGCCAGGGGCGCCGATCTGCGAGATGTATGCCACCGGCTGCTGTGTGCCATGTGCGGCATGGAGGTCGAAACGCTCTCAGCCTTGCCCGGCCCCGTCGTACTGGTTGCAGAGGATTTGGCTCCGTCGGATACGATCTCTCTTGACCGGAAGAACATCTTGGCGCTCGTGACGCAAAACGGCAGCCGCACCTCACATACCGCCATCATAGCACGCAGCTGTCAGCTCACCGCGCTGCTGGGTGTGGGGGAGGTAGCCATGCACCTCAGCCCAGGGGAACGGGTGATTGTTGATGCCCAGGCGGGGGAGCTGATCGTTTCCCCGACCCCGGAAGAGGAAGCCCACTACGCTGCGCTTTCGCAAGAGCTGTCTGTGCAGCGGGAGATTGCCCAGCAGTACCGGAATCGTTGCGCCGTAACGCCTGATGGCGTTCCGGTGAGCGTAGAGCTCAACATTTCCTCCCCGGAACCCTCGGAACTGGAGGGGGCCGCTTATACCGATGGCGTGGGGCTGTTCCGCTCCGAATTTCTTTATCTGGGCCGCCCCTCCCTCCCTGCGGAGGAAGAGCAGTATCTGGCCTACCGCAAGGTGTTGATCGCCTTTAAGGGCCGGCCCGTGGTTCTGCGGACGCTGGATGTGGGCGGGGATAAGCCCCTGCAATGCCTGAACATCCCCAAAGAGGAAAACCCCTTTCTTGGAGAAAGGGCTCTGCGGCTCTGCTTCCGGCACCCCGAGCTGTTCCACACCCAGCTGCGGGCGGCGTTGCGGGCTTCGGCCTACGGTGAGTTGTGGCTCATGTTTCCTATGGTTTCCGGGATGGATGACCTGCGCAGAGCAAAAGCCTGCTTGGAGCAAGCCCGCACAGAGCTGCTGCGGGAGAACGTCCCCGTTTCTTCCAACGTTAAGGTGGGGATCATGGTGGAGGTACCCTCTATTGCCCTGATGGCAGATTTGGCCGCCCAGGAAGCGGATTTTGCCAGCATCGGGACCAATGACCTCACCCAGTATATCACCGCTGCGGATCGGGGCAATCCATCGGTTGCACCCTATTATCAGCTTTACCACCCGGCGCAGTTCCGCCTGATCCGCTCCGTGGTCAGTGCCTTTGCCGCAGAGGGCAAGCCGGTGGGCGTTTGCGGGGAATTGGGGGGCGATCCGCTGGCGGCAGCCGTTCTTATGGGGCTGGGCATCCGGCAGCTATCGATGGGCGCCTGTGCTGTCCCCCGCATCAAGCAGCGCATCTGCACCCTACCCATGGCGCAGGCTGAGGAGCTGGCCCGGCAGGTCTGCACGCTCTCAACCGGCGCCGAGGTCAAGCAATATCTGGAAAAACAGCTTTCACATTGATAAACAGGAGGAACCACCATGTATACCAAAACCGTCCTTGTGCGCAATCCTTCTGGGCTTCACGCCCGCCCTGCCTCCGAGATCGTATCTGCAGCCAAGGCTTTCCGCTGCCGTATCACAATCGCGCGGGACGGCTCCGATGAGCCGGGCGGCAGCGCAAAATCCATTATCACGCTGCTTGGTCTTGGCATTGCGGCCGGCGAGACAGCCCGCCTTACGGCAGAAGGCGAGGATGAACAGGGTGCCGTGGAGGCTTTGGCTGCGCTTATTGAAACTGGATTCGGCGAAATATAAAGCCTCTTGTGTTTTTTTTGCAGCTCCCCTTGCGTTTTTGGCCCGATGTGATATAATTGTAGAAAATGGACGCAGAAATTGAAACGGAATGCAAAGTATTTGTATTTTTAATATGACTTTACAGCAAGGAGCATTGTATGATTGCCTCTGAACGCGCCGGTTGTATTTTGGAACTATTTCAGGAAAAGGGCACCGTAACCTTTCAGGATATTTCGGATAGGCTTGGAATCTCCACTGCCACTGCCCGTCGAGATGTTGACTATCTGGCCAAAAAAGGGCTGGTGCTCAAGGTTTACGGCGGTGCGGTTCTGATCAAAAAGGAACGCCCCCCATTCCCCTTTGCGCCTGTTGTTACCAGCGAAAAAATGCAGCGACACATTGCTGAAAAGATTGCCATCGCCCAGCGGGCTACATCGTTTATCCAGGATGGAGACTGCATCTTTTTGGACGGCGGCAGCACCATTGCGCCCATGATTGATTATCTTCAAAACAAGCGGGTTCGTATCGTCACCCATAACATGCTGGTGCCGCATCGGCTGCAAAATCCGGATGTGGATATTTTTCTTATCGGAGGGCACTATAGCCCTGTCCACGTCAGCACCAGCGGCGTCAATACCGAAAAGAAAGTTTCGCAGTTTCACTTTGACCATGCCTTCTTCGGCTGTTCCGGGATCGACCTGGAACGGCAGATGGTATATGATGATGATATCGATACGATACCGGTCAAAGAGGTGGCCATGAAGCATGCTGCCCACACCTATCTTTTAGCCGATTCCAGCAAGCTGGGTACTCCATCCTATTGCAGGTTCTGTGAAGTGTCTGCTTTTGACTTTGTAATTACAAATGATGCCGCAAAGATGGAATCACTGCCGCAAAATTTCATTTTAGTCTCAAAATGAACAGACAGATATGAGACTGCTGCAAAATAGCCCAGCAAGAAAATGAGATAGACTTCCCCGAAAAGGGTTGCCTATCTCATTTTTTGTTGTAATCTGGAACAGACACAACAAAAAGAGTATAGCGGAAAGGCAGAGATCCATCAACAGTTAGCGCTGCCAATCACGCAAAATATTTGCATAGCGCTGAAAAAGAAGTAGCAATTCTCCTCTTTTCATCATCTTTAAGTATATTACGGAGCATGCATTGACTTGTGCAATACTCATGATTTTCTTCCGTCACACCATAGCTCCTATTTTCAGATAGTTTAGCCTCCCTTCCATACATGGCCAAAAACAAGAAAAAGTTGCACAAGGCTGTGCAACTTTCTAACATTGTGTATAGGAAACGGCATGTCAAAACATGTCGTTTCCTATATCTGTTTAACGTCCTATGTTCACGTCCGCATTATCGTTCAAAACTTTGAAAAATTTCTCAAAATCGTCATTTTCGCAAATTTAGGAACTATTTAATGTCTACTGAATAACCCTCAGTTTTTCACGCGATTGCAGAAAACCGAGTAGCCAATCCCAAAATTGCAAAAAGGC
>ERZ780226.1590-NODE-1590-length-17413-cov-6.222606_pt1 | contig 17413 bp, 15 predicted proteins | sample MGYA00511165_ERZ780226 | MGnify/ENA primary metagenome ERZ780226 (study PRJEB29588, sample SAMEA2152373) | human gut metagenome | biome: human gut; feature: human-associated habitat; material: faeces | place: Denmark | collected 2008/2010 ...
GGGCAACATCCTGACATCCGAAGGCTCCCTCGCCCAGCAAAACCCCATCCGCTACAGAGGCTACTATTTCGACACGGAGACGAGCCTCTATTATGTTTCCAGTAGATACTATGATTCTAAAATTGGCCGGTGGATTAGTGCGGATGCGCCAGAGACATTAACTGCTGATTTTGAAAATTTGGCACAATATAACTTGTTTGCATATTGCTTCAACAATCCAGTTAACACGTTTGACGAGACTGGCACTTGGCCGAGCTGGGCAAAAAAAGTCGCTGCGGCTGTTGCAGTTGTCGCTGTTGTTGCAATCGTAGCGGCCATTACAGTTGCAACAGCTGGAGCAGGAACTGCTGCCGCCGTTATAGCAGTCGGCGCTGCAAAAGGAGCGGCTGTCGGAATGGTTTCAGGCGCAGTAATTGGCGCTGCGACGGGCGCGGTAAATCATAGGGTATCTACTGGCAGCTGGAGCGGAGCAGGCACGGCCGCACTTAATGGAATGGGCGATGGTGCGTTGTCAGGTGCCGTTACTGGTGCAATAACGGGCGCGGCAGGTAGTGCAGCAAGAGTTTCGCACGCTGCAAAAGCGTGGGATAGCGGCACGTTTAATTCGAGTTATCAATCGATGAACTATCACTACAATAAACATGTGGTAAGTGAGGGATTGACAAGGGGTAACAATGTTATTAAATATACTCAAGATGCACTGGGATTTGCCAATCGAAACTCATCAGTACTGCAGTATACGTTCAACTATAGATATGGAAATGCCTCATGGAACTTTACATACTCGGATTCCGCGGGAGGAATGTTTACATCGCTTGGCAAAATTCTAACTTTCTGGTATAGGTGAATTAAATGAAGAATAAACAGCATGAATACATTTTTAAAGCCTTTCTTTCGTCAAAAATTCCGGCGGCTGTACACGAACACGCTCCGAATCTTATAGCCGTTGATTCTGCGATTGGCGGATACTGTACGCAGCTTTTGCGGCATGAAAAAAAATTCAATTGTCCGACAGACAGCATTATATCCAAAGAGGAGCGAGACGCTTTTGCTAAACTAATAAACCAATCGTCCGGAATGGAAAAAGATGAGGTAGTGATATATTATCGCCTTGCGGTTCTTGCGGAAGCGGTCGTACTTCAGTATTGTGCTTTGTGTTAACCGTGTATATCCTCCGGATGCAAAAAGATATACCTTGACGAGATCCGGCTCTTCCAAAACGCTTTGGCGCTGAGCGATCCCGAAGCGGCTTCCGGTGCAGAAACGGCTGTGTCAATCTGAAAACCCCATGAAACAACAGCAGCCTCGGCTTTTATAGCCGCGGCTGCTGTTGCCATATCGTTTTCTTATTCCATGCCCGGCACCTTCGGGAGCGTGGCGATGCTTCGGGCGAGCTCTTCGTCGCTGGGAATATAGTCGGTCATCTTGCCGTCGTTGAACGCCTGATAGGCGGTCATGTTGAAGTAGCCTATGCCGGGATTGAGCAGCGGCGCGGGCTTATGTTTCATGTCCGCGCGGAGATTGTGCTATGCCTGCGGCATATCGGCTTCGTCGAGATAGATCTTGTAGGGGATGTTCCGGTTTTCCATGGCGTTTTGCTCCCTTTCTGGTTGCCCTCGCAAGGCCATTCACCCGCGGAAACCTCTTACCGCATTCACACCGTCGGCGGCTCTCTGAAATTTGTTGAAATTTTTTAATCTACCGTGATGCCGTCGATCTCCTCCGTCAGCGCGGCGATCTCGTCGATGATACCGGAGATGTAGGCGATCGTGTGCTCAAGCGCGTCCGGCGTGGAGAGGTCGATGCCCGCAATGGCGGCGAGACCGAGCGGATCGCGCGTGCTGCCGGCTTCGAGCATCGCGCGCCAGCGCGCCACGGCGCTCTCGCCCTCGGCGGCAATGTTGAGCGCGGCCTGCGTTGCGAGCGTGAGACCGGCGCTGTAGGTGTAGGAATAGAGCCCCATGTAATAGTGCGGCTGACGCATCCAGGTGAGCTCGCAGCCCTCGGTCAGCTCCACGGCATCGCCCCAGAACGTTTCGAGATTCTTGCGGAAAATGCCGGAGAGCGTTTCGGCGTTCACCGCGCCGCCCTGCTCGATGATGTTCATCGCCTCGCGCTGGTACCATGCCTCGCGCAGGTGCGTGACGAAGTTGTGGTAGTAGGTATGCCCGATGAGCGAGGAGAGCACCCAGCGGCGGAAGCGCTTGTCGGTGTTCTTGCGCAGGAGATCCTGCGCGAGCAGCAGCTCGTTCATCGTGGAGGGCGCTTCAATGAGATAGCCGGAGACGTTCGTATCGAAGAGCGACTGCGCGCCGTTGCACAGCCGGAAGTGTCCGGCATGGCCGAGCTCGTGCGCGATCGTGAACACGTCCGCCATGCGGTTGTTCCAGCTGAGCAGAATGTAGGAATTGCAGCCGTAGGGCGAGGAGCAGAAGCCGCCCGTCTCCTTACCGACGTTGCGGGCAAAGTCGATCCAGCGCTTATCGTACGCCTCGTCCACCATGTCGGCGTAGTCCTGCCCGAGAACGGAAAGCGCGCTGCGGACGTATTCGCGCGATTCCCCGATCGTGACGCGCGGGTCAAACTCCGCGTCGAGCGGCAGCTTGAGATCGGCAAAGGTCACGCGGTCGAGCTTGTTCATCTTCCCGACGAGGCGGGCGTACTTGCGCATCGCGGGCGCGAGCTTTTCGGTGATGAGGTCGATCTGCCGGTCGTACATCTCGCGCGTGACGTGGTCGGTGAAGAGGTCGGCTTCAAACATGTCGGCAAAGCCGCGCTGCTTGGCCATAATGCGCTGCTGCGTGAGATAGGTGTTGTAGGTGGCGGCGGTCGTGTTCTCGTATTCCCGGAGCTTATCGGAGAACGCGCGGAACGCCGCGCGGCGCACGTCCGTGTCGGCCTCGTACTCATATTCGTCCTCGAAGAGCGAGTAGCCGAGCGGGTATTCCCTGCCGTTCACGGTGAAGGAGCCGAACTTCATATCGGCGAGCTTCGTCATGTGGTAAATGTCGTAGGGCGCGTTGAATACCGGACTGAGTGCGGCGAGGACCTTTTCGGTCTCGGCGCTGAGGCGGTGCGGCTTCTCGCGGAGGATCTCCGCAAGATAATGCTTTGCGCGCCCGGTCTTGTCCATGGCGGCGCGGATGAGCTCTTCGGGCGCGTCGGCGATCTCGCTTTCAATGAACGAGAGGCGGCTTCCGATCTCGGCGGCGAGCGCGGTCATCTTCGCGTCCTTCTTCTGTGCCTCGGTATCGGTATAGTCTACGGAAACGGCGAGGCTTGTGTAGCTCGTCGTCTGGTAGAGCAGGATCTCCAGCTCCTCATAGAGCGCAAGGCATCCGGCGATGCTCTCCGGCGTGGTGAGAGCGTTTTTGTACGTTTTCTCCAGCGTATCGGCAAGCGCCTTTGCTTTTTCGACCGCCGCCTCAAAATCGGCTTCCGCTGCGAAAATCAGGGAGAGATCCCATGTCTCGTTGACCGGTACGTCTTTTCTGGCGTTGAGCTTCAAGTGCGTGTCCTCCTTACGGCTTTTTAAATTCAAATCCACTCTATGCCCTGCGGCGGGTTTTGTCAACGCACATTTTTGCGGCCGGATTTGTTTACAAACGACGAAAACGGCGCTATACTTTTTGCAAAAGCACTTCCAAAGGATGTGATCGGCTCATGGGTGCGCTGCGCGAGGACGCGAAGTATATCTATACCCGCGCGATCGAAGCCGTGCTGCCGGATGAAGCCGTCCGGCGCGCGCTCGACGGGGCAGACTTTCCGGGGCGCGTGATCCTCATCGCTGCGGGAAAGGCGGCGTGGCGCATGGCGTCGGCGGCGGTGTCGGCGCTCGGCGAGCGGATCGATACCGGCATCGTCATCACGAAATACGGCCATGCGCAGGGGACGATCCCCGGCGTTGTCTGCCGCGAGGCGGGCCACCCCGTGCCGGACGAAAACTCGTTCTCCGCCGCGCGCGAGGCGATCGCGCTCACCGAAAATCTCACGGCGGACGACACGGTGCTCTTTCTTCTCTCCGGCGGGGGCAGCGCGCTTTTTGAAAGCCCGCTCGTTCCGGGCGCGGAATTGCAGGACATCACCGCGCAGCTTCTCGCCTGCGGCGCGGATATCGTGGAGATCAACACGATCCGCAAACGCCTCTCGGCGGTGAAGGGCGGCCGGTTCGCGCGTCATTGCGCTCCGGCGCATGTGTTTGCCGTGATATTGAGCGACATCGTCGGCGACCCGGTGGATATGATCGCCTCGGGTCCGGTATCGCCGGACTCGTCCACGTGCGCGGATGCGCTCGCCGCCGCGGAAAAGTACGCTCTCCGGCTGAGCGATACCGCGCGGGGACTCCTCGCGCAGGAGACGCCGAAAACGGCGGACAACGTGACGGTGCGCGTCACCGGCAGCGTCCGCGAGCTGTGCGCCGCCGCGGCAAAAGCCTGCCGCGATCTTGGGTATACGCCGGAAATCCTTACCAACTGTGAGCAGGGCGTCGCCCGTGAGGTCGGCGCGCGCCTCGGCGTGCTCGCGCGGGAGAAAGCGTCCTGCGGCACGCCGCGGGCCTTTATCCTCGGCGGCGAAACGGTCGTCCGGCTCACCGGGAACGGCAAGGGCGGGCGCAACCAGGAGCTCGCGCTCGCCGCCGCCGCGAAGATCGCGGGGACAGAAAACGTCGTCGTATTCTCCGTCGGCTCGGACGGCACGGACGGCCCGACGGACGCCGCGGGCGGCCTCGCGGACGGCGGCACGGTCGAGCGCCTTGCCGCGGCAGGAAAGACCGTGGCGGACGTGCTCCAAAATAACGACGCCTACCACGCGCTGCGCGATACCGGCGATCTCATCATCACCGGCCCCACGGGTACGAATGTGAACGACTTCGCCGCGGCGCTCGTCCGCTGAAACATAATATTGACCTCCCAATCTGGTTATATAAAATTATCGCTATTTGGTAATTGCGTATAACCAGATTTGCCTATACACTGGGCATAGAAACCAATGATTCCGGGAGGTCGATTCCATTGAACGGTAAAACAAAACAGATCGTAACGGCGGCGCTTTTCGCCGCGCTCGCGTGTGTGGCGACGATGGTCATCAAGATCCCTTCGCCGATGGACGGGTATCTGAATCTCGGCGACTGCGTGGTGCTCGCTGCCGGGTGGCTGCTCGCGCCCGGCTACGGCTTTCTCGCCGCGGGGCTCGGCTCGGGGCTGGCGGACCTCTTTTCGGGGTATGCCGCCTATGCGCCCGCAACGTTCGCCATCAAGGGGCTCATGGCGCTCATCGCCTTTTACGGCTTCAAGGCGCTCAGCGCGAAGACCGGCAGCCTGACGGCGCGCATTTTGAGCGGCGCGGCGGCGGAGCTGTGGATGGTGCTCGGCTACTATCTTTTTGAAGGCTGCCTGTACGGCTTTGTGCCGTCGGCGGTGAACATTCTGGCCAACGGCGTGCAGGGCGCGGCGGGACTTATCCTCGGCGTGCTGCTTGTGAAGGCGCTGGAAAAGAGCCGTGTTATCAAACAGGCGTAAAGGAGGGGAAATATGACGGTATATGAACAGACGGCGGCGGCCGCTGCCGAGATCTGCGAAAGGGCGCATCTGCAGCCGGGAAGCATCCTTGTAGTGGGCTGCTCCACGAGCGAGGTCGTCGGCTCGAAGATCGGCACAAACTCCAGCGTCGAAACGGCGGGGGAGATCGCCCGCGCGCTTCTTGACGTGACGGGAAGCCGCGGTATTTTCCTCGCGGTGCAGTGCTGCGAGCACTTGAACCGCGCCATCATCACCGAGCGCGCGGCGGTGCCGGGCGCGGAGATCGTGAACGTTGTCCCGCAGCCGAAAGCGGGCGGCTCGCTTGCCACGCAGGTGTACGCCGCGCTCAAAGAACCCGTCGCGCTTGAGGAGATCAAGGCGGACGCCGGGCTCGATATCGGCCTCACGCTCATCGGCATGCACCTCAAAAAGGTCGCGGTGCCGGTGCGGCTGGAAAACCACACGATCGGCGCGGCGATGGTCGTCGCGGCACGCACGCGCCCCAAATTCATCGGCGGCGCGAGAGCGATGTACGACGAGACCATGCTGTGACGACAGCGCCGATCGACAGGAAAGCAAAAAAGAGAGAAGAGCCGCGGCTCTTCTCTCTTTTTGTCTGTATGCGAAAATTATTCTTCGTGGTGCTCTTCGGTATGAACTTCGGTGTGCGCTTCCGGCTCCTCGGACGTTTTCTCTTCGGGAACGGTCCAGGTCGCCTCGGTCGTCTGATCGACGACCTTTTCAAAATGCACGGCGTCCTTCACGGAAGAGACCGCGCTCTGCGCGGCGGTGCGGACGCGCCGGGTGTCCTCTTCGCTCATAACGTTGACGATGTTGCCGTCTTCCTTGACGACCTCGACGCTGCAGCCGAAGCCGACCGTGGCAAGAATGCTCGCAAGCAGCACCCACTTGGCGGAGGCGACCGCCACAACGCCGCCGACGATGCCGACGTTCACGGGGATGTTGAGCAGAACGCGCTCGCCCTTCCGCACGACGATACGGGAAACGTTGCCGCGCTGCACGAGCTCCTTGACCTTCTCCACGATGGCCTGCACTTTGTTGTTGTTCATTGTATGTGCTCCTTTCCAAACAGTCCGGTTTTTACTTTTGACCGTATTATAGCATCGCCCTTTGAAAAATCCATAAAAAAAGTGTGGAGAAACTGTAAATTTGTCGAATCGCCCCCAAGCCGTGCCGAAAAGCTGCATCTTGCGCTGCACCGGGAAATACGCTATAATACTACTATCTATACATATCTGCCGAAGGAAGGGAGGCTGCGGCTGTGGCGTTCAATACGGCGGGATTTCTGTTTCTCTTTTTCCCCGCGGCGTTTCTTCTTTACCGGCTCATGCCGGGACGCCGGACGAAGAACGTTTTTCTTGCAATAGCGAGCGCGCTGTTCTACGGCTTCGGCGGTCTTGCCTCGCTCCCCGTGCTGTTCGCGGCGTTTCTCTGGGACTATCTCTTCGGACGGCTCATTGCGAAGGACGAAAAGCGAGCAAAGCTCTGGTGCGGCATCGCTGCGGCGGGCAATCTGGCGCTGCTCGGGTTTTATAAATATCTCGCGTTCGTGCTTGAAACGCTGCATCTTCCGGCGCTTTCGCAGCCGTTCGCGCTGCCGCTCGGCATTTCGTTTTTCACGTTCCACGGCATTTCCTATCTCGTGGATGTGTATCGCGAGCCATCCCGCGTCTGCCGGAGGGCGGACACGCTCTTCCTGTATCTTGCGTTCTTCCCCCGCCTGATCGCGGGGCCTATCGTCCGCTGGCAGGATGCCGCGGCGCAGCTCGCGGAGCACCCGATCTCGCCGGAAATGACGGCGGCGGGCCTTCGCCGTCTTGTGCGCGGCCTTTTGAAGAAGCTCCTGCTCGCCGAGAGCGCGGCGGCGGTCGCCAATGCCGTATACGCCCTCGCGCCGGAGCAGCTCGGCATGGGGCTTGCGTGGCTCGGCGCGGTGAGCTACTGTCTCCAGATCTTCTTCGATTTCTCCGGCTACAGCGACATGGCCATCGGCATCGGCATGCTCTTCGGCTTCGAGTTTCCGGAAAACTTCAACTACCCGTATGTCTCCGGCAGCGTGAGCGAGTTCTGGCGGCGCTGGCACATGACGCTCAACCGCTGGTTCGTAGACTACCTCTATATCCCGCTCGGCGGCAGCCGCCGCGGGAAATGGAGGACGGTGCGAAATAAGCTCATCGTATTCTTCTGCACCGGCCTCTGGCACGGCGCGGGCTGGACATACATCCTCTGGGGTCTCTGGCACGGCGTGCTCGTTTCCGGCGAGGGGCTTTTGAAAGCGCCGATCGAAAAGCTGCGCCAAAAGCGCGGCGGGCGGATCGTGATGCACGTCTATACGCTGCTCGCGGTCATTCTCGGCTTTGCGATGTTCCGCGCGTCCTCCGTGCAGCAGGGCATCCTGCTCATCGCTCGAATGTTCTCCTTTGCCGGAGCGGGCGCTGCCGGGCTGCTCGCCGCGGAGGAGATACTGACCGGCGCGCGTATTGCGGCGCTCGTTGGCGGCACCATCCTCTCCCTGCCGGTCGTCCCCGCGCTCACGCGGCGGTGCACCGGCCGCGGCTGGGAGATCGTCTGGAACGTTCTTGCGCTGCTCGGCCTTCTCGCGGCGATCCTCGCCCTCTCGGGCGGGAGCTTTACGCCATTCATTTACCAGCAGTTTTAAGGGAGGGCGGACGATATGAAAAAAACTCTCTCTCTTATCTTTACGGTGCTGTTCCTCGCCGTGTGCCTTGTCCCCGGTCTGGGCCTTCTTTTGACAGGCGGGGCGGACGCCGCGGCGAATGAGATACTGCCTGCTGCGCCGGTGATCGCCGCGGACGGGGACTTCAATCCCGATTTTCTCGCGGAAACGGCGGCCTATGTGAATGGCCGGTTTTCCTTCCGGCTGGAGGGTATCACCGCCTGGGCAAAGCTCAACGCTGCGCTCTTCCGTACGTCCACGGCAGAGAACGTCCTGCTCGGACGGGACGGCTGGCTTTTCTACGCGCCGACGATCCATGATTATACCGGCGACACGCCCATGACGGCGCGCGAGCTCTACTGCGCGGCGCGCACATTGTATCTTCTGCAGGAGTACGCGGAAAACCGCGGCGGAGACTTTCTCTTCACCGCCGCGCCGAACAAGAATACGCTCTATCCGGAGTATATGCCGGCGCGGACGCGTCTCGGCAGCGTTTCCGATATGGACGCGCTCTACGCGCTGCTCGACGAGATGGGCGTTTCGTATCTCGACCTGCGCGATATATTCTCACAGGAAGCCGAGCCGCTCTATTTCAAAACGGACAGCCACTGGAACGCGAAGGGCGCGGCGCTCGCCGCCGACGCACTGCTCGCTGCTCTCAGCCGCGAGAGCAATTATTTTTCCGGCACCGTATCCGCCGGAAACACCCACCGCGGCGACCTTTACGAAATGCTCTATCCCGCGGGCAAAGAGCTGGAGGAAGATTTCACATATGCCCCCGGTTTTTCGTTCACCGCGAACACCGATAACCCCGACCGCGTGACGATCACGACCGAAAGCGGCGTCGGGACCGGCGCGCTTCTCTGCTACCGCGATTCGTTCGGGCGCAATCTCTACCCGTATCTCGCCGAGAGCTTCGCCTCGGCGGAGTTTTCCCGCCGGAACGAGTACACCGCCGCGACGCTTCCGCGAGGCGGTACGCTCGTGATCGAGCTCGTCGAGCGCAATCTCCGGTATCTCGTGGAGTACGATTCGCTTGCCCCCGCACCGGAGCGGGACGCCACGCTCGTCGAGACGGCTGCCCTGAGCGAAGGGAGAGCCGTTTTGACGGAGAGCGCCGGTACGGAAGGGTACACGCTCTTTTCCGGCACGTGGGACGGCGTGACGCCGGACGATGCGTCCAACGTCTATGTCCTCTCCGGCGGCGCGCTCTATGAGGCTGTGCCGCGCCCGGACGGGTTTATTGTATCGCTGCCGGACGGCAGCACGATCGACGCCGTATATGCATCGGCGGGAGGGAACTTTTCCCGTCTATCCGCCGTCTATGCTATAGACTGATAAAGAACCAAAGGAGACAAAATTACATGAAAAAGATCCTTGCCCTGCTGCTTGCCGCGCTGCTGGCGCTTGCCCTTGCCGGCTGCGGCGGAAACGCCGAGACCCCCGCGCCCACCGAAGCGCCCGCCACGGAAGTCCCCGCCGCGACCGAAGCTCCGGCGACCGAAACGCCCGCCACGGAAGCCCCTGCCGAGCCGGAAGGCGACGGCGCGGAGGACGAAGTTGCCGGTTTGATCGAGCAGGTGCTCGCGCTCAAGGGCCGCCCCGTGCAGGAGCTCTATGACGCCATCGGCATGCCGACCGGTGAGGCGGAATATGCTTCCAGCTGCCTTGTCACCGGCGGCAAGGACGGCGTGCTGCCCTATGACGGCTTCACGGTGTACACCCTCGTGCAGCCCGACGGCACCGAGACCGTCTACGACGTCGAAAAGAACTGAACCATTTCAGACAAAGAAGGCGGGATTTGTCCCGCCTTCTTTGCCGGAACGTCAAAGAAACCTCGCAGAGTTTGCGCCCGCAGGCGCAAATAAAGCTTTAACCATTTTCTCCGGCGGCATGTGCGCCGGAGATGCTTTTTGGCTCGCAAACGTGCGCTCGAAGAGTGCGCTGCGGCGAGACGCAGACCCTTCAAACGAAGGCCCGGCGGCAGCGGGTTTTGTTTGAGAGTGGGGAAACCGTTGCAAATGCTGCGCGGATATGATAAAATGTATGCAATTATCCCAACGGTCACAGGGGGACAAATATGGATAACAACGCAAAACGCGGCCGTCATCTGAAAGCCGCTCCCGAAAACGAGCATCCGGAACAGCCGGAAAAGAAGAAAAAGCACGTTGGACGCACGGTCATTATCGTGATCGCGGCGGTGATCCTCGTTGTTCTGCTCGCGGTATTTCTGATCTTCCGCGATCTTTACAGCCAGATGAACACCAAGCCGCGCACCACGCCGGAGCCGACGGCTGCACCCGCGGCGGTGATCGAAGCAACGCCCGAGGTGACGGCCACGCCGGAGCCGACGCCCCGCCCGCTCACCGAAGAGGAAAAAGCGGAGCTGGAGGAGATGGAGCTTCGCAGCAGTCTGGCGGAATCCGCCGAGGACGTCATGAGCGACTCGAATGTCTATAACATCCTGCTCATCGGCTCGGACGGACGGACGGAAGAGCTTGAGCGAAGCGACGCGATGATCCTGCTCTCCATCAACAAAACGACGAAGACCATGTGGCTGACCTCCCTCATGCGCGACACGCAGGTGGAGATCGCCGACTGGGGCATCGGCCATCTGAACTGGGCGACGCGCTTCGGCGGTGTGGATATGCTCATCAACACGATCGAGAGCACGAGAAACTTTGCTGTCAACGTGGATAACTGGGCCATGGTGGACTTTCTGGACTTCGCCAAGATCGCCTCCATGGTAGGCCCCATCACGGTCACCGTTACCAAGGAGGAGGCCGCGGATATCAACCTCCTCATCCGCGAGGCGTGCCAGCTCAACGACGCCTATTACGGCACCGATGTGCCGCGCTGCTATTTCCCGACCGATCAGGACGGCACCTATACCATCAGCGACGGCTTCCAGATCCTCGGCTACTGCCGCGAGCGCCACATCGGCGGCGACACCGGCCGCAGCCAGAAGCAGCGCGACGCTCTCATGCAGATGTGGGGCAACGTGAAGAAGATGAGCCTCGCCGAGCAGTACGCGCTCGCGAAGGATATCATGTCCATCATCAGCACCGACCTTACCATGGGCCAGTGCGCCTCGCTGCTGCTGCAGGCGCCCGATTTTCTGACCTACGATATCCAGATGCAGCAGTGTCCGACGCCCGGCTCGTTCTGGCGCGGACTGGATGCGAACGGCCTTTCCATTTATAACGCGGACTTTGTGATAAACCGTAATTTCCTGCGCGCGACGATCTACGGCGAGCCGATGTCTGCCGCGGACCTCACAAGCTACTGGTCAGGCAATGCGGTACAGGTCTACTATCCGCCGGAGAGCGACACCGGCGACGAGAACGGCTGAGCTCAGCCGGAATAATGAGCCGGACGGCAGAAGGAAATTCCTACGCCGTCCGGTTTTTTTCGGGAACAAAGGGAAATCTAATTTCGTCATAGAATCATCCATCTGGAATCCTCCACCTGAAATTACTTGAAATTTAAAGGAGAAAAATCCATGAAAAGAATCGTATCCATCCTTCTCTGCGCAGTGCTGCTCCTCTCTTTGGCGGCCTGCGGAGCGTCTGCTCCGGCGGACACGGACGATAATGCCCCGGCGAGCGCGCTTGAACTGCTGGAAACCGTCTGGAACAGCTATAGCGACGATGAAAAATTCCCCGCCGCCGGCGGCGACTACTCCGAAGAAAACATGCGCGACGGCGCGCCCGGCAATTTCAGCATGGACGATGCCGATCTTCTGGATTCCTCGCTGGGCTTTCCCGCGGCGGAAGCCGGAAAGATCGACGGTGCGGCCTCTCTTGTGCACATGATGAATCTCAACACGTTCACCTGCGGCGCGTTCCATGCAAAGGACAGCGGCGATGTGGCCGCGCTGTGCGCCTCGCTTCGTGAGAATATTCTCGACCGGCACTGGATGTGCGGTTTTCCCGATAAGCTCGTGATCGTCACGGTGGGGGACTATGTCGTATCCGTGTACGGCTACACCGATCTTGTGGACACGTTCACCGCCAAGCTCGCCGCGGCGTACCCGAGCGCCAAAACGGTGAGCGACGACCCGATCGTGTAAGCGCCGATGCTCTTTTCCGGTATCCCGTTCCTCTTTTACTTTCTCCCGTGCGTGCTGCTCATCTACTTCATCGTGCCGCAAAAAGGGAGAAACGCCGTTCTGCTCGCCGCCAGCCTCTTTTTTTACGGCTGGGGCGAGCCAAAATTCCTGCTCTTCATGGTGTTTTCCATCGTGCAGGGGTATGTCTTTGCGCGCCTGATCGGGCGGGGGAGAAGGAAAAAGCTCTTTCTCACGCTCTCGCTCGTGCTGAGCTTTGCCCTGCTCGGCTACTGCAAGTACGCGGATTTCTTTATCGAAAACTTCAACGCCGTGACGGGGCTATCGCTCCCGCTTTTGAAGATCGCCCTGCCGATCGGCATCAGCTTCTATACGTTTCAGATCGCCAGCTATGAGATCGACGTATACCGCGGCGATGTGGCGGCGCAGCATAATTTTATCGATTTTGCCGCCTATGTTGCCATGTTCCCGCAGCTCATCGCGGGCCCGATCGTGCGCTACCGCGATATCGCGCCCCAGCTGAAGGAGCGGACACACTCGCTCGAAGCCGCGGCCTCGGGCGCTTCGCGCTTCGCGGTCGGTCTTGGGAAGAAGGTGCTCGTTGCGAACGTCCTGGCGCAGCTCGTCTCCGCGTATAAGGCTTCTGCCGAGCAGACGGCGCTTTATGCCTGGCTGTACGCGATCGCCTTCACGCTCCAGATCTATTTCGATTTCTCCGGCTACAGCGATATGGCCATTGGGCTGGGCCGCATCTTCGGCTTCACGTTCCCGGAAAACTTCCGCTATCCGTATATCGCAAAGAGCATCACGGAGTTCTGGCGGCGCTGGCACATGTCGCTCGGCACATGGTTCCGGGACTATCTCTATATCCCGCTCGGCGGCAGCCGCTGCTCCCGCATCCGGCATATTTTCAACATCCTCGTCGTCTGGATGGCCACCGGCTTCTGGCACGGCGCGGCGTGGAATTTTGTTTTCTGGGGACTTTTCTATGCGGTGCTGCTCATGGCGGAGAAGTTCTTCCTCCTTCCGGCGCTGAAAAAGGGGAGAGCTCTTCCGCACGTCTATGTGCTTCTCGCCGTAACGCTCGGCTTTGTGCTCTTTGATGCGGCGTCTCTGAAGGATGCGCTGCATCAGCTTGGCACGCTTTTCGGCGCGGGGACGGCTTCGGGGCTGGGGACGGAAGCAGTCTATATGCTCCGGAGCTACGGCGTCGTGCTCGCGCTCGCCGTGCTCGGCGCAACGCCGCTCCCGGCGATGCTTTGGAAAAAGGCGCAGGAGGCAAAGTCTCTCGCGCCGGTGCTCACGGTCGCAGAGCCGCTCTGCACGCTCGCGCTGCTCGCGCTCTGCACCGCGTTTCTGGTGGACGGGTCGTTTAACCCGTTCCTCTATTTCCGGTTTTGAGGAGGTGCGGCATGAAGAAGATCCGAAATATTCTCACGCTTGCGCTCTCGGGACTCTTTCTTGCGGGCTTTCTGCTCGCGGCGATCCTGACGCCGGACAGGACCGACTCGCTCTCCGAGCGGCGAAAGCTCGCCCAGCGCCCGGCGCTGCGCGCCTCGGCGGTGGCGGACGGGACGTATATGACCGCCTTTGAAAAGTATACGCTCGACCAGTTCCCGCTGCGGGACAGCTTCCGCGCGCTCAAGGCATTTTTCTCCGGGGATATCCTGCGGCAGCTCGATAATAACGGCGTATATGCAGCCGGCGGGCATCTCGCAAAGCTCGACTATCCGGTGAATACCGATCTCGTCCGGCACGCGGCGGAGCGGTTTTCCGCCGTATATGAAACGTATTTTGCCGGTGCGGGCGCGAACGTTTACTATAGCGTTGTGCCGGATAAGAACTATTTCCTTGCGGAGCAAAACGGCTATCCCGCCATGGACTATGAGCTTCTCACCGATACGATGCGCGCCGGGATGACGTTTGCGGAGTATATCGATATTTTCGATACCCTCTCGCTTGATATGTACTACCGCACCGATACCCATTGGCGGCAGGAAACGCTGGGAGAAACGGCGGCGGCGATCGCCGCGGCGATGGGCGCTTCGCTTCCGGCGGAATATGAGACCGTGGATGTGTCCTCGGCGTTTCGCGGCGTGTACGCCGGGCAGTACGCCCTTCCCGTTGAACCGGACGCGCTGCGCTATCTCACGAACGGCACGATAGCGGCGCTTCGCGTGTACGACTACGAAACGGGCGCGGAGATCCCTGTCTACGATCTTACCCTCGCCGCGGGGCGCGACGGATACGAAATGTTCCTCGGCGGGACGAAAGCACTGCTCACGATCGAAAACCCCAACGCTGAAACGGACCGGGAGCTGGTGATCTTCCGCGATTCGTTCGGCAGCAGCATTGCCCCGCTGCTCGCGCAGGGCTATGCCAAGGTCACGGTCGTGGACATCCGGTATATGGCGCCCGCCCTTGCCGGACGGTTCGTGGATCTCTCGCAGGCGGACGACGTGCTCTTCCTTTACAGCACCGGCGTTCTTAACCACAGCGAAACGATCCAGTAATAGAACATGAAGAAAGAGAGCATTGCAGTTCAAAACCTGCAATGCTCTCTTTTGGCTTATTTCTTACTTACTGTTGTTTTTTGCGGCGGAACAGAAGGAACAGGATCAGCAAAATGACGGCGGCGGAAATGCCGATGACCGCCGGGGCTGCGGAAGAGGTCCTGCCGCTCGCGGGAGAGGAGGGCGCGCTGTCGGCGCTTTCGGTTTTGCCGGCTTCGCTTTCGGAAACGTCGGTGCCGGGCACGTCAGAAGCGGGGGCGTCTGCCGGGATATCCGCCGGGGCGGAGACGTCCGGCGAGACCGTGACGCCGGAGGCGGGCGAAGCGCTTGCCGAGGCAGAGGGTTTGGGCGTGGCTGTCGCTTTCGGCGCTGGTGTCGGCGTGGCGGTGGGTTTCGCCGTCGGCGTCGGTGTGGGCGCCGTCGTCGGAGTCGGCGTCGGGGTAGGTGTCGGAGTGGGCGTCGGCGTCGGAGTAGGCGTCGGTGTCGGTGTGGGCGCCGTCGTCGGAGTCGGCGTTGGGGTTGGTGTCGGAGTAGGTGTCGGAGTGGGCGTCGGCGTCGAGGTAGGCGTCGGCGTCGGAGTGGGCGTCGGTGTCGGAGTGGGCGTCGGAGTAGGCGTCGGCGTCGGAGTAGGCGTCGGCGTCGGAGTAGGTGTCGGGGTAGGTGTCGGAGTAGGCGTCGGAGTAGGTGTGGGAGTCGGAGTCGGCGTCGGCATTAGGGCGGCGGCGGAGATGACGATATTTCCGGTGATCGCCGCGGCGGGGATCGTCAGAATGCCGGTCGCGGGATCATAGGAATACTTCCCGCTGCCGAGCACCGTGCCGCCAATAGAAATATTCCGAAGCGTGATCGGGTAGGCATAGCCTTCCGCTGGGGCGAGCTTCACAGAGTAATCCGCGTCCGCCTGCGTGTTCGTTTTGCCGGAGAAGGTGCAGCTGGTAAGATCGAACGCCACGGTGTAAACGCCCTCAGGGGCGTCGGCCCATTGCGCGGTGAGCGTCGCGTTTCCGCGGACTCTCAGGCTGGAGGCGATCTTCTCACCGCCGCTCCATTCGGCAAAGACCTTGCCGTCCGGCGGCGTAAAGGTACACTCCGGCGCACGGAAGTATGCATAGGGCGTTGCGGATGACTTTTCATAGTCATAACCGTCCCTGTGCGGGAAAACCAGCATCGGCGTCTGCGTGCCGGTACCGCCGTTGGGATCGAACGTCACGGTATACGGGTGGATGCGGGGAATGGTCTTGATGCGGATATCGCCCGTGACATATTTTCCGGGGATCGTGATCTCGCCGGTGGCGCAGTTGAGCGTGTAGTTTGCCGAGTTGAGCACCTCATCACCGATGGTCACATAGGTATAGGAGGTGTAGCTCCCCATCGCCGCGTGGTAGGGCAGCTCATAGCCCTCGTCCGGGACGAGCCTTGCGGAGTAATCCTGTCCCTTCTTGGCGTATTTTTCGCCGATGATGCTCGATCTGATGGCGGTGACGAGAACGGAATCTTCATCCGCGGCCTTTTCCCACTGCGCGTAGACCACGGTATCGCCGTAGACCTTATTGGCAAAATCAAACGGATCGGAATCCGCCTCCGGCCCGACTGTCCAGCCGGAGAACGTGTAAGCGCTGTCCACAGCCTTGGGCGTCAGTTTCGGCATGCTTACGGAATCGTCGTGGAAGAGACCGGAGGTAAAGCACAGCACGTCGGCGGGACGAGTCTCCGGCGTGAATTCCTGCCCGTTGGCGCTGAAGGTGACGTAAAAAAGCCTTGTGGTCGTCGAATAACCGGCCGCGCTGCGGTTGACAGTCACGGGACGGATGTATTTCCCGTCGATGTAGAGGTCGTACTCGCCCGGCTTCGTGCTCTCACAGACGTAATCGGTGCAGTTCCCGTCGGTGCCGGAGGCCTTCAGCGTATATACGACGCTGCCGGCCCTGTCGCGGTACTCCACAAGGGCGCCGGTATAAGGCTTGCCGCGGAGAGAGACCTTTTCGTGCATTTCGGCGTACTGGTACCACACGGCATAGAGCGTCATGGTCTCTTCCACTGTCATCGTGTCAAAGTCCCAGGCGTCCACGGGGGCTTCGGAAACGGGATGCGCCGTCCAATGGGCGAAGTAATAGGCGCCGTCTTCTTCGTCCGGCTTCGGGGATTCGGGCGCGGCGATCTTGCTGCCCTTCGGCACGGTGACGCTTGCCGGAGCCGCGCCGCCGTGGCCGCACATATCGAATGTGACGGTGACCATTTCTTCTCCGCCCTCCGCCGCGGCGGAAAGCGGCAGCAGCGTGAAGCAGAGCGTAAGTACAAGAAGCAGGCTGAACAGACGTTTTTTCATATCATTCCCTCTCTCTAAAGCTACGGACAGATTGCGGCTTCGCACAAAGTATATGCGCAGCTTGGCATATACACCATATAGATACAGAATACCATATATGCCGCCCATCTGCAAGAACAAAAAACGGCGCACGGAAAAACATCCGTGCGCCGCTCAGTGTGTCGAAAAAGCCTCGCAGAGTTTGCGCCCGCAGGCGCAAATAAAGTTCAAAGCATTTTTGCCGGCGGCATGTACGTCGGCAAAAATACTTCTCGGCTCGCAAACGTGCGAGCGCAGCGAGTGCGCTGC
>ERZ780226.1597-NODE-1597-length-17342-cov-7.877654_pt1 | contig 17342 bp, 10 predicted proteins | sample MGYA00511165_ERZ780226 | MGnify/ENA primary metagenome ERZ780226 (study PRJEB29588, sample SAMEA2152373) | human gut metagenome | biome: human gut; feature: human-associated habitat; material: faeces | place: Denmark | collected 2008/2010 ...
TATTTATAGAGCAGTAATTTGTAGTGAAGTGTGACATATGTTTGACAAACCTACAGATAAAAAAGACAAATAATAATATAACACTTGAAAAATAATAAATGATATGTTAAAATATTTACTAGTGTTTTTAAAAAAGTAAGGGAGAGGTGAAGACAAAATGAAAGAAGGATTACATCCAAATTATGAAGAGACAACAATAACATGTGCATGTGGAAATATAATGAAAACAAATTCAACAAAATCAGATATGAAAGTTGATATATGTTCAAAATGTCATCCATATTGGACAGGTAATTTAAAAAGAGAGACAACAGGTGGTAGAGCAGACAAATTCAAAAAGAAATACGGTTTACAATAAAATGAAGCGTTCCCCAAAAGGAACGTTTTATTTTATTATAAAATATTGAAAAATGGCAATTTTTAATGTAAAATATTGTATGACTTTATGAAAGGAATGTAATAGAAAATGAAAGCAATAAATATAGAAAATCAAAAAGAATATATAGAAACAGTAAAAAAATTAAACGAAGATAAAAATGTAAAATATAGCATTTTAACTATGGGCTGTCAACTAAATGAAAATGATTCAGAAAAACTTTCCGGAATGATAGAAGAGATGGGATATACTCGTACGGAAAATATAGAAGAGGCAGACCTAATTGTATTTAATACTTGTTGTGTAAGAGAAAATGCCGAAGATAAGCTATTTGGAAAATTGGGAGAAGTAAAAAAGATAAAAGAAAAAAGAGGAACTATAATAGCAATAGGTGGATGTATGATGCAAGAAGAACACATTGTGGAAAAATTACAGAAAAGCTATCCTTTTTTTGATATAGTATTTGGTACGCACACATTACATAAATTCCCTCAAGACTTATATAATATAATTTTAAATAATAAAAGGATAGAAGATATAATTAATATTGATGGAGAAATAGTGGAAGGCTTGCCAATAAAGAGAGATGATAAAATAAAGGCATCTGTTACTATTATGTATGGCTGTAATAACTTTTGTAGTTATTGTATAGTGCCATATGTAAGAGGAAGAGAAAGAAGTAGAAAAGCAGAAGATATTTTAAAAGAAGTACAAGAGTTGGCTGATAAAGGATATAAAGAAATAACTCTATTAGGGCAAAATGTTAACTCATATATGAGAATGGAAAAAGTAGAGAACAAAAACGAAAAAATAACATCTTTTGCAGAACTACTTTACGAAGTCAATAAAATAGAAGGAATAGAAAGAATTAGATTTGTGTCCCCTCATCCAAAGGATTTTACAGATGACGTAATAGAAGCAATAAAAAAATGTGACAAGGTTTGTAAATTAATACATTTACCATTACAATCCGGTAATACTAAAGTATTAAAGGAAATGAACAGAAAATACACAAAAGAACAATACTTAAATCTTGTAGAAAAAATGAAAAAGGAGATACCAAATGTAACATTTTCTACAGATATAATAGTGGGATTTCCAGGAGAAACAGATGAAGAATTTGAAGATACATTAGATGTGGTAGAAAAGGTAAACTTTGAACAAGTATATATGTTTATATATTCAAGAAGAGTTGGAACACCAGCAGACAAAATGGAGAATCAGGTTCCAGAAGAACAAAAACATATAAGATTTAATAAATTAAAAATGTTAGTTGAACATCAGATTGCAAATAAAAACAAACAATATATTGATACTAAACAAAAAGTGCTAGTAGAAGGTAAAAGCAAAAACAATGATAATATGCTAACAGGTAGAACAGATTCAAACAAAGTTGTAATTTTTGAGGGAGAAGACAATTTGATAGGAAAGGTTATTGACTTAAAAATAGTTTCTGAACATATGTGGTATTTAAAAGGAGAAATAATATAAAGAGATAATTAATAAAAGGGAAGGAAGAAAATTAACTATGGCAGAATATTCACCAATGATGCAGCATTATTTGGATACAAAAAAAGATTATAAAGATAGTATTTTATTTTATAGATTGGGTGACTTTTATGAGATGTTTTTTGATGATGCAATTTTGGCTTCCAGGGAATTAGAACTGACTCTTACTGGAAAAGAATGTGGACAAGAAGAAAGAGCACCAATGTGTGGGATACCATTTCATGCAGCGGAAAATTATATAGCACGCTTAATAAGTAAAGGTTACAAAGTTGCTATTTGTGAACAAATGGAAGATCCAAAACAAGCCAAGGGAATAGTTAAAAGAGAAGTAATAAGAGTTGTAACACCAGGAACAGTAATAGAAAGTAATTTATTGGATGAAAAGAAAAATAATTATATAATGTCAGTATATAAGAGCGGAATTTATTTTGGGATTGCGGTATGTGATGTTTCAACAGGAGATTTTAGAGCAACTCAAATAAAGGAAACAAATAATTTCTCTGCAGCATTAGATGAAATCTCTAGATATTCACCAGCAGAAATAGTAGTAAATAATTTAATGTATGATACTACGGAGGAAATTGCAAAAATAAGAGAAAGGTTTCAAATATATATATCCAAGCAAGAAGACAATAAATTCTCTAATAATGTGGAAGAATTGACATCTAAATATAATGTAGTTGATGAAAGTGAAAATAAAATAGAAATAAATGATAAGACGCTTTGTATATGTGCAATAAACGGATTACTTACATATATTTTAGAAACTCAAAAAACTAATTTAGACCACATAAATAAGATAATTTTGTATAACAATACAAAATATATGTGTTTGGACATAAATGCCAGAAGAAATTTAGAATTAACAGAAAAATTAAGAGATAAGTCAAAAAAAGGTACATTATTATGGGTGTTGGACAAAACCTCTACATCAATGGGAGGAAGAAGGTTAAGAAGATGGATAAATGACCCATTATTGGATATTGAAAAAATAAATAAAAGACTAAATTCAGTAAAAGAATTAAAGGATAACCCAATATTAAGAGGAGATATAGCAGATCTATTAAAAAAAGTATATGACATAGAAAGATTAGTTGGCAAAATTTCTTATGGAAATGCAAATGCCAGAGACCTAATTTCATTAAAAAATTCTGTAAAACAGTTGCCAGAATTAAAAAAAATAATGTCAAATACGGAAAGTACTTTATTAAAGGAATTGTATAACGAATTAGATATATTAGAAGATATATATAATATAATAGATGTTGCAATTGTAGAAGAGCCGCCAATTAGTGTAAAAGAAGGTGGAATAATAAAAAAAGGTTATAATGAAGAAATAGATAAATTAAAAATGGCAACAACAGATGGAAAAAACTGGCTTATTCAGTTAGAAGCAAACGAAAGGGAAAAAACGGGAATAAAAGGACTAAAAGTTGGGTTTAATAAAGTTTTTGGATACTATATAGAAGTTACGAAATCTAATATTTCATTGGTACCAGATAGATATATAAGAAAACAAACACTAACAAATGGTGAAAGATATGTTACAGAGGAATTAAAGAAATTAGAAAATGAATTGCTGGGAGCAGAAGAAAAAGTTATAAATCTGGAGTATAATGCATTTTGCGAAATAAGAGAAATAATAGAAAAGCAACTGCTAAGAATACAAAGAACAGCAGACATAGTTGCGACACTTGATGTTTTAAACTCATTTGCAATCGTGGCAGAAGATATGAATTATTGCATGCCTATAGTAGACAATAGTGGAATTATAGATATAAAAGGTGGAAGACATCCAGTTATAGAAAAAATACTTCCAAGTGGAGAATTTGTAGACAATGATACATATTTAGATAAAGAAGATAATAGATTTTCTATAATAACAGGACCAAATATGGCAGGAAAATCTACATATATGAGGCAAGTTGCGTTAATAACGTTAATGGCGCAATGTGGAAGTTTTGTTCCAGCAACATTTGCAAGATTAGGAGTAGTTGATAAAATTTTTACTAGAATAGGAGCATCAGATGATTTAAGCATGGGACAAAGTACATTTATGGTGGAAATGATGGAAGTTGCAACAATACTTAAAGAAGCCACACAAAATAGCTTAGTCATTCTAGATGAGATTGGAAGAGGAACTTCTACATATGATGGACTATCAATTGCATGGGCGGTTGCAGAATATATGTCAGATAAAGAAAAGTGTGGGGCAAAAACACTATTTGCAACCCATTACCATGAACTTATAGGGCTTGAGCAAAAAATACAGGGTGTGAAAAATTATTCTATAGCTGTAAAAGAAAAAGGAGAAGATATTATCTTTTTAAGAAAAATTGTGGCAGGAGGAACAGATGAAAGCTATGGCGTGCATGTAGCTAAATTAGCAGGGGTACCTCAAACTGTTACTAAAAGATCTAATGAGATATTACGAACCTTGGAAAGAAAAAGCATTTTAGGAAGTAAAGAACAAGAAAAAGAAAATAAAAAGGTTGCAGAAGGTCAATTAGATATGTATAATTACAAATTAGCAGAAATAGCACATGAAATAGACAAAATAGACCTAAATAGTTTGACTCCAATTGATGCATTAAATACTTTAGTTAAAATAAAGGATAAAATGGCAAACTAGTTTAGAGGAGAGGCAAATGTCTCTCCTTTTGCTATCATATTGTATTACTTTGGCATAACTCGATGTATTGATAATATAATAGAAATATGATATAAATATATGTATGAAAGGAAGAAAAAAATATGAACATAGTATATAAAAGTGAAAAAAAGTTAAAAATTACAAGTAAACAAAAAGTAATAGATATATTTAAGAAAGAAATAGAGTTACAAGATAGTAATATAATTGCTTGTAAATGCAATAATGAAGTAAAAAGTTTAAATTATGAGGTAGAGCCAGAAGACAAAGTGGAGTTAATTGATACAACAACAAGAGATGGCAGAAGAGTATACATAAGAGGGGTAACATATATAATGGCTAAAGCTCTATATGAATTATATCCACAAGCTTTACTAACAGTAAATTATCAATTATCTAATTCAATGTTGTGTGAAATAGAAAATATGGAAATAACTGAAGAATTAATAAAAAGAATAAGTGAAAAAATGCATGAAATTGTAAATAAAAATATAGAAATTAAAAAAGTGGAAATGACCAAAGAAGAGGCAATCAAATTTTACGAAAAAGAAAAAACACTAAGAGGAATATTACAATTAGATAATAAAGAAAAAGAAGAAGTTTCGCTATATTTTTGTGAAGAATATTATAACTATTTTTATGGTGTAATGCCTATATCAACAGGATTTATAGATAAGTTTGAAGTTGTAAAATATCATGATGGATTTTTATTAAGATATCCATCAAAATATACTCCAAATGTTTTAGAAAAGTATAATGAAACAAAGAAACTTTTAAACACATTAGATGAATACGAAGATATATATAAAACATTAAAAATTAATACAGTGTACAGACTAAATAAAGCAATATCAGAGGGAAAAGCTCAAGACATTATATCATTATCTGAAGCATTACATGAGAAGAAAATATCCGATTTAGCAGACAAAATAGTAGAGAGAAAAGATGTAAAAGCAATACTGATAGCGGGACCATCTTCTTCTGGAAAAACTACTTTCTCTAAAAGATTAGGAGTACATTTAAGACTAAATGGATTAAAACCAGTTACAATATCTGTTGATAATTATTTTGTAGAAAGAAAAAATAATCCAAAACATTCTGATGGAACATATGATTTTGAATGCATAGAGGCAATAGATTTAAAATTATTTAATGAACATTTAACAAAATTATTAAATGGTGAAGAAATTGATGTGCCAACATTTAATTTTAAAACAGGTCATAAAGAATACCATGGAGAGAAAATGAGATTAGCGCAGGACGAAGTACTTGTAATGGAAGGAATTCACTGCTTAAATGACAAGCTAACAGAAGCAATTTCAAAAGACCAAAAGTATAAAATATATATAAGTGCATTAACAGTACTAAATATAGATTATTTTAACAGAATATCTACAACTGACACGAGACTTATAAGAAGAATAGTAAGAGATTATCAATTTAGAAGTTATAGTGCCCTACATACATTGGAAACATGGCTTTCTGTTAATCAAGGAGAAGAAAAATACATATATCCGTTTCAAGAAGATGCTGACAGTATGTTTAACACATCATTAATATATGAATTGTGTGTATTAAAAAAACATGCACATCCTTTATTAAAAGAAATAACAAATGCTTCAAAGGAGTTTTCAGAGGCTAAGAATTTATATAATCTTCTAAATTATTTTGAAGATATTCCAGATGAATTAGTTCCAAAGAATTCTTTGCTAAGAGAGTTTATTGGAGGAAGCATATACGAAGATTAAATATTGGTAAAGAGGAAAAGAAGAAATGGGTAGAAAATTTTTTGAAATAGATGAAGAATTTATATGCGAAAATTGTGGCAAAAAAATAGAACCATTAGGTTATTCGTGCAGGAATCATTGCAATTATTGTTTACATTCAAAACATGTGGATATAAATCCGGGAGATAGAGCCGAAACATGCCATGGAGTACTAGAACCAATAAGAGTAGAGCCAGATTCAAAAAAAGGATATATAATAATATTTAGATGTAAAAAATGTGGAGCAATACGTAGAAACAAAGCAGCAAAAGACGATAACATAGATTTATTAATTAAATTAACGGCTTCACAATAATTGTGAAAAAAGACGGAGGTGCTAAAGCCTCCGCCTGTCAGTTATTTTTCTTCTTCTAATCTTCCAGAAGTGTATTCTTTACCTTCAAATGATTTTCCTGATTTTACAGTTTCAATTATCTTATTTATTGTGGTTACATTTTCGTCTAATATATCTATTCTAACAGACGAAACATTAAATGTCTTAGGAGAAATTGATAAAATTTTGCTATTAAAAATAGATGTAATTGATTGAATGCTATCTGAAACTATTCTAAATTTAAAGCCTAATCTGTCTTTTAAGTAATAAGAGTTGTCGTCAGAGCAAAGTCTTTTACATTCAGGATAGCACATATTTGATTTTCCTAAAAAGCAGTAATTGCAAGACATTATAGGTAAAGTTCCATAAACAATCAGTTCAGTATCTATATCAAGATTATATTTAAGAATATCTTCCAGTTCTGTTTTACTTAATTCCCTTGAAAGAGTTACTTTATTTATTCCATATTCAGCACATTCTTTTATAGAATAATTATTAAATATATTTAAAGATGAATTTCCTATTATCTCAAAATTGCTTTTATAGCCTTCTAAAAATTTCAAATTTGATAAGTTAGAAATAACAAATCCCTTAATTTTGTATTTTTGTATAATATCTTCCAAATATTTCTTTATAATATTTTTATAATTGTTTTTTATTACAGATGGTAGGTATACATATGTATTTACCTTATCTGATAAAAATTCTAATGTTTTTTCCAATTTTTTATTTACAAAACATTTTAAAGGAATATATAAGCTACTTATATTTTTAAAATCTAAAATAGAGTAATCTATGTCAGAATTAATATTTCTTAGTAAGATTGATATTTTTTTATTATTATTCTTTTCGGATTTTAGAATATTATATGGTAAAGTAATATTATTTAATTCAAAATTAGATGTCCTTGCACTTTCAGCCAATATATGCTCTTGTAGTTTTAATAACAAATTGCGTCTTAGTTCATTTAAAACACTTATATTAGGAATGAACAATCCATCATCAAGTTGAACATTTACTGTTTTAAAATTAAATGGCGTATTTGAAGTTTTACAAATCTGCTTTATAATTCTTTCAGAAGTTATAGGGGAGTTAATTGCAGGAATAGGGACAACATCTGAAGAAACAGATATAACAGAATTGTTATAGTTAACAGATATGCTTATAGGAATTCCTTTTTTCACTATAACGTTTGCATTAATATTTATTTTTTTATTTTCACAATTTGTATAAGAAAGTCTAGCAGTATTTAGCAATTCTTTGCTATTTAATTTGTACACTTTATCTCCAACAGATATATTACCTTTCATTCTACCAATTGTAACTCTTGTGCCAGCCTTAGCATGTGTAAGATTTAATGTTTTCTGCATCAGTTCTGAAACAGTATATTTAGAATCTTCTTTTTCTGTATAAATAGTATCTCCAATTGCCAAATCCTCATTTAATGTTAAAGTAATATGCCCTTTATTGCTGCTAAATTTGCTAATATTTCCAAGGAATAAGCCGATATTATTAGGTCTTTCTTTGAAAATCAGGTTTTTATTGGGTGAATCTGAAAGATGTCCACTAGAAAAGCCACCTCTATTAAATATTTGCAACAGCTGTTTCATATCAGAGTCTTCAACAATATAATCTTCTTTATTTAATATTTTATCTATATATTTACGATATATTCTAGTTACAGTTGCAACATATTCTGGACTTTTTAATCTTCCTTCAATTTTAAAGCATTTTACACCAGCATCAATTAACTGAGGTAAATAGTCAAGGGTACATAAGTCTTTTGGACTTAATAGATAACCTTTATCCATTGTTGTTTCTTTATTTGAAACGTTATTATGGTTTAAAAGTTCATAAGGCAACCTACAAGGACCTGCACATTTGCCCCTGTTACCAGAACGTCCACCAATAATGCTGGAAAACAGGCATTGACCAGAATAAGAAATACATAGAGCACCATGTATAAAAGTTTCTATTTCTATTTTAGAATTTTTACATATATATTGAATTTCATTTAATGGTAATTCACGCGCAAGAACAACCCTTTTAAAACCTAAATCCTGTAATTCTAAAACACCTTCTAAATTATGTATTGACATTTGAGTACTGCCATGAATAGGCATATCCGGAAAATTCTTAATTAAATATCTTGCAAGCCCAAGATCTTGTACAATTAAGGCATCAATGCCAAATTCATAAGCTTTTTGAGCTAAATTAATGGCATCATTAAATTCAGAGTTTTTAATTAAAATATTTAAAGTTAAAAAAGTTCTTACGTTTCTTAACTTACAGTATTGTATAGCTTTTTTTAATGTGGGAACATCAAAATTATTTGCAGAAGCTCTAGCATTAAACAGAGTAGAACCAAAATACACACTATCCGCACCATTTTGAACTGCGGCTAATAAGCAATCCCAATCTCCAACAGGAGATAATAATTCGATTTTATTCATACAAAAACCTCCGCTGATATTGTAACATATTTTTTTCATTTTGCATATATTAATATTATATAAGTGAATTAAAGAAATAATAACTATCTAAGGCAACAAGTAGTAAATTGTAAATAAAATGAAAAAATAAATTTTTGTTACAATTATATTACTTTTTCTTTATATCAATTGACTAAAAAAAATAACAATGTTATACTTTATTTGTCGAATAATAACAAATGAGGTGTAATAATTGAGAAGAATGTATAAAATAATTAGTATGTTAATAGTAATGATAATATTATCATTTTTTATAATAAATATTTTACCACATAAGGTTGATGCTGCTCAATACAAAGAGCCAGAGAGCAAAACCAATAAACTTGTAAATTATCCAGGATATACGGAGTTAATTAACAACTTAAAAAAGCAACATCCAACATGGACATATACAATATTTTTTACAGGGCTTGACTGGAATCAAGTTATAAAAAATGAAACAACAGAAGCACATAGCAGAAATTTAGTCCCAGCAGATAGAAAGGGAGAATGGCTTTGTGCATACTGCGAAGCAAATAAAAAAACATATGATGAGGGAAGATGGAAGGGCGCTTCAGAAGTAGCAGTTTCATATTACATGGATCCTAGAAATTTCCTTTATGAAGATTACATATTTCAATTTGAAGAACTTGGATATAATGCAGAATTACACACGATTTCAGGAGTAAATAGTATTTTGGCAAATTGTAAATATCTACAGGGGAATAGTATTAATTATATAGATACAAATGGAAAACAAGCTACAATAAATAAATCTTATGCACAGATTATAATGGAAGCAGGTAAAACATATAATGTTAGTCCATATCATTTAGCAAGTAGGATATTGCAAGAGCAAGGAACAACAGGAACTGCAATGGTTTCAGGTAATTATAATTCGACATACAGAGGATATTATAACTTCTTTAATATTGGCGCTACAGGAAGTGACATTATGGCTAACGGATTAAAATATGCCAAAAATAATGGATGGTCTTCACCGGAAAAAGCAATACATGGAGGAGCAAAATTTATTGCAAAAGAATACATACAATATGGACAATCTACATTATATTTACAAAAATTTGATGTTGTAGATGATTATGAAACAGAGTTGTATTATCACCAATATATGCAAAATGTATCAGCTGCAAAAACTGAAGGTGAAGAAGTAAGAGGTGCTTACAAAAAGCTTGGATTTATAAATACAAGTAATGAGATACCATTTAATTTTTTAATACCAGTATATGAGAACATGCCAAAACAGAATTGCCCATATCCAGGAAGTCAAACAATTGTAACACAAAATGTAGAACTTAATTCAAAAGCCGACATAAAAAAAGAAGCAAAAAGTTCAGCAACAAATATAGCAACACTAGAAAAAGGAGCAAAAATATTAAGAATAGAAATAGGAGTTTCTACAAATGATGGAATAAGATGGGACAAAGTAGTATTAGCAAATGGAACAAAGGGATATATTAATTCAACTTATATAAAGCGAATTAGTGACATAACTAATTGCAGTGAAAGAGCAATTGCAAATACAGATGTAAATTTAAGAAACGGGCCAGGAACATCAAATACAACAGTAATTACTACATTAACAGAGGGACAAGCACTTACAATAATTGAAAAAGGCCAATACAATGGTGTAGATGGATACAATTGGTATAAAGTAAAATTAAACAATGGAACGCAGGGATATTTAGCTTCAAAATATTTAAATATAGTAAGTTCAGGTTCAGATGACTCGGGTAATGAATTAGTAAAGGTTGTATGTGAATATGGCCTTAAGATAAGAGAAAATCCAGGAATAGACGCTAAATGTCTAACAATTGTAGAAAAGGGTACAATATTAACAAGAACACAAAAAGCAGTTTCTAATAAAAATGGGTATACATGGGATAAAGTTGTTACAGGAAATGGAATTATTGGTTATGTGGCAAGAGCAGGTGGCTCAGAACAAAATATTGAACCTATAGAAAGTGATAAACCACAAGAACCTCAAGAGCCAGAAAATACAAATGACATCTTTAAGATAGATGGAACAAATTTAATGTGTGTGCCAAAAACAACAGTGGAAAACATTAAGACAAAATACAATAATACAATAATTAAAAAGGGTAATGAAGAGATAAAAACGGGTAATGTAGGAACAGGATATAAAGTAATAATAGAAGAAAAAGAATATATAATAATAGTAAAAGGTGACATAGACGGTGATGCTAGAATAACAGCAGCAGATTATGTTAAAATAAAAAACCATATTATGGGCAAAAAAACATTAAACAATGTAGAAAGAGAAAGTGCAGATGTCGATTCAGATAAGAAAACAACGGCAGCAGATTATGTTAGAGTAAAAAATTACATAATGGGGAAAGGCAAAATAGAAATATAAAAAATTCTACGAAAGGAAAGTAAAAAATGAGAAGGAAAAAAACAAAAGTTGCAATAAGTATTATTATTGCTATAGTAATGATTTTATTAGTAATTAGTACAAGTGCAGAGGCTGCAAGTTTTAGCATAACGTCTGGAAGGGATTCTGTAACAGTAGGAGAGTCATACAATATAACAATAACAGCGACAGGATTAACAGGAAAGTTTAATATATCGCATAGTCAAAATGTTTCAGTTAATATTTCATCTGTTTTTATTGACGATGGAAGAGCAGATGAGAAAATAATTGTTACGGCAAAAAGTGTGGGAAAAGCAACAGTGACAATTAGCCCAGATGAAGAAACTGGTATTTCTTCATCTACAACAGGAGAATTGGTCAAAGACGAAAATCTACTTAAACCTAAAACGGATACAGTAACCGTAAAAGCAAAACAGAACAATAATACAACAGGTGGCAATGCAGGTGGAAATACTACACCAACAGAACCAAAATTCACATCAGTAAATGAAACTGTTTATGCAACTACGGAAGTAAATGTAAGAAAAAGTTGGTCAACAAGTAGTGGAATAATAGGTTCATTAGGAGCAGGCAAAAGTGTAACGCGCATAGGAAAAGGCGATAACGGTTGGAGCAAGGTATCATTTAACGGTTCAACAGGGTATATATACAGTGAATATTTAACTACAACACAGCCAAAAGCAGAAGAACAAAAACCGAAAGAACAACCTAAAAATGAAGAAAAATCAACAAACAAAAATTTAGCAAAACTAGAAGTAAAACCAGAAGGACTAACACCAGAATTTAAAAAAGATGTTACAGACTATACAATCAAAGTTCCAAATAGTATAGAAAAGTTAGATATTATAGCAGAGGCAGAAGATAGCAAATCAAAAGTTGAAATCTCTGGAAATGATAAATTAGTAGAAGGAGATAATATAGTTAAAATATTAGTAACAGCAGAAGATGGAACAACTAGAACATATATAATAACTGCTACAAGAGAAAAAACTGTGCAATCAAGTTTGAGATTATCAGCACTAACTATAGAAGGAATCAACATAGAGCCAGCATTTTCACCAGACATATTTGCATATACAGCTACACTAAGCAATAGTGAAATAAATGAATTAAAAGTAAATGCTACAACAAGTGACGAAAATACTACAATAGAAATTTTGGGAAATAGCAATTTACAAGATGGAGAAAATGTAATAACAATATTATTGAAATCAACTAAAACAGATGAAACAACAACATATCAGATAACAGTAAACAAACCAGTACAACAAGCAGAAAAACAAGGAATATTGCCTAAACTATCAGCAAAAGAAATATTCTATATTATAGCAGGAATAATAAGCTTAATAATATTATTGTTAATAATTAAAAGAGATAAATTAAATGCAGGCAAAAAAAATAAAGAAGAAAAAGCAACAAATAATGGAGAATATGAACAAAACAAAAACGAGTATTTAGACCAATATGAAACAAAAGAGAAAATAGAAAATAATAATTTTGAAGAAACAAATGAAGACTCAAACGATGACTTAAAAAAGAAAAAAGGAAAACATTTTTAAAGATGCAAAATTAGGGACAGTCCCCAATTGTTCCATTTGAACAATCGGGGATAGCCCTGTAATATTGCCATAATTTAAAATTTAATGATGCAGAACTATTGCAAACAAAAAATGATTATAGTATACTTAAAATACATGCTACTGTAGCTCAGTTGGTAGAGCAACAGATTCGTAACCTGTAGGTCGGCAGTTCGATTCTGCCCAGTAGCTCCATTAAGTAAAATCGTCGCACCAATGTGATGCTAATGATTAAATCAATCTAAAAAGATTGATTTTTTTTTGGTGCTACTTCTATATACCGATGAACATACTTGTCCTATACCTGTACAAGAGGTGGTGTTTATGGGATTTATATTATTTTTATAATTCTATTGTCAAAATCTTTTTTTATATTAAAAAGGTCCTTTAATTGTTTGAGCTTTGTTATTGATATATCATAGGAAATGTGCTATACTAACTATTGATAAAATAATATGAAATTATGGAGGAAATATGGGTTTTTTTGATAAATTAAAACAAGGGTTAAGTAAAACTAAAAGTTCATTTGATGAAAAACTAAATAATGTATTTAGCAATTTTAGAAAAGTAGATGAGGAACTTTTAGATGAATTAGAAGAGGCATTGATAATGTCTGATGTTGGAGTAGAAACTTCTACCAAAATTATAACAAATTTGAGAAATAAAATAAAAAAAGAAAAGATAGAAGACGAGCAAGCTGTAAAGCAAGCTCTAAGAGATGAAATTAAAAATGTATTAGAAGAAGTGGACAATACTTTAAAGTTAGAAACAACTCCATCTGTGATATTAGTAGTAGGCGTAAATGGTGTTGGCAAAACTACTTCTATAGGGAAAATAGCTAACAGACTAAAGCAGGATGGCAAAAAGGTAGTTGTTGCAGCAGCAGATACCTTTAGAGCAGCAGCAGTAGAGCAACTTGAAATATGGGCCAATAGAGCAGGATGTGACATAGTAAAAAGAGAAGAGGGAACAGATCCAGCAGCAGTTGTTTACGATGCTGTAAAGATAGCAAAAGAGAAACAAGCAGATGTCTTAATATGTGATACAGCAGGAAGATTGCACAACAAGAAATATTTAATGGACGAGCTTGTAAAAATAAAAAAAGTAATAGACAAGGAATTACCAGAAGCTTCTAAGGAAGTTTTAATGGTTTTAGATGCTACAACAGGGCAAAATGCAATATCACAAGTAACAGCATTTAAAGAGACAGTAAATATAACAGGACTAGTACTTACGAAATTAGATGGAACAGCTAAAGGCGGAGTGGTTATAGGAATTGTTGCTGAAAACAAGGTGCCGGTAAAATTTATTGGAATTGGCGAGCAAATAGATGATATGGAAATATTTAACAGCAACGATTTTGTAAATGCATTAATATAGCCAAATAAGCAATAGAAGATAAGCTTAGAAAGGAATGAGATTAAAATGACAAAAATAACAACCAAAAAGGATAATAAAAGAATTATAATTGTACTAGCATTTATACTATTGGCAATTTTAATTGGCTATGTATTATTTAGAGGTAAATATCTGGAAGTACTAGAAATAGGGGAAGAATATGTAGAAATATTTTGGAAAAATATAAAATATACGGCTATAGCCTTTAGTGCAAACTTTATAATATTATTTCTATTAATATATTTTACAAATTTAAAAATAAAAAAAGGATTAAAAGCTTTTTTTGATGATGATAAAAAGCCAATGCCGAAGTTAATAAATAAATCCATTGCAGTTATAAGCTCAATAATAATAAGTACTTTTACAACAAATATAATGCTAAAAAAAATAATGCTATGTTTTAATAGTGCATCTTTTGAAATTGAGGACCCAATATTTGGATATGATATCAGTTACTTCATGTTTAAAAAACCATTTATAGAATTTATGCTTATATATATAATGCTTCTCATAGTAGGGTTAACAATATATACCATATTGTATTACATAATTTCATTTAATATGTTTTTTGATGGAATAAATAGAGAAATATTGAAGAATAACCATTTTACAAAACAATTGGTTTTTCACACTATTGTAATAGTTATATTATTATCAATCCTAACATATGTAGGAATACAAGATATGGGAACAAATAAATTTTTAACATTAAAAGGAGAAACAGTATATTCAATATATGGATCTGGTTTTACAGATGTAACAATAAAACTTTGGGGATACAAAGTATTAACAGTAGTAATGGTAATTTCAATAATTTTGGCAGTTATATTCTTCAAAAAGGGAAAAGTTAAAAATGTAATAAAAAGTATAACAGCAGTTCCAGTATATTTAATAGGATTACTAATAGTATTAATAATAACCCAAACTTTTCTTGTAAAATCAAATGAGCTAGACAAAGAAAAATACTATATAAGTAAGAATATAGAATTTACCAAAAAGGCTTATGGCATAGAAATAGAAGAAAAAACAATAGCTAATAATGAAACATTAAGTGCAAAAATAAAAGAAGAAAATCAAGAAGTAATTAATAATATTACAATAACAAGTAAGGAAAATGTATTAAAGAACTTAAATATGTTACAAACAGCAAAAGGATATTATTCATATAGGAACAGTAATATTGCAAAAGTTAATTTAAATGGTAAATTATCATTAGCATATATAACACCTAGAGAAATATCAGAAAACATTGGTACATACAACGATAAAATGTATGAGTATACACATGGATATGGGATAATAGTTACAGCAGCTAATAAAATCAATGAAGAAGGGGAAATAATAAATCTTCAAAAAGATTTTGAAAGCAATGAAGTAATAAAGATAACAGAACCAAGAATTTACTACGGATTACAGACAAATGAACCAGTAGTAACGAACAATAAAAATGGAGAAGAATTTGATTATCCAAAGTTAAATTCTAATACGGCTGAAAATGCAAAAAAAACTTACGATGGAAATGCAGGACTTCAACTTAATTTTATTGATAGATTTATATTAGGAATAAAAGAGGGAAATATTGGATTAGCTCTTTCAACAAATACAACAAAAGAGAGCAAAATATTAACAAACAGAAATGTTATAAAAAGAGCTAAAACGTTAATGCCATACTTATTATATGACGAAGAACCATATTTGGTAGTAAATAAAGAAGGAAAATTGGTTTGGGTAATAGATGCATATACTACTTCTAGTGAATATCCATATTCTCAAATGTCTACAATTCAAACAGATTTATTAACAAAGCTAGATATAAATTATATAAGAAATTCTGTTAAGGTTTTAATAGATGCATATGATGGAACAACAAAGTTTTATATTACAGATAGAGCAGATCCTATAATAATGTCATATAGAAATATATATCCAAGTTTATTTGTAGACAAAGATGAACAAATTGAAGAAGATATAAAAAATCAATTTATATATCCAAAATTTTTGTATAAAATTCAAGCAAATATAATCACGAGATATCATAATATACAGCCTGATGTTTTATATAGAGGAGATGATATATGGGAAATATCAACAAATGTTACAGGAAAGACAACTTCAAAGACGGGAACGGAAATAGAGCCATATTATACAATGGTAAAGACCATTGATTCGGAAAATGCACAGCTAGGTTTAGTAATTCCATATACACCATATAAAAAACAGAATATAATATCATATACAGTAGGAACATATGAAAATGGAACACCAAAATTAACGATATACAAATATGCTTCAGATAGTAATGCAATAGGAACAATGCAATTAAATTCATTAACAGAACAAGATGAAAACATATATAGAGAAATAGAAAAACTTAAGGTTACAGGGACAAAAATAACAAAAAATACTATAGTTGTTCCAATTGAAAATACATTATTATATGTGCAATCAATTTATCAGCAATATACCAATGAAGACAATTCTTTACCATTATTAAAAAAAGTAGTTGTTGCATCAGGAAATAAATTTGCTATAGGAAATAATATAGAAGAGGCAATAAATAATTTGTTATCTCAATCAGCTTTTGACATAGAAATAGAAAGTACAGAAACTATAGAAGAAACAATAAAAGCAATAATAAAGGCAAATGAAAATTTAGAAAAATCTAATAATAGTAATGATTGGGAAATGATTGGAAAAGATATGAAAAAATTACAAGAACTAATAAAAAAATTAGATTTATTAGTAAAAAATAATAAAGAATAAATTTAATTAGTAAAATTGAATAAAAAAGCAAAAAAAATCCACTCTAATAATGGGTGGATTTTATGTTTGAAAAGAAAAAAGA
>ERZ780226.1600-NODE-1600-length-17324-cov-5.959002_pt1 | contig 17324 bp, 6 predicted proteins | sample MGYA00511165_ERZ780226 | MGnify/ENA primary metagenome ERZ780226 (study PRJEB29588, sample SAMEA2152373) | human gut metagenome | biome: human gut; feature: human-associated habitat; material: faeces | place: Denmark | collected 2008/2010 ...
TAGAGGAAAGGAGAGAAGCTAGATGAGCAAAAAGCTGAAGAAGTTTTTGAATGATGCAGAGAAAACCGAAAGCAAGATCGCGGAACTGGAAGAGTACCTGAGAAATGTCCGGGCTGCACAGAAAAAGGAAGAGGACAATGAGATCGTTCGGGCTATCCGCAGCACAAAGCTGGGCGGGCGTGACCTGTTGGCGCTGCTGGAAAATATCCAGGCGGGGAATGTGACGTTCCAGACAACCGTGAATAACGAGAATAAGACTTCGGAAGAAGCAGAAATGGAGGATGTGATTGCGAAAGATGCTTAAAAAGCTGGGTATTGTGATTCCCAGTGCAGTGCTGACCCTGCTGATGGCGGTAGGCTTTTCCACTCCGGCATTTGCCTATGTGGAGCCGGAAGTCAAAGAGGAACCTGTGCAGGTCATTGAGGAAGAAGAGCCTACTGAAGAGGAAAAGTTTCCGTTCACCATTGCGGGCAATGGCGAGGTGGAGGATAACATCACAGACGATTCAAGTAAGGAGTTCTTTACGGTCAAGACCAAGGGCGGCAATACTTTCTTTCTAGTGATCGACCGGGCAAGGAACAGTGAGAATGTGTATATGCTTTCCATGATCGACGAGTACGATTTGCAGGAGTTCTTGACCGATGAGGAACGCAACGGCAAGGAGGAAGAGAAGCCGGCAGTTGTGCTGCCGGAAACCAAACCTGAGCCGGAACCGGAGGTTGAGATCGAAGAGCCGGAGCAGGACGATGGAAAGCTGACTAAGATTCTGGCAATCGTATTTGTCCTGGGTGTGGGCGGTGCAGGCGCATTCTTCTATTTCTACATTTATAAGCCGAAGCAGAGTGAGCCGGAAGTATCGAAAGAAAATCTGGAATATGAAGCTCTGCCGACAAAGAATGAGGATGAGGAAGCAGGGCAGGACGCAGAAACCGAAGAATAATAGAAAAACCGTATAATCTAGTGGTGCAGGGATGGTCTGATTCGGACTGTCCCTGCTTTTTTCAAACAAGCAGGAGGATACATGAAATATCTTGTGATAGCAGAAAAGCCGAGTGTGGCACGTTCCATCTCGAAAGTGATCGGTGCATACAAACATGAGGACGGGTATCTGGAGGGTGGGGATTGCGTGGTGAGCTGGTGTCTGGGGCATCTGGCAGAGTATGCAGCCCCGGAGTATTACGATGAACGCTATAAAAGCTGGCGGTTTGATGATCTTCCGATTCTCCCGGAAGAATGGAAATTGTTGGTTTCGGAAGATAAGAAAGCGCATTTCAATATCCTGCGAAAGCTCCTCCGAAGCAAAGATTTTGATTATGTGGTAAATGCCTGCGATGCAGGGCGTGAGGGCGAAGCAATCTTTCGCCGTGTGTACGGTCTGGCAGACAGCAAACTCCCGGTCAAACGGCTGTGGATTAGCAGCATGGAAGATTCCGCTATCCAGCAGGGCTTTGATTCCTTAAAGGATGGCGCAGAGTATGACAACCTGTTTGCCGCTTCGGAGTGCAGGGCAAAGGCAGACTGGCTGATTGGTATGAACGGCACACGGGCTTTTACCAAGAAATACGGCAGGCGGCAGACCATTGGACGGGTGCAGACTCCGACACTGGCAATGCTGACGGAACGGCAGAACAAAATCCAGAACTTTGTGAAAGAGCCGTATTACAAAGTAGAAATCACAGGAAATGGCATCGTGGCAGAATCGGAACGGATGGCACAGGAGCAGGATGCGGATACCATGCAGGCAGCTTGTGATGGACAGTGTGCCGTAGTTGGCAGCATCGAGCGCAAACGGAAAGAACAGTCTGCGCCGAAGCTGTATGACTTAACGACCTTGCAGCGAGAAGCTAACCGCTATTATGGTTTTACCGCCAGTCAGACTTTGAAGATCGTACAGGAATTGTACGAAGAAAAGCTGGTGACATACCCGCGAACGGACAGCCAGTACATCACGGAAGATATGCAGCAGACCATGGCAGATTTGCTCAAACACTATGGCGGCGAAGCAGATGGAGTAAAGCAGGTGGTCAATAACAAAAAGGTCACTGACCACCATGCGATTCTGCCGACACTGGAAAGCTGCAAGCGTGGGTCAAACAGCCTGTCCGGGGATAAGGAAAAGGTCTTTGCTCTCATCGTCTGGAAGATGCAACAGGCAGTACAGCCGTCATACATCTATGAAGATGTTCTGGTAACAGTATGCTGTCAGGACAGGAAATTCACTGCAAACTACAAAAATGTCTTGCAGGCGGGACATACCGCAATGCCTGTTCCGTTTGCAGAACAGGAAAAAAGCAAGGATATGGCATTCCCCAAGAAACTGGAACAGGGCGAGGTGATTCCTGTGGTGAGCGCGGAGAAAAAGCAGGGCTTTACATCTCCGCCGAAAGCATTTACCGAAGACACCCTGCTTTCTGCAATGGAAAGCGCAGGCAACAAGGAGTTTGAAAAAGACACGGAAAAGAAAGGACTGGGAACACCTGCGACCCGTGCAGCGATTCTGGAAAAGCTGGTATCTTCCGGCTATGTGGAACGCAAAGGCAAGCAGATTCTTCCCAGTGCAGAGGGGGTTACGGCAATCGCAAATATCCCGGATTACCTGAAATCGGCAAGCATGACCGCTGAGTGGGAAAATGAACTGCTGCGGATGGAACGGGGCGAAACAAAGCCCGCCGACTTCATGCAGGGTATCGGTGGATTGCTGGAACGAATGCTGGCAGACCTCCGGCAAATTCCGACCGTACAGGAATCACCTATTTATAATAAGGTATCTATCGGGAACTGCCCGGTATGTGGAAAGCCCGTCTGTGAAGGCAAGCTGAATTTCTGTTGCTCTGACCGGGACTGTAAATTTGCCCTCTGGAAAGAAAGTAAATACCTTTCCGGCATGAAAAAGACGCTCACAAAGAAGATGGCAACTGACCTTTTGAAGAAAGGACGTACCTATGCAAAAGACTTCTACTCTGCCAAAAAGGACAAGACCTTTGCCGCAGACCTTGTTATGGCAATAGAAAATGGCAGGGCGCAGTACAGTCTTGAATTTCCGAAAACACCAGCTAAGAAGTAAGGAGGGAACGATTGGCGAAATTTAACGATATTCGGGAACTTGCCCAGCAGAACGCACGGTGGGTAAGCAATTCTCCGAAAGACTGGATGAACTATCTGGATGTGGCGGCACGGCTGTACCGCTATTCGTTCAAAGATACTCTGCTGATCCATGCCCAGCGTCCTGATGCGACCGCCTGTGCAGAGCTGGAAGTCTGGAACAAGAAAATGAACCGCTGGGTAAACCGTGGCGCAAAAGGCATTGCACTTTTGGACGATGCCAGCCCACGGGCAAAGCTGCGCTATGTGTTCGACATTGCGGACACGCATCTGGTGCAGGGCGGCAGAACGCCGATCCTCTGGCGCATTGATGATTCGGAACACCAGCAGATGATCCTCGACCATCTGGCAGATACTTATGCTCTGACGCAGACGGACAGCATGAATGCTGCGCTGATGGAACTGGCACAGCAGTTGACCGCTGAAAATCTGGAAGAAGCGATGGATGGTCTGGAATATGAGGTGGCAGACACTTTTCTGGAAGGACTGGATGAAGATAACCTCCGTGTCCGTTTCCGGGAGTTAATGACCAACAGTATTTTCTATACCCTTTCCCGACGCTGCGAACAGGAACCGCTGGAAGTTTTGGAAGATGAGGATTTTATCCGTATTGTGGATTTCAACCAGCTTCCGGTTTTGACGTTCCTGGGCAATGCTGTTTCGGAACAATGTGAAGCGGTTCTCCGTGACATCGGACGGGAAATGCAGAAAATTTACCGAAAAGAAGTCACAGAACATCTTGCAAAAACTGCCGACAGCTTGTATAATACCAGTACGGACTTTAGCGCATTAAAGCACGAAACTGAAACAAACATCACTGAAGGAGGAAAACCGTATGGAACTGACTTATCACCGCAAGGGGGACTACCTGTTTCCGAACCTGACCGTACAGGACGAGCCGATGAGCATTGGGAAGTACGGGATGCTGCGCAGGACTTATCTGAGGGAAAACAAGAAGAACTGGTATCAGAGTATGCTGATGAGCGGCAGGCTGAATCAGCATCTGGCGCAGATCGACGAGCAGGCGGAGAACCGGATGGAAGAACTGATCGAGAGCCTGAACGAGAAGTATCCGGCTCCGAACAAGGAAACCGAACAGATGGCATGGGTGGCACATCAGAACAATCTGACCGCGATGGCGGAAGAGATCGTGCTGAAGGAATTGGTGTACAACTAACCGCTGACACAACCGAACAGGATTTGAGCGAAGCAGAGGAAGAAATTGCCTCTGCTTTTTCTCTGCCCAGTCTGCCGACCGTGGAACAGCAGATTCGGGCAATCGAAGCCCCGATGCAGGCCCAGTATGCCGATGAGATCACGATTCCGGCAGAAGTTGTGGATGAAATCCTGCGGACGGGAAGCAATCGAAGCAAAAGCCAGCTCCGCCTTATCTATAACTTTATGACCGAACAGACCCCGGAAGAGTATACTGCTTTCGTCAAAAAAGAGTATGGCGAGGGCGGCAAGGGCTTTGAGATCGGCGGCACAAAATATGCAGTCTGGTTCGATGAGTTGGGTATGCAGATCGCCGTTGGAGATACGGTTCGGAACGACCCCAAAAACAAAGCATTTCTGTCCTGGGAAGATGTCAGCTGCAGAATCCATCAGCTTCTGCAGCAGGGAGAGTACGCACCAAAGTCTGTCCTGGATGCAGCCCGTGGCAATGCTCTGCATGAACACGCAGAAGCCCTAAGCTATATGGAACGCGATATGGCAGAGGGCGTGGCAGAGATGGTCTTTGCCGATACGTCCATCTTCTCCGGCGGATACCCGGAACTTACAGAACGACTTGCAAAGTTGATTGACCAGCCGGAATTTCTGACTGACCTGAACGAACGTCTTTTGGGACTGGCAGAAGCCTACGCCGAAGATAAAAGCGTGATGCGGATGCCGTTCTATCGCCCGGACAAAGTATCTGAACAGTTTCAGAAGTTTGCCCTCCCGTATCAGCCCTATCAGGCAAGAGAGGGCTTTCAGTGGAATGAGCAGGAAGTCTTTATCACGGAAGATGAGATCAATGCTTTCCTTGCAGGCGGCGGGCCGTATTCGGATGGCAGGCTGGCAACGTACAGTTTCTTCCTTACCCATACAGAGAAAGCAGAACGCGCGGCATTTCTGAAAGACCGATACGGTGTGGGCGGCAGCAGTCATGCACTTTCCCGTGCAGATAATTCCCATGCCAGCTATGACGGCAGAGGTCTTGAACTGGCACGGGGCATCTATGGAAAGCCGGATGCGCTGGTAAAGCTGAACTGGAACCAGGCGGCTGAACGAGTTGCAAAGCTCATTGACCAGAGTTTGTATCTGAAGCCTGCGGATTACAGCCGGATGCCGAGTTACGAGCGTGAGCAGATGGCAAATCGGGTAATCGGTTTCTACCATCGTCTGTCCGATGAAGTAGAGCGTCCATTTAAGCGGGAATTGCTGAATGAGGATGCCAGAAAGAAACTGCCCACCATGCTGGCTGACCCGGAACAGGCGGTAGAGCTTCTGGAAAAGATGGATGCAGCACTTCTTTCCGTGCCGCTGGATTCCCCGGAATATGCGGAAAAATCAAAGACGCTTGCTGAACTGCACCAGTATGTTGAGGGAACGTACACGATCTTCCCGGAAAAGAAAAAGGCTGTTGAGATTTCTGTTTCTGAGACAGGACAAATATCGCTTTTCGATATTTGGGCGCAGGAACAGGAATCGAAAGAGCATTCAACCACCGCAGTGGTTGAAGAACCCCAGAAGCAGGCGGCAAAGTACAGCAGAAATGTCGGGGATTATCTCTATCTGGAAGATGACCGCCTTTATAAAATCGAACGTGTTACGGATTCTCTGATCTATCTGAAAGATATGGAGCGTCCTGCATGGGCGGCGCGGGTGCTTCGACCGAACCAGTATGATGCAGAACTGGCAAAGAATCCGCTGAATGATTATCTTCTGGCAGGGCAGGAATCTGCATTGAAAGATAGTCGCTGTGTTTACAAAGAATGTCTGTATTCCATGCTGGATGCGGTGCAGCAGAGTGAAATCTATCCGTATCTCCGCGACCGCGATGTGGATGCAGACGAAGCGGAAAAGGAACTTCGGAACAAGATCGACGAGCTGTTAGAGCAGAATGCGAAAACTGCTTCGCTGTATCTGGAAGCAAGCCAGAACTGGGAAAACTTCAAAGACTGGTTGGTAGAAGATATTTTCCAGCGCACCTATCAGGACGTTATTACGGACAGACGGGATGCCGTTGCACTGTATCAGGATAGCAAGGACGCACCGCAGTGGGTGCGCGGCATTATGGTTCCGTATGCAGCGGAAGAAAAGGCCGTTGAGCCGACCTTGCAGCCCCTGCCGCTGGATGCCGTAAACGAATATAACGCGCTGAAAGAGCGTTACCCGGATGCTCTGGTCGGCTATGAGCAGTACGGCAACTTTGAGTTCTACGGCGAGGATGCAAAGCGCGTTTCAGAACTTCTTGGCAGCAAGCTGTTGGAAAAGGAAACCGCACTCGGCAAGGTTGAGGTGTCTGGTTTTCCACGTGAACAGTGGGCTTCTCAGGCAATGAAGCTCTGGAAGCAGGGGGAGAGCGTCTATCTGTCCGGCCAGCAGGAAGATGGAACCCATGCGCAGACAAAGTATTTCCGCAGAGAGGAATATCTGCCAGTCAATACCATCATTGAACTGGACGATAGAGAGTTCCGTGTGGATTCGGTCAACTTTGAGCAGGGGACGGTCAGCTTGCAGGACATGACCCTTGCGAAAGAAGCCCGGTATCCGATCTTCCGAACAGAACCGCTGGAGTACATTCGGCATCTGTACGAACAGGCCGACGTGCCGATGAAAGAAGCGATAGAAACCACAGTCTTTACTGCTCTACACAATGCTGGTGTGGCTTACGAGGATTTTTCTCCGGAGCAGATGGATGTGATCTATTCGGTGGCAGAATCGGGCGGCGAGTTAGAAGAACTGCTGAATCCCGACTTCTCGCCGGAACAGATGCAGCTGATCGCGGATGTGCAGACCCGGACAGATGCCATCCATCGTTCGGCAGTGGACGATGTTTTGAATCCTCTTACTAGTAAGCCTATGACCCCGGAAGAGGTCAACCATGCACGGCGGCAGCACAACCTTCCGCTGGACAGTGGAGCCGAAACGGAACAGCCTGTACAGCCCAAACAGGAGCCTATGAACTTCAGTATTACGGACGATGATCTCGGCGCAGGAGGAGCCAAGACAAAATTCAAAGCAAACATCGAAGCCATCCGGCTGCTGCAAACGCTGGATGCAGAACAGCGGCAGGCAACCGCAGAAGAACAGGAAGTTCTCTCCCGGTATGTCGGCTGGGGCGGCATTCCGCAGGCGTTCGACGAGAAGAATGCGGACTGGGCAAAGGAGTATGCGGAACTGAAATCTCTGCTCCCGGCAGATGAGTACAGCGAAGCGCGGGCATCCACGCTGAATGCTTTCTACACTTCGCCTACGGTTATCAAGGCAATGTATGAAGCCCTTTCCAACATGGGTCTGAGCAAAGGCAATGTACTGGAACCGTCCTGCGGTGTCGGTAACTTCATGGGTCTTGTGCCTGAAAGCATGGAGAACATCAAGATGTATGGTGTGGAGCTGGACAACGTATCAGGACGCATTGCACAGCAGCTTTATCAGAAGAACAAAATTGCAGTGCAGGGCTTTGAAACAATGCAGTTCCCGGACAGTTTCTTTGATTGTGTGGTGGGTAATGTGCCGTTCGGCAATTACAAAGTGCCAGATAAGCGGTATGACCGCCACAACTTCCTCATCCATGATTACTTTATTGCAAAAAGTCTTGACCTTGTTCGTCCGGGCGGCGTGGTGGCGGTAGTCACTTCCAGCGGTACGATGGATAAAAAGGATTCCTCTGTCCGAGAGTATCTTGCCAACCGTGCCGATCTGGTCGGTGCAATTCGCCTGCCAAACAATGCGTTCCAGCGCAATGCGAACACAAGTGTTGTAGCTGACATTTTGTTCCTGCAAAAGCGTGACCGGGCGGCAGTGGAGCGGGCAGAGTGGGTAGACCTTGGCACAACGCCGGAGGGATACCCCATCAACCAGTATTTTGAGCAGCATCCTGAAATGGTGCTGGGTGAGATCACGACTGAAAGTACACAGTACGGCAAACAGGAAACCACGGTCAAGCCCATCGAGGGCGCAGACCTTGCACAACAGTTGAAAGCAGCCGTTGAGAACATCCATGCGGAAATCACTGAGCCGGAAATCACGGACGATGAACTTGACCAGAACGCAGAACCACTTCCGGCAGACCCAAACGTGAAGAATTTCAGTTACACCAATGTGGACGGACAGGTCTATTACCGTGAAAACTCCTATATGAACAAGGTTGACCTGCCTGCGGTCACGGCAGAGCGTGTGCTGGGGATGATTGCCCTGCGGGAAACCACACAGAAATTGCTGGACTGCCAGTTGCACGATGGTACGGATGCCGAAGTGGAACTGCTGCAAGGAAAGCTGAAAGACCAGTATAAGCGGTTCACAGCGCAGTATGGTCTGATCAACAGCACCGCCAACAAACGGGCATTCCGGCAGGATAGCAGCTATTGTCTGCTGGCATCTCTTGAGATTCTGGACGAGGATAAAAACCTCAAGCGGCTGGCAGATATTTTTACCAAGCGCACCATTCGCAAGCCGGAACCTGTGACCTCTGTGGATACGCCGAGTGAAGCCCTGGCACTCTCCATCGGAGAAAAAGCAAAGGTCGATGTGCCGTTTATGGCAGAACTTTGCGGAAAGACAGAGCAGGAAGTGACCGAAGAACTGGCAGGTGTTATCTTCCGAAATCCTGTCACACAGGCGTGGGTGACGGCAGACGAATATCTGTCCGGCAATGTCCGGGAAAAGCTGGAAACGGCAGAAACCTTTGCTGCAAACCACCCGGAGTATCAGGTCAATGTCGAGTATCTCAAGCGGGTACAGCCGAAAGATTTGAATGCTTCGGAGATTGAAGTGCGGCTTGGTGCAAACTGGATCAAGGCAGAGTACATTACGGACTTCATGGAACGGGTGTTCAAAACGCCGAGTTACTATATCGGAAGTTCCATCAAAGCAACCTATTCGGAGATCAGCGGTGCATGGAATATCAGCGGCAAGTCGCTTGACCGGAGTAATCCCCGTGTGACGAACACCTATGGCACAATGCGGGTCAACGGCTATCGACTGCTGGAAGATGCGCTGAATCTCCGGGATACCAAAATTTACGATACCATCTATGAGGATGGAAAAGAAAGGAGAGTGCTGAACAAAAAAGAAACCATGCTGGCGCAGCAGGCACAGGAAGCGATTCGGGATGCGTTCAAGCAGTGGATTTTCAAGGATTTAGACCGCAGAGAGGAACTTTGCAAGGTCTACAATGAGCGGTTCAATGCGATTCGTCCCCGTGAATACGATGGCAGTCACATCAAGTTCGTGGGCATGACCCCGGAAATCAGCCTGATGCCGCACCAGAAAAATGCAGTGGCACATATCCTGTATGGCAATAATACGCTGCTGGCGCATTGTGTGGGTGCTGGCAAGACCTTCCAGATGATCGCTGCCGGCATGGAAAGCCGCCGTCTGGGTCTGGCGCAGAAGAATCTTTATGTTGTGCCGAACCATCTGACGGAACAGTGGGGTGCAGACTTCCTGCGGCTGTATCCGAATGCCAATGTGCTGGTGGCAACGAAAAAGGATTTCGAGCCATCCAACCGAAAGAAGTTCTGTTCCCGGATTGCCACGGGCGATTATGATGCTATCATTATCGGGCATTCGCAGTTTGAGCGGATTCCGCTTTCCCCGGAACGGCAGAAATCCATGATCGAGCGGCAGATTCAGGACATTACCTTTGCGATTGCAGAAGCAAAGGCAGAGGACGATGGCAAGAGTTTCACGGTCAAGCAGATGGAGAAAACAAAGAAAACCTTGCAGGCAAAACTTCAGAAGCTGAACGACCAGAGCCGCAAGGATGATGTAGTTACATTTGAGCAGCTTGGTGTTGACCGCCTGTTTGTGGACGAGAGCCATTTCTATAAAAATATGTTCCTCTACACAAAAATGCGGAACATCGCTGGTATTGCTCAGACCGATGCACAGAAGTCCTCGGATATGTTTGCAAAATGTCAGTATCTCGATGAAATCACTGGCGGCAAGGGTGTGACCTTTGCAACAGGTACGCCTGTATCGAACAGCATGGTAGAGTTGTATACCATTATGCGCTACTTGCAGTATGACACCTTACAGAAACTTCATCTTGGACATTTTGATAGCTGGGCGGCTTCGTTTGGTGAAACCGTTACAGCGATTGAATTGTCCCCAGAGGGAACGGGCTACCGTGCAAAGATGCGGTTTGCCCGTTTTTTCAACCTCCCGGAACTGATTTCACTGTTTAAGGAGTCCGCAGACGTACAGACGGCAGATATGCTGAATCTGCCTGTGCCAGAAGCAGAGTACATCAATGAGGTGCTGAAACCCAGTGAAACGCAGCAGGAAATGGTGAGCAGCTTTGCCGACCGTGCAGAGCGTGTGCGGAACGGAAATGTCGATCCGAGAACCGATAATATGCTCAAAATCACGAACGACGGCAGAAAGCTGGCCTTGGATCAGCGGCTTATCAATGACCTGCTGCCGGATGAGCCGGAAAGTAAGGTCAACCTCTGCGTGGAGAATGCCTATCGGGTATGGGAAGAATCCACGCCCGACAAATCCACCCAGTTGATTTTCTGCGACTTATCGACCCCGAAAGCAGACGGAACATTCAATGTGTACGATGATGTCCGGGAAAAACTGGTGGCAAAGGGAATCCCCCGTGAGGAGATTGCTTTTATCCATGAGGCAAATACCGAAACCAAAAAGGCAGAACTGTTTGCAAAGGTGCGCTCCGGTCAGGTGCGTATCCTGCTTGGTTCGACCCCGAAACTTGGTGCTGGTACAAACATTCAGGACAGACTGATCGCCCTGCATCATCTGGACTGCCCGTGGAAACCCTCTGATCTGGAACAGCAGGAAGGACGCATTCTTCGTCAGGGAAACCGCAACCAGAAAGTGAAGATTTTCCGTTACGTCACAGAGAATACGTTCGATTCGTATATGTGGCAAATTCTGGAAAATAAACAGAAGTTCATCTCGCAGATCATGACCTCGAAATCTCCTGTTCGTGCCTGCGATGATGTGGACGATACCGCGCTGACCTATGCAGAAATCAAAGCATTGGCAACGGGAAATCCCTACATCAAGGAAAAGATGGATTTGGATATTCAGGTCAGCAAGCTGAAGCTGATGCGGGCCAACCACACCAGCCAGATTTACAGCCTAGAATCGGATATTGCACGGCGGTATCCGGCAGAAATCACGGCAGCGAAAGAGCGCATAGCAGGTCTGAAAACTGACCTTGCAGTGGCAAAGCCGTTGCTGGAACAGGACAAGGAGAAGTTCTCCATCACGGTGGAGGACAGGGTTTATACCGACCGCAAGGAAGCAGGCTCGGCAATTCTTGCAGGCTGTGCCGCAATGAAGATCGCTAAGACAGAGGGGCAAATCGCAGATTTGGGAGGGTTTGCAATCAGTTCCCGGTTTGATGCGTTCGCCCAGACATTCAAGCTGACCATCAAGCGGCAGAGCAGTTATACGATTGAACTTGGCAGTGATCCGGCTGGCAATATCCAGCGTATTCTCAATGCGCTGGCATCTATCGAAAAGACACTGCCGCAGGTGGAGCGCAGATTGGAAACCTTACAGCAGCAGTTGGCAGAAGCAAAGGAAGAAGTGCAGCGTCCGTTCCCGCAGGAGGCGGAATTAAACGAAAAATCTGCACGGCTTGCAGAATTGAATGCCCTGCTGGATATGGACGAAAAGGGGGATGATGCGGCTCTTGGCATGGATGAGGAAGTAACGGATAGCGAACTTCCTGCGCCGAAACGTGAGATTGAGCGGAGTGCAGACAGCGTAAAACGTCCGTCGATCCTTGCACAGCTTCACGAAAAACAGGCAGAACGCATGGCAGAGCCGAAAACGCAGAAAAAGAAAAGTCACGATATGGAACTGTAACTGAGAATGCCCCGTCAGATCTCCGAAAGGAAATCTGATGGGGCGGATTTTGTAAAGGAGGGCATGAATGGCAGATAAGCGGGCAGACCAGCTCAAAGAAATCACGGAACGGTTGGAACAGGGTGTAAAGGACATTTTTACTTCGGAAATGTATACGAAGTACCTGCTCACAATGTCGAAATTCCACAATTACAGCTTCAATAATACGCTGCTGATCGCAATGCAGCGTCCAGATGCTACGTTGGTGGCTGGGTACAATGCCTGGAAAAATAAGTTTAACCGCTATGTGAAAAAGGGGGAAAAGGGCATCCAGATCATCGCGCCTGCCCCGGTAAAGGAACGGGAAGAGAGGGAGAAAATCGACAAGGACACCGGGCTTACGGTGCTGAATGAGAGCGGGGAGCCGGAAATCGAAGTGGTGGAGAGGGTGATTCCCCGGTTCCGGGTAACAACGGTTTTCGATTATGCCCAGACAGACGGAGAACCGCTGCCTACGCTGGAAGTGAATGAACTGACTGCCCGTGTCAAGGATTATACCCTGCTGAAAGAGGCAATCGAACAGGTATCTCCTGTGCCAATTCGTTTTGGAGAGATCGAGGGCAACGCAAAAGGTTATTACAGCCACATGGACAAAGAAATCTGTGTTCGTGCCGATATGGGTGAGAGCCAGACCATCAAGACGATGATCCATGAGGTTGCTCATGCCATGCTGCATGACAGCGACCAGATGAAACAGCGCGGCGAGGAAAAAGACCAGCTTACCAAAGAAACAGAAGCGGAAAGCATTGCATTTACGGTTTGCTCGGCACTTGGCATTGATACTTCGGACTACTCGTTCCCGTATGTAGCAAGCTGGGCAAGCGGCAAGGAACTGAAAGAATTGAAAGATTCGATGGATACGATTCGATTGACCGCTGCTGATTTTCTTGAAAAACTGGAAACGGCGGTGGCAGAAAGGAGTGTGGAGCGCATGACGGCGATGGAATATGCTGAAAAGCTGATTGCGGACAAGGAACGGGACAAAACCGTTTTTGACAACAGCCAACGAAATCTCATTGTAAACTTTGCTTACAAGCTGGATGACCGGGCGGCAACGGAAGAACTGGCCAACAATCTGGCGGCTGTGGTTGCGGCTGAAAACACGGAAGAAATCAATCGCCTGATGTGGGAAGCAGAGGAGAAGATCGAAAGTCTGCCGGATGGCATGATCGGTCTTTCGGAAATGCACGAATATGGGTATCTGAAAGATGATGTTCTGCCGCTGACAAAGGAAGGCGCACGGGAGTGGCATCGGCTGGGCGAACGGATTTACCCGCTGTTTCAGGATGGCACGGCAGGAGATTTCGCCAGTCAGGAAGAGATTGAACAGCATGATGGCATTTTCGGAATCAAGGCTGACGCATGGAGTGCAATTTTGCTGGAAAAGAACGAAGAGTATCTGGAAGATGAGTATTCCCGCCCGGATGCCGCACTGACGGTGATAAGTCGGGAGCAGGCTCTGCGGCTGTTTGATGAGGGCAAGCAGATTTATCTTATCCGTATCAGCCCGTGGCCAGTTCTTGTCACAGGGCGTGAAGAAATCGAACGTGGAAGTGACTATTTCCAGATTGCTAAGGAAGATTTGGAAAAGGACAAGCAGAAAACAATGGAAAACGGCGAGAAAGCACCCGTTGAAAAGCTGGCAGTAGACCTTGACGATTTTGCCTTTGACTTCGATTTCTACCACTATAAGGACAGCGTAGAGGATCGGGAGCAGGCAGTTGAAGCACTGAAAGAACAGATTCAGGCTGGGGATGTTCAGCCGATCAGGGAATGGCTGCAAGCCGCAGTGGAGGAATCAGAGGGAGAGTCCGCAGAAAAGGCGGCAGAACTGATAACTCGTATGGATGCAGTAGTTAAGGAGCAGAAGCTGCTTTCCGGCAGCGAAAAGCAGTTTGGCATCTACCAGATCACTGCCCGTGACCCGGAACACGACTACCGCTTTATGAATCTGGATTTTGTAAAGCGGCACGGGATGGAAGTAAACTGTGCAGACTATGAACTGGTCTATACCGCACCACTTACGGAAAATGATACGCTGGAAGCTATTTACGAACGCTTCAATATCCAGCGCCCAGCGGATTTTACCGGGCATTCGCTTTCCGTCAGTGATGTTGTGGTGCTGAACGATGGCAAGTCGATCAAAGCCTGCTATGTGGACAGCATCGGCTTTGCAGAGCTGCCGGATTTTTTCAAGGAAAGAAAGATGGATTTGAAGAAAGAAACGATTCTGGATGAACAGTTGCAGGAAATTGAAATCTTTGATAAGCCCGGTCTTTTCAGCAACAGCAGACTGCGGGATGAGGATGTGCCGGATGGATTGTACCGCTATGACCTGCGCGGGTCAGACTATGATCCGGGGCAGCCGATTCTGGTGGAGAAAACAGTGATCGTAAACCATGCGGCATCTGTTCTGATGGCAGAAGAACTTGACCTTGGCGCAGGCGGTCGGCTGGAACTGGGCGAGGAAGGGCTGAACTTCACGGGTGGATTGCTGACTGTGCGGGAGTTTATGGAAGAACAAGAGCATAAAAAGGATGGCTTAATACACGGTGACTCCGACCAGATTGCAGTTGAGGGTCATGTTGGTACATGGTATGCGATTGATGAAACGGAGGTCGGCGGCGAGAAGTTCTTCCTGCTGGAGCATGAGGAATACGGGGATGAAGCTGCCTGCGTTGCGGTCAATGAGCAGGGAAAACTTGTGGCAGAAGATTTGTGGAATGGCTTTGATGAGGATTTCCAGGATGCCGTAAAGGAGTATTTTGCTGAAAAGAATCCGACTTCACAAAAAGAAGAACTGGTTGTGCCTGTGGAGGAGGAAAGCCGCACGGATGATTCGGATGTCCCGGTCTATTACGAATCTTTCGGCTATGCAGCAGAGAATGGCGAAGTGGATTTGTACCGCATTTCCAGACAGCTCAATGAAGAGTGCAGAAACGCCATTGAAGAAGCGATTGCAGACAACTTCGACGGAATGAATCTTGCAGATGATGCTACGAAGTCCGTCGTTGAACAGTTTGGCATGGAGCGCATGGGCTATATTCTGGCGTACACGCTGAATTATAACAACCATGACGGACGCTATTCACACAGTAATAGGGAATGGGCAGACACCACCTGCAAGGGAGAACGGGGCAGCAATATCCGCACCGACTGGATCGTGCGCAGTCACCCGGCTGTGCTGAACGGGTTTGTGGATATGTACCGCAAAGAACTTGCGGCTGAACAGCAGCGGGAGCCAGAAAAACCGTTTGTTCAGCAGTTCTATGTTGTGACAGATTTGCAGACCAATCCGATGAAAATTGAGAAGTTCGGGAATCTCGATGATGCAATGTCCTGCTATCAGCAGGTTCCGAATTTTCATCTGAAAGCCCTTGGCGTAGAGAAAACGCCTGACCCACTTCCGGGCAGTCTGGACATTGTGCAGTGCAAGAACGGTATCGACACGATTGTGGAGGACTACAAGAAAGTTCCGGGCTGGGATAATCCGTACATCCAGAATCATGTTGTTGCATTGGTGGCAGAAGCATTGAAAGTGCAGGATGTGGCGGTAGCCTATGAGATCAACGATGGCTATTTTCACATCCAGACCAGCGAGGACGGCTACGACTATACCTTATATAGTAAGGACTTCACAGTAATGGACGGTGGCATTGTTGAAACAGACGAGTACAGACCCGTGCAGGAAGTGATGGAAGAAGTTCTGGCAGAACACGGACACAGCGTTTCTGAGTGCGGTGTGATTAGCGCTGAATATCTTCAGGAACAGTCCTACCGTGCAGAAACACAGCGGGCAGAAGCGATGAAAGAAAAGCTGGCGGCAGAGAAGCCTGCGCCGGAAGCAAGCATCAGCTTTTATGTGGCAGAGTGTGCAGAGTTCCCAGTGATGGGTGAGTTCCATGACAATCTGACCTTGGAGCAGGCATTGGAAGTCTACGATAAGATTCCGGCAGAGCGGATGAACGGAATCAAGAGCATTGGCTTTTCCCTTGAGGATGGAAGCATCTATTCGGGAATGTTTGACCTGATGGTAGGTGGAGAAGTGCAGGCAGAAATCGTCAACCATATCCAGCATTACCGGGAAAGTCCGCTGGTGCAGAAAGCAATTTCGGATATGAAAACGCTTTTGGAAAAGCGGCAGGCAAGCAAGGAGTTAGAGGAACGCCCCAGCACCCGGCAGTCTGTTCGTGAAGCGTTGAAGAACCGCAAAAAGGCGCAGGAAAAGCAGTCCAATCAGGAACAGGAAAAACCGAAGAAGGCAAAGAAGAAAGGAGAAATGGAACTGTGAGCAAGGTGAAGTTTAATGCAGATGAGATGATGGTTATGGCAATGTTTGAGCAGCCAACACGGACGGAAACCATGAGATATATCGAGGAAGTTGTTCCGTTTGTCGAGGACGATGTTGAAGTTTTTTCGCTGGTAGCATCGACCATGAAAAAGATGCGCTCTATTTCGGACATGGAATTTTCCAGACTTGACCTTAAACCGTATCTTCAGGATGTGGTGGCAAAATGAATATCAATCAGTATGCGGTCTATCAGCTGAAAGAAAGTGCAGAACTTGCTGCGTATCGGTCACGTTCATATCAGTATTTGACGGAACATCATTTTCAGGTGATCGTACAAAATTATCAGCAGGCGTATTTTACCAAGTTGTTTACATCGGACACACCAGAGATAATTCGGAAACGGTTGGAAGAGCATCGACCGAAGAATTTCCGTGGCCGTCCATTTGGTGTCGGTGATGTGATTGTCATAAACCAACAGGGAGAAATCACGGCGTATTTTGTGGATAAGGACTCCCTTGTTGTGGTTGCTGGCTTTATCCGCAGTAGTAGTTCTGGCATTCTGGTTACACTTGACACGAAAAATCTTTTTATAGATGGATGTGCTGGAACGTGGGTGGCAACCGAAGAATGTGTAGTAGAAAGCCAGCACTTTTTTCTGATGCAGCATGAAGTCTATAAGGAAAAAGCACCGAACGTGATTGTAGATGCTTCTGGCAAACTGGTTTCCACTGAAATCCGAAAAGGGTTGGATGAGGATGCCAGAAAAAAGATTCTGGATTATCTGCATCCACCGCTGATGGAAAAGCCGATGAACCAGAAGCCGTCACTACACCAGATGGA
>ERZ780226.1607-NODE-1607-length-17304-cov-4.073048_pt1 | contig 17304 bp, 19 predicted proteins | sample MGYA00511165_ERZ780226 | MGnify/ENA primary metagenome ERZ780226 (study PRJEB29588, sample SAMEA2152373) | human gut metagenome | biome: human gut; feature: human-associated habitat; material: faeces | place: Denmark | collected 2008/2010 ...
ACAGACTTTGTGTAATGATACCCCGTATAGCTTGCGTCCACGCCCGGAGTACCGCTGTCCGTGTTACCTTTTTTCTGCCCGTCAATATCGTAACCGTCTGACCATTTTACACCGTGATTCATAGCGGTCTGTCCCGATTTGGTGTATTCGGGTACACGGTAAGTTAAAACCGTTGTGTCCTTATTGCATACCGGGCACCACTGCGTTTCATAGGTTACGGTTGCATTCATATCAAGCTCATTTGTGCGGTTATTGGTTTTGAGCCAATTATCCGCAGGATCTTCGTAATTGCTTTTCTGTGCCGCAAAGACATTCATTACAGGGAGTGTTCCCAAAATCATTACAACTGCAAGAAATGCCGACATTAGCGATTTCATTTTTAAACTGTGTTTTGTTTTCATTATTTCTGATACCTCCATTTTAGTTTAAGTTTATACCACCGGTCTGTTCTTCTTCCGGTCCGGTATTTTGTATTTCTTCAAGTTTTTCTCTTGCCCAATCCGGCAAGTATTCGTCCTTTAGTACGCCGAGAACATTTTCTCTGTTCCATCTCGCCTTATCACCGTCATACAGACAAGTCGCATACACAGCTCTGCCTGACGCTGTCGGTCTGCAGCCGAATCCGCCTGTCGCAAGACAAAGCTGATATTCCGGTTTCCAATATTCTTCTTTCATTGACATATGGTTTAATACAATGACCTTTCCTTCCATATCAACACTCTCGTCCATGCAATGTTTTCTGCTGAAAAGATTAAGGCCGTTATATTTTTTAATAATTTTTTCTGCAAGAATATTTACTACTCCGGTATGTATTTGCGACAGATAGCCGTCTGCATACTCGCTCGTGTGAGATGTCATAAAGTCCTTTGCCCATTCCTTAACCTCCGGCGACCATCTTCCGTCGTGCTTTGCCATTTTCACCGTGTTGGCAATAACGAACATCATTCGCTGCATACCAAACTCGCTTATACTTTTATCAAGATAGGCTCCGTCTTTATCGACAACATTATCTTTATATGCGTTTGCATAAAGTCCGGTCTGCGGATTCTGAATGAATTCCATACACCTTCTGTTCTCATCACGGCTTGCTCGGTATTCTTCCACGTCGCCGTCATGCTCTGCTGTTCTGTATGAATAAAGGTAAAATTCCACCGCCATAGCTGTTCACCTCACATATTCATTACCGGGGCTGCCTCGGTCTGTTCATTCTGATCCGCCTGCAATTCGGTATTGCTTTCGGCAGTTTTTTGTCCGGCTGAACGCTTTTGAGACTTTTTATTCCCTGCCTTTTTTGTTTCTTTCCCCTCTTCATGATTCTGCTCCTCCTGCTGTGTTAATTTCTGTTCGTATGCTTCAAGCACCACACTGTGGAGATTTTCTCTTCCCTCTTTTGTAATCGGGAAACAAATATCCTCATATTTGGCTCCTGCCTTACGGGAAGGCATTGACACAAACGGACCGTCATTGCCCTCAAAAATCCTCACACCTTTTACAACAAACTCGTCATTGATGGAAACCGAGGCAACTCCCTTTAAGCTTCCGGGTTTGTTAATAAGGTTCACGCTTGCTTTGTAATTCATAAATTCTACCCCTTTCTTTTATATAACTCATCATCCACTTCTTTTAACCTTTCACCGATTGCCCGTATCACATTTACGGTAACGGCATTCCCTGCCTGTTTATACACCTGATTATCGGAATTTACCAAGCATATCTTTTGAGCCTGTTCCTCACTGAATCCCTGCGCTCTCAAACATTCCTGCGGCATAAGCCGCCTTATCCGAAGTTTTTCTAAAATGCCATGTCTGTCTGTTGCGGTTATAGTGAACATCAGACCGTCCTCACCACGAAAACGAGGGCCGTTTTGCCTTTTATACAGCTTGCCGGGTGTTAAGCACGGCATAACGCCTTCAATAATGGCAGAGTTTTCTCCCTTTCTTTTTGTGATTCCGCTGTTATATCGGCTTTTGATACATCGAACAAGCCGTGTCAATACAGGCTCCTCGTTCATATCAATGCAGGAAACAGCGTAAAGACCTGTCTTTCCGCCCTGTCCGCCTGCATTTGCCGCAAGCGTTATTCCGAGTCCTTCGGGATTGTAGCTCCTGTTTGCAAATGCGTCAATCTCGCAATGTCCGACGCATTTATATCCGCCTGCTCTTTCAAGCCCTGCTCTGAAGCCCCCAATACCTGAAAACATATCAAAAAATCTTATCACTGTTTTCTCGCTCCAATCGGGTAACTGAAAGCGTCGCCGACACCTCGTGAGGATATTAAATTTTAATGATTCGTTATTTCTTCTTTCCGCTGTTAATATTAGCCGATTCGTTTTCAGCACACATTTTTAATCTTTTCTGCACTGCTGCGTGCATATTTTCAAGCGATTCCTTTGTGTAGCCTTCAAGAAGCTCATTCGCTTCATTTTCGGTAAGCCGTACCCCTGCGTCGTACTCGTGCAGGAATTTTCCGCTTTCCACCATAGGTGTGATAACCAGCCGAACACCGTCAAACACAACTTTGATATATGTGTTATGTCCTATTTTCCTCAATAGTTCTCGGAATAAAAACGGTAGTGTGATTCGGCCTCTTGTACCTGTAGTCCTGTAAATAGTTAAACTCATAATCACCATCTCCAAATAAACTTAATTGTATCGGTTCGTTTTTTCTTCTTTCGTTTATATCGTAGTTTGCGATCAATAGCTCCTTGAATCTGCTACCTGAATCGTATCTGTGGGCAAGAGAGTTTGCACGGGTATGCTCGACAATCGTATAGTCCTTATACAGTTCCTTAACAAATTCGCAGTCATTGTACGACAATAAAAATTTGCCCTTAATTTCTTTTAAGGTGTCATACAGTCTGACATGGTCTTCTTTCGGGAACTCCACCATATAATGGCCTTCCGTTTCAACATACGGCGGATCAAGATAGAAAAATGATTCGTACCTGTCGTACTGTTTTATAAGGCTTTCAAAATCCTTATTCTCAATCACAGTTTCTCTCAGCCTGAATGCCGCCGCAGAGAGTGTTTCCAGTGTACTCAAAAGATTTACGGGCTGACCGCCGAAGCTTTTGCCTCCGCTGCCGTAGCTGTATCTTATAAGCTTGTAAAAGGCTGCCGCCCTCTCCACATCGTAAAGCTGCGATTTCTCTGTTAAAATCTTTACGATTTCCTCTGCATCCCGTTTGTTAAAATACTCGTTTGCCGTCTGCAATTCTTCTTGCATATACGGATATTCCGGCTCATCGCCGTTTAAGAAGTTTTGCAGTATACTAAACTCCTGCCTGCTGTGAAGCGGCAAAAAATTTAAGGCTTTGATTAACGCCAGCGGCCTTTCCTTTACACATCTGAACATATTTACAAGGTCGCCGTTAAAATCGTTATACACCTCAAACCTTTCTTTCATCTTTGCAAAGAGAACAGAAGCTCCTCCGCCGAACACCTCGATATATCTTCCGTAAATCAAGGGGAATGACCAAAGGATTATATCTCTCATTGCACGTTTGCCGCCTATATACGGAATCGGACTGTTTTGATATTTCACTACCTCAAACACCTCCGATTTGGCATAAACTAAAAAAGCGGCTGATGTTGTCAGTTATGACTTATCAGCCGCCGCATTTCTACGATATTCTTGATTTCGGGAACATCTCTTATTCTGTTGCTTTTACTCTTGGGTTTCATGTTTTTCTTCCTTTCCGCAAAAACAAAAAAAGCGGTCAATTCGTGTGTAATCACACAAACTGACCGCCTTCTTAAATTATTCTTATTTAATTTTGCTTTCTGTTTAAGTACCTCTCCTCTCTTTTAGATTCTTCGCCGCTTACTATAAAGCAGCACATCGTAACAACACCGAAAACAGCTCCGATTGTTACTCCGCCTATAAATGTTAACACATAACTCACTTTGATTCACCCCTGCATTTCTATTATTGGTTCTTCTGCTTCTTCCATATCCTCGTTATCTGCCGTAATTTCAAACTTTGACTCACCGTATGGCTTAACCGTTGACCTTTCCAAAAAGTCTTCGCCTCTTTTTGTAAAATATGCTACTTCATATTCGTTGGCGTCTAATATCTCGCCATCTCCGTAAACAAAGCTTTTAACATTTACCTCTACCCTCTCGGCGTCCGGGTTGTCTTTCATAAAATTCTGATATTTTATCCAATTTTTAAGGTGGTCTTCTCTTTCCGGAATTCCGCCGCACAAAAATGATTCTTTTGCTCCGTTGTCTGCCGATACCGTTACCTTTGAAAACAAAACCGCCATTATATCACCTTCCTTACTTAATCCGTATTGTCTGTCCTTTATATGAGTATGTATTTTGCCTGCGGTTCATCGGATTGTTCACATAGCTCTGTTTTCTTTTCCGCTTATCTTTATATCCGCTTATACCGTACTTCTCAATAAATTTGGCATTGATAATCAGACAAAGAATTTTATCATCTATAACGCCGTCCTCGGTCAGATCTTCCTCCGCAAGACCTGTTTCCATTTCTGCGAGCATTCTGACTGCGTGATACAAATTATATTGTTCTTCACCGTTACTGCCGTTATACATTTTCGGCAGAATATAAATCGGATTGGACACATAGTTTTCAAGGATTGTTCCGAATACTCTGTCAGCGCTCAAAAGATAGATAACAGCAGCTTTTCCGAAATCTAATCTTTTGTCGGTTTTCACGCACTTTCCGTACATTTTCCAAAACAAATCCCTATGCTCCTCATTGCAAAAAATAAATTCATCAAACAAAAATCTGTCCAATGAATTCATAACCCTTTTTATAATACTTCCGCATCCGTATTCACGCATATACTCTTTTAACATTCCGGCATACTGTGCTTTCAGCCTTTTTTCTTCTTTACTGCATCTCCCCATATCGGGTATCTGCTGCATCATACATTCGTAAGCGAAAAGCTTCGTACCCGACATAAACTTCGCCGACATCAATCCTCAACCCCCGCATCTATGTAATCCGGCAAGTGTGCATCTTCATCGTATGCAAACTGTGTTAAAATTCTGTACCCCCGAATTGTTTCAAGAATATATACTTCCAATACTTCGAGAGCATTTTCAATTGTTTCGAGCATACCCTCAATACTAAACGGGTTATATATCAGCTTTGCAGTCCATTCATTAAAATCATCAATGTCAAATCCTTCATTCAGCATTGATGCTTTTATATCCTCGGTAAGCAAATCGAGACATCCTGTAATACCGACTATCATATTCATAAGGACAACCGTGCTTTTATTGCCGCCTTTAATTAAGTCTGATAATTCTGCGTCATTGACATCCATTGCCACAGAAATATCATCTGCTGCAAACTTGAACCTGTATATTTTTATCTGTATTTCGATTAAAATATCAATATTTCTTTTCATTCCATTCGCACCTCGCATAATTTGGTTTCTGTTCGTTTTTAACATCTTCGTTTAACCGCCTTCTTCTCGCTTTTAACCACAAAAAAAGACGGTACATTCTTTTTCAGAACATACCGCCTACATGATCATTTCAATATTTTCCTGTTTTGTTTCAATTCCAAGCTCATCGTATCGCTCCCGCATATATTCCGCAGGAGACATTTCAAGCGCCCGTCCTGCTGCTCCATATGACGGAAGACCGTTTTCATTCTTAAATTCTGTCTGTTTCGGAATCTTACCGGTTCGGAGCATAAAGTCGTCAATAGCCTCCATAACCTCCGGCTTGTCCCACACTTTTTGCCCGTCAGTGTGTTTTATGTCGAGGTTCTTATCCTGCTCTGCCTTCTGCTGCATCCACTGCCCCAATTCTCGGCTTAAAATTTCACTGATATACTTCTGTTTCGTAATCTTTGTTTCCTCAACAAACTCATCAAGCTTGTCAAACAGCTTGCCGTCAATTTTAACGGCTAAAATTCTGCTCTCCGACATTTTTTCACCTCCCTCATTCTACATTCCACCCATTGTCATTTCCTCTGACTGATTATCCTCGCCCAATATTTCTGCGAGCGTCAAGCCTTCAAGCAAAACAGCGCCGTTATCACAAAATTTACAGTCGCATTCATCCATGACAGATTCGGCATACTGTTCAAACATAAAAAACTCCTCAATATCTTCATCTATATAGTAGTCATCGTTTTCATCTATTAAAGCCCGACCTAACCTTTCTTTATCGTATACATTATCAAAATATCGGAAGTTGTCTATGTTATCTTCAAGTTTTATGATTGATGCACTGTCGTATCTGTCCGCAAAATCAATAACAGCCTCCAGCTTGTCAAGTTCATTGTTTTTTTCTGCCCTTTCAACTGCGCGAAGCACATTATTTGCCGCATATATACTTTCGGTTGCTGTAATATCCTGCACTCTTTCAAACCACAGATTATCCGTTTCTTTATCCTCTAACTTGATACTGCATTCATCAGTATTTGTTGCTCCGAGTCTTTTCAATGCTTTTTTTATTGCAAGTTCATGTGTCGGCAAATACAAATATTCTGTTCTGTCTTCTTTTTCCAGCTCAGCAAAAATCCTGCATTGGTCATAAAGGTATTCCGGGAAATTATGCCCGTCATATTCATTTATGAACTTCGCTCCCTCGTGTTCAAACAGCATTCCTTTTTCAGTCACTTTACCTTTTCCTGAATTCATAAGCTCCCTTCCTATTTTAGCGAGATCAGCATTTTCCATCTCACAGGGATTCCACCCGATATGTACTGCCTTAAAATGTGTCCTTCCGATGCTTTCCATACTGCTCATATCCTGCACAAGCGTATAATTATGTATGTTATATGTAACATTGATTATCTCCGTAAGACTATGCGGCGCTCTTGCTTCGCACACGGCTTCAAAAATATTTAATTCGTTCTTATCAAAACTGTCAAGGCATTTCGCAAGAAAGTTCAGTTCATCGACATCGGCAAAATCAGTTACAAGCCATTTTAATGCGGCATAGTTCGTTCCTATCACATACTGACTCGTTTTTAACTTATCCTTCACCCCCAACTCATCAAACTTTGACGACAAATATTCCTCATTGCAAGGGAATTCTATGGTTGTTTGATTTTCCTCAAATCTAAAATCAACGGTAAACATTTAACTCACCCTTTCGCTACATTTTTTGTTCCTGCTGCTGATCCTGCTCATCAAGCGTTGTCAGCCGTTTATCAAAATCCGGAACACTTTCTTTTAGTTTTTCCTTCACATCGGCAAGTATATTTTCAACATCGCTGCTTAATTCAAATCCGGCAGACAATGTATCTTCAACACATCTGTATAATTCAAACCGTTCATCAGCAGAGAATATTTGATTTTCAGGCAATAACCCTGCCCGTTTTACGAAATCCTCTTTTGCTCTTTCGTAATCTTCATAGTAATGTCCGTGATCCAAACTGTTGTTTTTACAGTCCCAAGTCACAAATTCAAAGCTGCCGTCACTATGCTCCGTTCCGGCAAGAACAACATCGTTATACTCCAACAGCTTTTTTTATGGTGCATTAAGGTCAACTGCCGTTAATTCCGGACTGTTATCCATCACTTTAAGAAACTCTTTTGTGTTGCGTACAACATTCTCTATTTTGCCATAAATCTTATTGACGATATTTGAGAATTGTTTGTCCGCCGAATAAAGCATATCACCTTTGCTGTCAACCCTAAAAATCACTTTATCGCCCTCTGAAATTTCAATGCTGTCATCTGCGAGTTTCACCTCCTGTTCTAATTGATTTTCAAGCTTAGTGTACACCTGTTGTAAAAATTTTTTCTCATTCATTTTTTTCATCCTTTCATTTTTATACAAAAAAAGAGGCAACTTCCTTTAATGGGAATTACCTCTGATTATGCTATTTAGTTTTTTATTCATAGGTTCAAATCCTTTAAGATGAACCTTATATTCTTTGCTGTTTTTGCCTCTGTCGCAGTTCAAATCCTACAAAACAGAAGCATATATCTCTGAGAATCGAGTACGAAAAAGGGTTTGCGGAAATCCCGCAAACCCTCGTCATTGCTGACCAAATCGACATTATATCTTTTTGGTTCGGCTTTCGTGGCGTCCCGGACAGGAATCGAACCTGCGACGTTTCGCTTAGGAGGCGAACCCTCTATCCTACTGAGGTACCGGGACATAATCAAAATATTAAAAACACAATATATATAATAATCCATTCTCGGCCATTTGTCAAGAAAAACTTTATTCACACAAGCAGATTTTCGGCATATACCTTATATTAGGAGGTTTGATGCAGATGAATAACAGAAAAAATGACTTTGCGGAATTTAACACCGCTCTTGACCGGCTGATGCGCGGCGGAAGCTTTACAGAGCCTGCCGTTCCGACCGCCACTCTCTCAGAGGGCGCAGATTTCAAAGGCGGAACATCACCGCACCAAAACGCCGCTCTCGGGACCCTTATACTTCAGGTTTCAACAGCAAGCGGTTCTGTCCCAATTCAGGGGGCAAGGGTCACGGTTATGCAAACAGGCGGCTCAGTTCTTGACATTCTTACAACAAACAACAGCGGAAAGACCGCACCGATTAGCCTATACGCTCCCGCGCTTCAATATTCTCAAACGCCGGGAAATGTTATTCCATACTCTACATATAATATCCGAATCGAAAAGCCCGGCTATTATACCCAGGAATTTTTAAACGTTCCGATATTCGCGGGGATAGAATCAATCCAATACGTATCTCTCGACCCGCTCGGCGAGGACGCCTTACCCGGCGACCGCCTGACCGTAAACGAGTCACAGCCGAACGTTCTTATGTCCGGCGAGGGGGTGGAAAAATGAAATTTAACTTTACCATTCCCGAAAAAATAGTCGTTCATCTCGGCTCACCCGATGACCCGACCGCACGCAATGTAACCGTTCCCTTCACCGATTATATCAAGAATGTTGCGTCCAGCGAGATATATCCCACCTGGCCCGAGAACGCTATCCGCGCAAACATTTATGCCCAGATAAGCTTCGCTCTGAACAGGATTTTTACCGAATATTATCGCGCAAGGGGATATAACTTTGACATAACAAATTCGACCCAATATGACCAGTCATTTGTATACGAACGAAATGTTTTTGACAACATCAGCCGAATCGTGGACGATATATTCAATAGCTATATCGTTCGCTCGGGCGATATCACGCCGCTTTACGCCCGTTATTGTAACGGTACGACATCCACCTGTCCCGGCGGAATGTCGCAATGGGGAAGTGTATCTCTCGCCAACCAGGGCTATACACCGTTTCGGATTCTGACGTCGTATTACGGCGACATTTCACTTGTCGAGAACGCACCCGTCGCAAATGTTCCGGAAAGCTATCCCGGAACTCCGCTCAGAGTGGGTGACAGCGGCCTTGATGTAAAGCTTTTACAGATTGCGCTTAACCGAATCTCAAAAAATTATCCCGCAATCCCCAAAATTGCATATCCCGACGGCTTCTTTGACCCGGTGACTGAGTCCGCCGTAAAAGAATTTCAGAACATATTCAATTTAACACAGGACGGCGTCGTCGGCAGGGCAACCTGGTACAAAGTTGCCTCGGTCATTGCCGGAATAAAACGGCTCTCTGAGCTTGACCCGGAAAGAATTCCGTCAGAGCTTGTAAGCGGACAGTTCAAAGAGGTTTTAGAGGAGGGCGACAGCGGAACGGGAGTTATCGCTCTTCAATACTTTTTGACCTTCATAGCCGAATTTAATGACTTTATTCCTCAGGTAGCCATTGACGGAAGCTTCGGTCCTCAAACCACTAACGCAGTAAAACAATTTCAACGTTCTGTCGGCCTTCCCGAAACCGGCATAGTTGACAAGACAACGTGGGACTCACTATATTCCTCATTTTTAACAAAATATAACTCTCTCCCCGCCGAGTACCGAACCTCTGCCACCGCTCCGTATCCGGGCGAACCGCTGACCATCGGTTCAAGCGGCGAAAGCGTAACCACTCTCCAGCGCTATCTTCAGCTTATAAGTAAGACCTTTCCCGAGATTCCGGAGGTTGAGATTACCGGAACCTTTGACACTCAAACTCTCAATGCGGTAAACGCATACGCAAGGGAATTCGGCCTTCCCGAGCGCGGAGATGTCAACTATGTGCTATGGAACAGCATCTCGAACCTGTATTCAAGCCTGCTTCAAGGTGAGGAAAAATCCTTCGGGCAGTACCCCGGCTATCCACTCTCGGAAAACAGCGGCACACAAAACGCATGACAGGAGGAAATCAGCTATGAAAACTTCAATGTATGACAACAGACAAAACGTTGCCGAGCTTCAGACTGCGCTTCGGCATATGCACGCCATGGGAACGACAATTCCGCTTATAAACCCCGACGGATTTTTGGGGCCGGAAACCACCGCGGCGGTAGTAGCGGCACAGCGCTTCTTTTCGATTCCAGATACCGGAGTTGTGGACTTTGAAACGTGGACGCTTATTTTTAATGATTACCTCGACTTTCTGAGCCGAAATATCTTTATATAATGTAAGGCGCGAAATACTCCGAGAATTATTGAAATTTCCCATTGCATATTATACTTAAATATGTTATACTGGTTTAAGCAGTATATAAAACTGAATTCATCTAAAGCTAAAGGAAGGTAAGTGCAGATTATGGAAAATTATAAAAAGTACCAAAAAGGTTATTTTATGCCCCCTGTTTGTGAAATGAAATGGGCTAAAAAGGACGCTGTTACAAAGGCTCCGTCATGGTGCAGTGTTGACCTAAGAGACGGCAACCAGGCATTGGTTGTTCCTATGAGCCTTGACGACAAGATTGAGTTTTTCAAGTATCTGCTAAAGCTTGGCTTTAAAGAAATAGAGGTTGGCTTTCCCGCCGCGTCAGAAACAGAATATCTGTTTCTGCGCAGGCTGATAGAGGACAACCTTATCCCCGATGACGTCACCATTCAGGTTTTGACACAGGCGCGCGAGCATATCATCAAAAAAACCTTCGATGCGTTAAAAGGCGCTAAATCCGCCATTGTCCACCTGTATAACTCCACCTCTGTTGCTCAGAGAGAACAGGTCTTTAGAAAGTCAAAGGAAGAGATTTTAAAGCTTGCGGTTGACGGTGCGGTTATGCTTAATGACTTCGCCAAAAACACCGAGGGTAACTTCCGCTTTGAATACAGCCCCGAGAGCTTTACCGGTACGGAAATAGACTATGCTCTTGAGGTGTGCAACGCCGTTCTTGACGTTTGGAAGCCGACCCCTGACAAAAAGGCAATTATTAACCTCCCCGTTACGGTCGAAATGTCACTTCCGCACGTTTATGCGTCTCAGGTTGAATATATGAACGACAACCTCAAATACCGCGACTGCGTTGAGCTTTCGCTTCATCCGCACAACGACCGCGGCTGCGGCGTTGCTGATACCGAGCTTGGACTTCTTGCCGGTGCCGACCGTGTTGAAGGAACGCTTTTCGGAAACGGCGAGCGCACGGGTAACGTTGACATTGTTACCGTTGCGCTTAATATGTACGTTCTCGGCGTTGACCCAAAGCTTGACTTCTCGAACCTCCCCGAGGTCATCGAGACATATGAAAGGCTCACCAATATGAGCATCGACCCGCGTCATCCGTACAGCGGAAAGCTTGTCTTCGCCGCGTTCTCCGGTTCACATCAGGACGCTATCGCCAAGGGTATGAAATGGCGCGAAGAAAAGCATCTTGACACATGGACGGTTCCTTACCTTCCGATTGACCCGAAAGACCTCGGAAGAGAATACGAGGGCGATGTCATCCGAATCAACAGCCAGTCGGGCAAGGGCGGAATCGGCTTTCTTATGGAACAGCGGTTCGGCTATGTCCTTCCTAAGGATATGCGCGAGGACTTTGGCTATTGTGTAAAGAACGTCTCTGACCACCTTCACAAAGAGCTTCACCCTGATGAGATACATAAGATATTCAATAATGAATATGTAAATATAGATACACCGATTAAGCTTATCTCCTGTCACTTTGAACAGAAGAACGGCATTATCGCCCATGTCACCATCGATGAAAACGGAAGTGTTTATGAGCTTACCGGCTGCGGAAACGGCCGCCTTGACGCTGTCTATGCGGCGCTCGGTGAAATCCTCCCCGCGGGGTACTCGGTCGGAAGCTATAGCGAACACGCTATCGGCCAAGGCTCAAATTCACAGGCTTGCGCTTACATATGCCTGACCTCGGATACCGAAAAACCCGTTTGGGGTGTCGGAACCGATAACGATATTATCGTTGCTTCTCTTCATGCCCTGCTCAGTGCGGTGAACCGTGCAAAGCAGCAGCGTAAGGATTAATGAGCCGTGTTGTCTCGGTAATCACACATTCTTAAATATAAATTATGAATTTAATTAACGGAGCTGATGAAATGAAACGTCTTTTATCATTAATTATAACACTGATGATTGCGTTATGTTCGTCCGCTCCTTTTGTATATGCGAATGAGGGAAAGTATACATCCGGAAGCGGCTATAACGCCTATGAGGGTTATGCAACACGTGAGCAGGCGGTTTCGTGCTTTATCAAGGCTGTGGGAATCGACCGCTTTCGTTCCGACCGTAAGATTCTTGATAAATTCTCGGACAAGTCAAAGGTTTCTTATCCTTATATAGAAGAAATGTCCGCCGCGGTGTATTCGGGCTTAATCAACGGCTATGAGGACGGAACGCTTCGTCCTCAAGAGCCGATTAAACGAATTGAGGCTCTCGTTATCTTAAGCCGTGCGCTGAGTCACACCGACCTGTCCGCTCGCTATGACACAAGCTTTTCGGATACCCCGAAATGGGCAAGCAAGCAAGTAAACCGCCTTGCGGCCGCGGGAATAATTCAAGGCTATGGCGACGGAAGGCTCGGTGCAGACGACTTCTTGACCCTTGAACAGGTCAATATGATATGCGGCCGCATCGGTCACTTTACAGGTCCGACCGGCGACTTTTACACCTATGTTAATTCCGAATGGCTGAATTCGACCGAGCTTTCGGGCGGAGAATCGGTTGTATCCGATATAAACAAGCTCTCACAAGATACAAACCGCCGAATCGGCGATATAATATTCTCGCTTTATCGAAAGCATTATAATGACGGCAAGAAGTTTGACCGAGATTCTGACGAATTCAGAATCATCTCCGTCTACTCCGCCGCGGCAAATCAAGGCTATCGTGACAAAATCGGTTTTGAACCGATTAAAAAATACATTTCGGATATTGACGGTGTAAAAACCGCGGAAGAGCTTCTGACCGTTATGGCGGAACTTGAAAATTGCGGCTTTACGACCTTGCTTCCTCTCGGTCTTGACACAAATATATATGACTCTTCCTCTTATACCCTCTCGCTTTCACACAGCTATACCGGTATAGGAAGCGCAATGTGGGAAAGTGATTCCACCGATAAATACGAACAGTATTATATAGACTATATAGAGGCGCTGCTTACGCTTATTGGGGACTCTGACCCGAGTAATTCAGCCGAGAGAGCCGCCGGGGTCTGCAAAAAGCTTGCCTCTGCCGGCTCCGGCGCAAAGGTCAGCATTGATACAGAAACAACCGTGTATAGCGTAAGTGATTTCGGAAGGCTTGTTCCCGAAATCAATATTACGAAGTATCTCAAGGCTTTAGGCTTTGAAAAGGCAAAAACCGTTATGGTTTATAACAAAAAATACCTATCGGCGGTCTCAGAATACTTAACCGATAAATCGCTCGGCGAAGCAAAGGCATACCTTAAGGCCTCGCTTCTTGACAGTACCTCGGCATATCTGACCACCGCCTCGTTTAACGCCCGTCAGGACTATTATAACAAGCTATACGGCACAAAGTCAAACTTTATTCCGTCGGATTACGCAGTGGGGGCGGTTCAAAATCTTATGGGCTGGGAACTCGGAAGGCTCTATGTCAATATGTATCTTCCCGAATACATAAAAAGCTCGGTTGAGGATATGACCCAAAAGATTATCAATGAGTACGAAAAGCTTATAAATTCCTGTACCCGTATGACTCCTCAGACCCGTTCAAACGCGGTTAAAAAGCTGAAAGCCATAACCGTGAACGCCGCCTTTCCCGATGATTTTGACAGATATATTGACAAAAGCTATTCAATACGCCCCATTGAGGAGGGCGGAAGCCTTGTTGAATATATGACCGAATCGTCAAAAAGCTATCATTTGTTCTGTGCGGACGTTATAAACAAGGGTGCCAAAGCAGCGTCAAAAGGGTGGACAATCTATCCCCAGACGGTGAACGCAATGTATGATCCAACGTCAAACAGCATAACTATTCCCGCCGCAATTCTTCAGCAGCCATACTATGACTCAACGGCGCCGTTTGAGGAAAACCTCGGCGGAATCGGCACGGTTATCGCACATGAGATAAGTCACGCTTTTGATTCGCTCGGCTCACAATTTGACGAAAACGGCAACGTGAAGAATTGGTGGAACGATTCCGACCGCACGGCGTTTGAGTCGCTCTGCAAGCAAACAGCGGACGAGTACAGCGACATTTCCGTAGACGGTGTAAAGGTCAACGGCGACCTGACCCTTGACGAAAACCTCGCCGACCTCGCCGGAATGTCGTGTATATTAAGCCTTGCCGGCAAGGACAATCCGAACCTCGAAAGCCTCTTCCGCTCTTATGCAAGGCTGTGGCGTACAAAAATGACCGATGACTATGCAAGGCTTTCACGGATAAGCGATGTTCACGCACCGCCAAAGGTTCGCGTTAACCGTGTTTTGTCGAACTTTGATACATTCTTAAACTTCTATGATGTCAAGGAGGGTGACGGAATGTTCGTCCCCGCAGACAAACGAATAAACTTCTGGAAGTAATCATGGAGGAAACCTATATGAAAATCACATTTTTAGACGCTGCAACTCTCGGCGACGATTTGATACGCAGGATACCCGAACTCTTCGGCCGATTCGGTGAGGTTGTAATCCGAAATTCCACCGCCACAACCGAGGTAGAAGCCGCAATATCCGACAGCGAGGTTGTTGTTGTCAACAAAATCAAGCTTAACTCGTCAAACCTCAAAAACGCCGAATCACTTCGGCTTATCTGCGAAGCGGCAACAGGATTTGACAATATAGACACGGAATTTTGCTCAGCGGCAGGCATCGCCGTCTGCAATGTTAAGGCATATTCGACGCACAGTGTCGCACAGCTCACGCTTGCGCTTGCAATGACGCTTATGTGTCATATTCCTCAATATACAGACTATGTGGAATGCGGGGCATACACAGACAGCGGTATAGCCAATATGCTGTCGCCCGTGTATCACGAAATCTGCGGCAGGGTATGGGGAATTGTCGGCGCTGGCAACATCGGTATGCAGGTGGCTAAAGTTGCTGAAGCAATGGGCTGTCGGGTTATAGTAAACAAAAGACACCCTGTTTCGGATATGGAATGTACCGACATTGACACCCTCTGTAAAACAGCGGATATTATATCCGTCCACACCCCTCTGACCGATGAAACCCGAAATCTTATAAACAGAGAACGAATAGCAATGATGAAGCCCGACGCGATATTTATAAACGTTGCGCGCGGGGCCGTTGCGGATGAAGCGGCGCTGACCGAGGCGATAGAACAAAACCGTCTCGGCGGACTCGGAATCGATGTGTATAGCGAAGAGCCTTTTCCGGCTTCTCATCCGTATAACAGAATACTGAATCATCCGAATACCTGTTTTACTCCGCATATTGCATGGGGAGCATATGAAGCAAGGCTTCGCTGTCTTAAAACCATTGCCGATAATATAGATGCCTTTCTCAGCGGCAAAACAACCGGCCGCATAGATATATGAATATAACTATTTTATTAAAATATAAGGAGAAAAACTATGGAAAGAGTAGACAAAAACAACTATTATCTTGATATTGCCGAAACGGTAATCGAGCGCGGAACCTGTCTGCGCCGAAACTTCGGTGCAATCATCGTTAAACACGATGAAATCGTATCAACCGGCTACAGCGGCGCACCGAGAGGACGCAAGAACTGTTCCGACCTCGGCTTTTGCACCAGAGAGAAATTAAATATTCCGAGAGGTGAACGCTATGAGCTTTGCCGAAGCGTTCACGCAGAGGCAAACTGTATCATTTCAGCCGCACGCCGTGACACAATCGGCGCGACGCTCTATCTCGCCGGCCGTGATGTTAAGACGGGCGAGCTTGTTTCAAACGCCTGTTGCTGTGCTATGTGCAAGAGAATGGTCATAAACGCGGGAATCGAAAAGGTTATCGTCAGAAACACACAGACCGAATACACCACCTATATGGTTAATGACTGGATAGAAAACGACGATTCGCTGAGCGGAAAGTTCGGCTATTGATTGGGATAAATTCCTGCGTTCCGGAATAAACTACATATGAAAAGCAGAATGGAGACTATAGCTAAATGAAGGTATCTATACTTGGCTCTACCGGTTCTATCGGCACTCAGGCGCTTGAGGTTGTCGAGGACTTAAAAGGGATATATAATATTGAAGTAACGGCTGTTTCGGCTTCTTCAAACATAAAACTTCTTGAAGAACAAATACGAAAGTTCAAGCCCAAATATGCCGCTGTATTTGATGAAAACCGTGCAAGGGAATTAAAAACCGCGGTCAGCGACACGACTTGCCATGTGGTTTCGGGTCAGGAAGGCTTGTGCTTTATCGCCGCGGAAGCCGACTGTGATATGGTTCTATCCTCTATTGTCGGATTTGCAGGACTTGTCCCCACAATGCGGGCAATTTCAGCCGGAAAGGATATTGCCCTCGCCAACAAGGAAACCCTCGTCACCGCCGGAAGGCTTTTTATGGATGCCGTATCAGAGCACAATGTTCGGCTTCTGCCCGTTGACAGCGAACACTGTGCTATATTCCAGTCGCTTCAGGCAGGGAATCACAGCGAGCTTAAAAAGATTCTTCTTACCGCGTCGGGCGGGCCGTTTTTCGGCAGAGCCGCGGCCGAGCTTGTCAATGTAAAGAAGGAACAGGCGCTTAAACATCCCAACTGGAGTATGGGTGCAAAAATCACCATTGACAGTGCAACGCTTATGAACAAGGGTCTTGAGGTTCTTGAAGCGAGCCACCTCTTTAACGTCGATATTGACGATATAGAGGTCATCGTCCAGCGTGAAAGCATCATACACTCAATGGTGGAATTTCGCGACAAGAGCGTGATTGCACAGCTTTCGGTTCCGTCTATGAAGCACCCGATTCAATACGCCTTCACATACCCCGAAAGGCTCCCGTCACCCGACAAAAGCGTGGACTTTGCCGCGCTTTCGAGCCTGAGCTTTGCAAGGCCGGACGAACGCACATTCCGCTGTCTCACGCTTGCGAAGGCGGCAGGCAAGGCGGGGGGGATTATGCCAACG
>ERZ780226.1617-NODE-1617-length-17233-cov-4.320002_pt1 | contig 17233 bp, 12 predicted proteins | sample MGYA00511165_ERZ780226 | MGnify/ENA primary metagenome ERZ780226 (study PRJEB29588, sample SAMEA2152373) | human gut metagenome | biome: human gut; feature: human-associated habitat; material: faeces | place: Denmark | collected 2008/2010 ...
CATAGCTCCTGTGCTGCTGTATTAAGCCGTTTATCAGCACCCGCACCTCATAATCGTCCAGCTTGACATTCATAGCCGTCCTCCTAACAGTAAATCAAATCGTTTGCAACGATTTCCATAGCAGCACTGCGGATGTTGTTCATCCTCTGCACCCACAGCATTTGATTTTCCTCTTTGAGGGCTTCCGTTACGCCCTCTTTTTCGGAAAGCTGCTTTACCAGCCGAGAAAACATTGCTTCTGCCTGCTCGTTAAGGTCTGCAAGGTAATCGTTCAGCTTGCCGGTAGTCAGCAGCTCGGCATACAAACCAACTTTGTGCTTGCGGATATACCGCAGATGTCGTTGCCCCCAGATGCCGATAGGCCTGCCCTCCGGCTCGTCCTCTCCGGCGATCAGATAGTAGTCCCCGACAAGCTCATAGCGCAAGCCTGTCCTTTCGTCTGTGATGAATTCTTCCATTGTGTCGTCCTCCTTGAATTATATTGCTTCTCCGGCTTTCTGCCCGGATTGCTTACGGTAATAATAGGCAAGCTGTCTTTGGTTGCGATTGATGGTTTTGCATTCCTCGGAGCACAGCACCTCCTGACCGTTGGACGGCCAGAAGGGCTTGCCGCATATCTTGCAGACCTTTTGACGGAAGGTGTGCTCTCCCTTTTCGGCAAAGCGTTTCTTCTCTTTTTCTGCCTGCTGATGGGCTTTTGTGCAGTCAGTATTGCAAAACCTCTGCCTTGTGCTGTTCGGATAAAACTCCTTACCGCACTGTTCGCAGATATGCTTCGGGTACTTATGCCCGTCATTCGCCGCCCAGCGTTCCGCCTTTGCTTTGGCTTGATGTGCAACATTGCTCTCACGCTGCCGGTTCTTCTTGCGCTTGGCTTTTTCCGCCGCTTCTTGCTCGGCTTTTTGTCTTACTTCGGCAATTTCCTTTTCGGAAAGCGGGAGGTCAAACTGCCCGATGAAGTTATAGTAGATGTCCACCTGCTGCTGTCGGTTGGGCTTCTTGCCTATGGCTTCGTGAACAACGATTTTATCAATCAGTTCACACGCCATCTCTTTCGTCAGCTCTGTGGGCTGCTTATACTTCTTGATGAGCCTGATAAACCTCCCGATATGAGCAGAGGACGCTTTCGTTTGCTCCAGCTTCTCCTGAATTTCCGACACTTGGCTCTCAAGGCTGTCCTGTTCAGTCGAGTATTTCTTCATTAGGGACTTGTACTGCTTTTCGGGCAGCAAACCTGAAATGAAATTCTCATAAAGGCTTCCAATCAGGCGGTCAAGCTCGTTCAGTCTGCGGTTGATTGTCTGAAGTTCCTCTTTTTGCTTTTGCGGTTTGCCATTCGCCTGTGCTTCCCATTTGCTTTTCAGTTCTTCCGCAAAGCCACGCTCATCTGCGATAATGTGCCTTGAAAGGCGTTGGATGGAGCGCAGCACCAACTGATAGAGGACTTTGCCGCTGATATGATGGATGGTGCAGTTCACGGTTCTGTTCCCGTAGCTGCTGCATCGGAACGAGTGGTAGGGGGCACCGCTTTTGTAGTAATTCGTCTGATAGGACATCTTACTGCCGCAATCAGCGCAATACACAAGACCGGGCAGTAAGCATTCCTCTTGGTGCGTCCCTTCCTTTATACGGCGTGTGGCGTGTTTCAATCTTCTGTGCGCCTGCTCCCAAAGCTCGCCGTCAACGATAGGCTCGTGGGTGTCCTCAAACACAAGGCGTTCCTCATCGGTGGCAAAACGGCGTTCATCGGTCTTAAAGTTCGTTCCGATGGTCTTTCTCAGCACAGTATGACCGAGATATTCCTGTCGGCTTAAAATCTCTCTTACCGTGTTTGCGTTCCAGTTTGTGCAGCCGTACTCCGCTTTTCGGTTGCATTGTTCGGGGTGATATTGGAGGGTGTACGCCGATGGGATAAGCACCTTTTCCTCCGTTAGCTGTCTTGCGATTGCCGGAGGTGTCAAGCCCTCTGCCGCAAGCTCAAAGATGTGTTTTACCACCTGAGAAGCAACAGGATCGACCACTAAGGTCTGCTTATCTTCGGGCAGTCGATTGTAGCCGTAGGGAATGCTGCCGGAGCAGCGTTTTCCATCGCTCATACGGGACAGGAAGATGGACTTTATCTTGTTGCTGGTGTCCTTGGCATACCACTCGTTCATTATGTTGAGGAACGGGGTAAAGTCGTTATCCTGCGGCTTGTCGCTGTCCACGCTGTTATTGATTGCGATAAAGCGTATCTGCTTCTTGGGGAACAGAATCTCGGTATAAAAGCCGACTTCAAGATAGTTTCTGCCGAAACGGCTCATATCCTTGACGATAATCGTGCCGATTTTTCCGGCTTCGGCTTCTGCAAGCATTGCCTGAAATCCGGGACGGTTGAAGTTACGCCCTGTATAGCCGTCATCGGTAAAATGCTTGATGTTCGTCATACCGCTTTTGCGGGCAAAATCTTCGAGAAATCTCTTTTGATTCAGTATCGAGTTCGATTCGCCCTGCTGCTCATCATCCTTGGACAGCCTTTCATAGAGGGCTGTAACTCTATCAAAATCCCTGATTTTAGGCACTTTCTGACCTCCTTTCCGTCTTTTATTCGCAGCCATATTCAATGGACTGCTTGCAATATATATCCTAAAACTTCTTTTCCCTTGGGATCAAGAACCACAAAGGACGTGTTTGCTTGCAGCAAATTGGGCTTACAGTAAAAGCGGGTCTTACCGGCACCGGAACCGCCCACCACCAGCACATTGAGATTGCGCCGGTGGCGATGGCTGTCCAGACCCAGCAGCACCTTCTGGGTCAGCAGGATATTCTGGCTGTATTGCCGTTCCCAGTAGCGGCGGCAAATGCTTCTGGCGTTGCCCCATTTTGCACTGCCGTGTTCCTCCCCATTGCGAGTATTCTTCCGGGAGGACAGGGCAATTCCCACCGCAAGACTGTAGACAGCAAGACAGATTGCTGCCGTTCTGACTGAATTGGGAACAATGGTAATCTCAAAAGGATGTACCATGGCCTGTTGCAGCGCTGCCGCAATTCCGGTTAGCCCCTGTCCTATATACGGTGCCAAATGCAGTCCCAGCCACCCAACCGGCGGGATACCCAGCAAAATAAGCCACAAGCGGCCTGTGGCTTTGGGCTTCATCGTTCCTCCTGTTCCTGGCGGCTGGTGCGGGCAATCAGGTCAGTCCGGGCTTTCTCTGTTCGATCCAGCAGGGTTCCAAGACCGGTGCGGATCGTCTCCAGGTGCTTTTTCAGCTCCCGGTTGTTGCAGCCACGGAGAATCATCCCCACATCCTGAAAGCTGTAATTCTCCGGCTGGATGCCATAGTGGGCGCAGAACCCGTAGGAAACGCTTCTGGCATAAAGAGCATGAAGCTGCTCCGTAGGGACGTAATCCCGCTGAAACTTACTGAGTTCCCCGTGGGCTAGTGCCAGAGACAGGGTGGCGATTGCCGCCTCCATGGACATACCTCTGCCGATCTGCACCTTCGGCCCATCCGGTACAAACACAGCGCCGCCGCTGCGCTGGATCACCTCCACTGGGCATACCGGGCGCATGAGCATGGCATGGAGCGTCTGCCGGAGGTCTGCCTGTTCCGGCTTTGATACGGCATCGGTCTGGGTGATGTCATAGACCTGCTGAACGGCGAACTTGGTGGCGGTGGAGCCATTTGACCGCTGATAGGTTCCATCGGGGATTAGAATGGAAACGGGCTGCTGCCCAGACTGCACCGTGACCCCATCCGTCTGCCAATCCGCAAGGGTGCGGTAACGGGTCGCTGTGGGGTACTGCACCGCCATAAGAATGGCGTTGTTCACGCTGAGCTGTGGAAACCGCCCCTGCATTTGCAGATAACGGGGCAGGGTTTCCGGCTCCATGGGAATCCGGTCTAAAAACTGCTGTACCGTTTCATATAAATTCTGGCGCTGTTCATCTGTATGATAATTCTTTTCTGCATAAGGTTCTGCCACTTTATCGTTCCTCCTTAATGATCGTTTGTTCAATATGAAGCGCTGTCGATACTTCCGCTGCGCCGTCCTTCTGGAACTGGCGTATTTTCTGGAGTGCTGCCCGGACAGAGGGCCGGGATTCAATAGCCGTATTGCTGGGCGCAGAGCCATGCCCGGACGGAGCGGAGTTTTCCGTCTGGGCCATAGTAGGGTTTTGCTGCTCCTTCTCCGGCGGCGTCAAAATCTGCTCCAGCATTGCAGCGCTGTCCGTAATCTCCTTGTCAATGGGTTCTGCCTCTGCCTGTGCTGTCTGCGATACGGTTCCCAATCCCAGACGCTCCACAATTCGGCTGAGCTTGGCAGCATCCTCCGCCCGTACCAAAATGTCTGTTACGGCGCTGGGGGTCTTGTCCTTCAGCGCGCAGTAGAGAACGCCATAGCGCTTTGCCTCCTGTGCAAATTCTTTGAGCCGATCCGGCGGGATAGAGAATACCGTCAGTTCCTTACCAGATTTCAGCAGCGCCCGCAATGTGGTGTGGCCTCTGGTTTTCTGTTCGGCGCGGTTCAGCGCCATCAGCATCGCGGCTAGATGTTCTGCGCCCTTTCCGGCCAGCTTTAAGGTGTATTCCATCCCTTCGATGGAGTACCGGACAATCTGTTCAGCGGCCTGTCCGCTGGTATCCATGGGGTTGCACCTCCTTGTCCTGTGTTGTGGTTTGGATTTTTTCAAGGGTTTCGGTCATATGAATTGACCGGGTTTGAATCTGTTTACATAGTCTTACCTCCCTTCGCAGCGGCTTCATTTCACTTGTAAGCCGGTCAATTTCAAGCTGGATTTCAGCCGCTTTCTCCGGCTCTGTTTCCCGGCGGTGCTGGGTGTAGAGCCGGTTCCGCTGCCGGGTCAGCGCCTTGATTTCTCCCTCCCGGTGCTCCAAAAACGCAGAAAGCTGCACATCCGTATCCAGGTGATAGGTGTGCAGCAGTCTAATTTCCTGTGTGTAGTTGTCTAAGCGGCGGAGATCTTCCCGGAGTAGAAAGTGCATCTTCCGGGGAGATTGGGGATGTTTTGAGAATACGCCCAGCCGGTAGCAGTAGTACAGATACAGCCGCCGAAGATGGGGCTTTTTGTGCTTTGGCATGGTTCCACGGAGACGGTAATGCTTCCGCGGCAAAGCAACGGCTGTTTGCTTCTTTGCTGGCAGGGATCGTCCCAGACGCTTGCGAATCTCCGGCATGGAATACTGTTCGCCCAGATTGCGTTTCAGCCGGAAGAATCGCTCCTTGCCCGGTGGACGAACAGATAAGTCCTGGCCGGCTTTGTAAGCGTATCCCATTGCTTTCAGGGCATGAAAAAATTGCTGCTCCGTTTGGGAAACAGCAATGGCATGGTCAATATCCGATTGAATGAGGCTCCGCCATGTGGGTGCGCCACGTTTCTCTGCGGCAATTTCACCGTGATGACGGGTGGCTCCCGGCTGGGGATGCTCGATGACGGACAGGCCATACTCCCGGCATAGCCGGTCTGAAACATCACGCATCCGGTGGAGAAAGGCTGCATCCGAGTGAAAGCGCTTGCCATCCCCAAAGGATACGGAGTTTAGTACAAAGTGATTGTGCAGATGCCCACGATCCAGGTGGGTGGCAACTACCACCTGAAAACGCCCACCCCAGAGCTCATTTGCAAGCTGCACACCGATTTGATGGGCCTGAACCGGTGTCACCTCCCCAGGTGCAAAAGACTGGTAGGCGTGATAGGCAACACGCCCGCCAGTCTTTCCAAAGTGCTTTTTGACGGCATTCATCTCTGCTGCCGCCGTGTCCGGGAAGCAGTTCAGCCCGGATACATAGGTCTTTGCGTCCGTTTTCTGTTCGTTGACGATGTACTTGAGGACGCTGGCAAGATGGCCCTTAGTGGGCCAGATTTTTGTGGTGGCCATTAAGCTCCTTTTGTTATATGCATTACTCTTTTACAATTGCCTGCAAGTTCAGAGTGTTGAAATGTGGTGTATTTCTTAGATTCAATAGGATTTAATAGCGCGTATTGTAGTAAAATAAGAAAATGTTAATATTGCGCATTGCTGATTCTTCTGCTAGTATATAATTGGAGATGATTGATATGCTTTTCAAAAGAAAAATCTACGGCAAGTTTTTGACGTGGAAAACAGAAGCGATGGGGCGAAAGGCTCTGCTTGTGGAAGGGGCGCGCCGAATCGGAAAGTCTACCATTGTCGAGGAATTTGCAAAAAACGAATACAAAAGCTATATACTAATCGACTTTGCAAAAACAGGTGATGATGTAAAATCGTATTTCTATCAGCATTTGACTGACTTGGATACTTTATATATGCTTCTCTCTGTCCATTACGGAGTAAAGCTGTATGAACGTGAAAGTGTAATAATATTCGATGAGGTACAGCTGTTTCCGAAGGCCAGAGAAGCAATTAAATATTTGGTTGCGGACGGACGATACGACTTTATGGAAACTGGCTCCCTTATTTCTATCAAAGAGAATGTGAAGGATATTGTAATTCCTTCGGAGGAACGGCATATTAAGATGTACCCTCTGGACTTTGAAGAGTTTTGCTGGGCATTAGAAGAAGAACCGCTAATTCAGTATATTAGATCCTGTTTTGAGAAGAAAGAACCATTGGAAAGAAGTATCCACAATAAAGCTATGCTGCTTTTCAAACAGTATATGTTGGTTGGTGGAATGCCCATGAGTATCGTTGCTTTTCTGGAAAATCACAAAGATTTCGGTGCAGCCGACATGGAAAAACGGGATATTCTAGAGCTCTATCGGAACGATATTATGAAAATTAAAGCGCAGTATCGTTCAAAAGTTTTGGCAATCTTCGACCAGATTCCTGGTTTACTGTCCCGCCACGAAAAGCGCGTTGTATTTAATCGAGTTGTGGAGGGTTCTTCCGCTGATCAGTATGAAGAAACGTTCTTCTGGCTTTCTGATTCTATGGTGTCAAATGAGTGCCATCGGGCCAGTGATCCCAACGTGGGATTGTCACTCAGTGAATCCGACACATATATTAAATGCTATATGGGTGACACAGGGCTGCTGGTCAGCCATGCCTTTGATGAGAACGAACTACTTGAGGACGAGGTCTACAAACAAATCCTTGCAGGCAAGTTAGGGCTCAACGAAGGAATGCTCTACGAAAATGTGATTTCCCAGATGCTCACAGCCAATGGGCACCGTTTATTTTTCTATACGCATTATAGCGAAGAAAAACGCCGCAATGACATTGAAATTGACTTCATTATCTCGAATAACAGCAAAACAAAATATAAGATGTATCCCATTGAGGTGAAGTCCGGTACGAACTATTCTACAAAATCACTGTTGAAATTCAAAGAGAAATATAATCGACGTATTGGCTGCTGTTATATTATTCATCCCAGAAATTTGATTGTGAAGGATGATATTCTTTGCATTCCACCGTATATGACAATTTGCCTTTAAGGAAGTAAAGAGAACCTGACTAGTATGTAGTGCGTATTGAAAAGGAGGGCGATGGAATTTGCCAAGCAAATCGAAACAACAGTATAAACAGTATGCGATAAATACGATTGAAGACGCATGTGCTGTGTTGAAGGGGCTTATTGTCCCGGTGATACTTGACATGGAGAAATTTGAGCAATATTCGAAGGAAGCCCAGGAGATTCTAATTAAATATAAGAATGTAGAAGAAATCCCAGCTGATGTTTATGATTCGGTTCATGACAAATTACTATATCAACAGCGAGAGTTACTTCGATTTATAGCGGATCATCAAACATCGTCGTTTTCATATATAGATGTTAGAAAGAAATTTGAAAAGCAGGGCTTTCTAAAAAGAAAACTATCTACCAGAAGCAGTGAAACACTTAATGAGTTGCTAGAGTTGCGTAATTGGTCATTTCATAACGTACAGTCAATGTTTGTTGCGGATATTGAATTAGCAAAGAGATCGATACCCCCGGAATTGCAAGGAATTGCGGAGATCAAGCCAATGCTTAACCCGATTGTTATCAGAAAGGTTAAAAGCTATAAACGAGAGATGCTTGAAGGCTTTGTTCATCACAATAGCGTCAGATTGGAACAATTTAAGGTTGTTCTTTCTGATATGAAGGAAGATTATCAAGAGATGTTTAGCTTACTTCCGGATCAATCGTCAGTGATTGTAGGCATAGGGAAAAATTCTAAGGTTCAATATGTTGTGCAGGAAATTAGTGGACAGAGTGAAAAATCAGCGGGAAAAGATATCGCGGCTGTTTCGATGGGAATTCAAAAAGGACGATTTGATGGAACAGATGAGGCAATTCAAAAACTGCTGCGTAGAGATAATTGAACGCCAACAGATATATTTCGAGGTTAAGCCTTAATTTACCTTGGAAATTGAATAATATTAAAGGCAATGTGTTTTGCGCCGTTGTTTCCTCATTGGGGACTGATTACAGCGTTGCTGATTTCCTGAACCGTCTGGCGAAATAGATTTACTACTTCATCATAGTGTTGCACATCAATCACATTCAGCGCATGTGCCTTCTTTGCAATCTGATTCAGGTTATTCCCACAATAATAGAGCTGCCGCATCATCGGATAGAAGTCCGGTGGCGGCAGCTCTTTCGGCTGAAATCCACAAATAAGCTGGCGCAAAAATGCGGCCCTCGAAAGGCCGCATTTCGCCGCTTGGGTACTGAGCTTTTCCAGCTCGTCATCGCTGAGCCATATCTGGATCAGGTTATTTCTTTTTCGCATACGGCCTCCTTTAATCGGGGTTTCAGGGGTTCCCCCCTGACAAGTGCCTTTGTGGTATTACAAAGGCGTTGCTTGCTATAGCGTTTGCTATAGCGTTTGACATGGTACACCTCCGCCACGTTACGCATAATCTCCCGGTTGCTCCGCTGCTTTTTCTTCAGCTGCAAACCGCTGATCCAACTGTTCCACGCTCCAGTTTGGACGAAACTGCCCCAAGGGACCAGGGCCAAATTGTGCCCTTGCCCGCTGATCCATGGAAAGCAGCCGTGCCCAAAGCTGCGGATGAAATTGCCGGAGCTTCCGCAGCTCTCCAATGCGCTGGAACGGACAGCACCAGCAGGACGCCCGGTGGTAGATCCGATATAGCCCGCCGAAATCAAAGCCACGGGCATAGCAATACTCCAGCGCCTGGGCTTCTGTAATACCCCATTCCACCAGCGGATACTGCTCATTCTTGCAGCGCTTGGCTTCATCGGCGGCAATCCCCACATAGTGTAGGGCGTGATACTCACCCTTGAGCCAATTCACTTCCTTGGTAATCAGGTGCGTTTTAAGCTGCCCGGTACACCACCTGACCCGAATACCGGGCCAGCCATTGCCATAGGGTGGAACACCCATTTTCTTGCGCCGCGCCAAAGCGCTGGCCCGTGTTTTCGGCTCCTCAAACATGAGATATTCAAAGCCCCGCGGATGGCGCAGTACAGTAATGCGAATGCCCCGTTCCTGATACAGCAGCGCATCCACTTTGGAAAGGTGGTCGTACATTTCGGGGAACTCCATGCCGGTGTCTGCATACAGTACGGCATCAATGGGCATCCCGCGCTCCAGCATCATGAGCAGCATAGCGGTGCTGTCCTTGCCACCGGACAGACTGACGGCATGGTAATCTTTTGTCTTGTTCATTTTAACCTCCTATGATTAGGTAAAATCCGTTAGTTATGGGTGTTCCCTACCTCACACAGCTGCACTCTGGCACCTCTGCTTCCACTTCATTGTCATCCAGCAGGGCATCATCCCTTTCATCCATATTGAGTAGGCTATTCAGCTCTTGCAGCCGTGCCGCTTTCTCACGCAGCTCCTGCTCTTTCGGAAACTCCTTTTCCGCCTCCTGCTGTGCTGTCCGCATTTCCTCCTGGGTGGTTTCCAGCTGCCGCTTAGTATTGGTCAATCGGCCCTCCAAACCATCCAACAGATTATCAATGCGCTGGAGATTCCCCAGTGCATCATTGCCCAGAGATACCGGATAGCTGAGCTGCCGGTGGAGGATAATCTGGAACTCCTTCTGAAACGAATCGAACATAAGGCCCATAGAAAAACCACGGTAGCTGCCCAACGGGGCTTCTTCTACCGTGGTTTTCCGCTCGCAGGCTGCCAGAATAGCAGTGCCTGCGGGCTTTTTCTCTGTATAAGTAATGCCGTCGATCTCCATGGGACTGAGTGCTCCGAACTCTGCTGTAGCTGTTGACTTCACTTGTTGGAGGTCATCGGTCAGGCTCTGAATTTTCTGCTCCAGCCGTTGAATCTCTGCGGGAAAGTAGCGGTGCAGCTTGTTTTCCAGATTATATTTCTGACTGAGGAAACTGCTTCTCAGCAGCGTCAGCCGGGACACTGCCACATCCAAATCCATCTTCTCTTTTATGAGCGGATTGCCTGTGGTCAGCGCCTTAATTTCTGCGTAGCTCATGGTCATTTCATCCGCCTCCTCCATAGTGCGGGAGGGCACTTTGGAGACCATGATCTGTGAAATAAAGCGCTGTTTCGTTTCAATAATTTGGTCGGGTAAGAGACCGACATTGCTGCCGATCCCTCCCCTAAGAACCGTGCGTGAGAGTTTCCCCTCACACGGCTCAAGCCTTTCGTAAAGCCCCGTTTAGGCAGGACCCGGCTCAAAAGATGTAAACAGGCTGTGTATTTGCTTATGACAATCAGGATGTACCATGATTTTTCTGGCCCCTCTACCGGCTGGGATGTGAATCCGGAATCCAGTATCGGAGTTTAGGACGTCGCCACAGACGGGGCAGCATTTCTGCTGTTTTCTCCAGATGCTCAGGAGCTTTTCACGTCCTTTCGTACCATTGAGCATCTTTTCCCCTTCGCGCTCCTCGAAGTAGTCCATCCACTTTTCATCAAATGGATTGGCTTCCGCTACGATTTTCTTAAATCGGATGATCTTGGTATCAGTAGCGTATTCGAGCTTTGCATAGAGCGTTGCTCCGTTGGGGGTTGTCCGTTCCAGCGGAGCGGAGAAGGTCCAACGGCGGTTGCCGATGTGATGCCAGTATTTCCTGGAAATCCACTTATGGCCCTTCTTTTTGTGTCTGCGCTTGGCCCACTGCCACAGGCATTTGTAAATCTCGTAGTCAACCCTGCTGAACACCTCGGAGGATACCACATATCGCTGGTTGTTCACCCAACCCCGAATGACCGGATTGAGTTTGCGAATCAACGTTTCCTGTTTTGTGGATTTATTTCCCTTGATGATACTCCGAACCTTCTGGAGGAAAGATTTGACGGATGCTTTTGATGGCTTTATGAGCAGCTTTCCGTTGTATTTTCGGATGTTCTTGCCCAGAAAGTCAAAGCCATCGTCAATGTGCGTGATAAGTGTCTTTTCCTCCGAAAGTTGCAGCCCGCGCGCTGCCAGAAACGCCCGCACGATGGGAAGTACTTCGTTTTTCAGCAGCTCCGGGGATTCCCCGGTGATAATGAAATCGTCTGCATACCGAACGAAATTAACTTTGTAGAATAGAATTTTCCCATTTTCTTTGCGCCTGGTTGGAAAGCGTTCCCGCAGTACCTTTTCCAGTCCGTCCAGTGTCATGTTCATCAACAATGGAGAGATTGTACCGCCTTGCGGCGCACCTTCCTCCGTTGGGAACAGTCTGCGCGTCTCTATAAAGCCGCATTTCAGCCATTTGTACAGGATTTTCGTATCCATTGGAATGTTTTCCAACAGCCACTCATGGCTGATGTGGTCAAAGCAGCCCTTGATGTCTCCCTCTAAGATCCATTGTGGGGATTTTCCTTTGTTCAAATCGGTGAAGCACTGCTCGATTGCATCGTGCAGACTCCGTCCGGTTCTGAATCCGTATGAGTTCGGGTCGGCATAAGTTTCTGCGATTGGTTCCACTGCAAACTTATAGAGGGTTTGCATGGCACGGTCTGTCATGGTAGGGATACCCAGAGGGCGCATCTTCCCGTTCTTCTTCGGGATATAGTGCCGTCTGAGCGGCTTTGGCGTATAGCCTCTGCGATTGAGTTTTGAGATTGCCTTGAATTTTGCCTGCGGTGTCAGCCATAGTTCATGGTCTACACCTGCTGTCTTTTTGCCTCGGTTGCTTGTTACCCGTTTTACAGCCAATGCCTTGGCATAAAACGAGTGTGTGAGCAGCCACTGCAAGGATTTGACCTTACTGTAGTGCCCCTCTTTTTGAGCCTTTACGATACGCATTTGCAGCTTTTTCACATAGGCACGCGCCTTCGCCCAATCAATGGACTCCCAGCTCTGCACCTTGTTGGATGATGCACACGGTTTCCCGTTCATTTGCGATTTCCTCCTTCAAAAGTTCTGTAAATTCTCTCGTAAAGAAAGACCTGATGGAAGTCTGCCCGCTTTCGCGTGGGATAATGTTTCAATCCCTATCCGTCCCCATTACAGGGTCGGCGTTCGCTTTTTCCATCGTCCTTACCCGCATTTCCCTTGGGCTTTCCTTACGGTCTGCTTTCCGGCATGAGCCGGAGAAAATACGGGCTTACCACGTTCCGCGTAATCAACAGTGTGGGTTAGGTTCCGCCTCTCCGCCGGCAGTCCTTACGTCCATGTGCTCCCATCTCTGGAGGGGAACAACCGACTGCACTACCATTTTGGTTCAGGCTTATCAGCAACTTTAGCCTGTTCTGCTTTAACGACGTTTATCAGCGATTTACATTACATTAACCATACCACACAGCCAAGCTCCCCAGCCGCCCTGTTGCTGGCAGCTTATCGCGTTGACCTCACGGTTTTCGCTTGACCCTTTGGGGGAGGGCTACTCTTTCACATCATGCTCCCTCACAGCCGTTACCAACTGCTTTGGTGATGTTAGGCTACCGCTAATGGAATAGCGGGTTCGGTCCTTGCCGAACGATTGACTTACGCGACCTCGCGTCGCACCCAATTATAGGAATCGAACGTTTCTTTGGTTACATAACGATAGATGTCCACCTGGTCGTTTAGATTGCCCTGCCGGATGATTCTTCCGCTGCGCTGCTCCAAATCAGAGGGCCGCCAGGGACAGTCCAGGTCATGATTTGCCGCCAGTCTTGTTTGCACATTGGTTCCGGTTCCCATCTTGGAGGTACTTCCAATCAGCACCCGGACTTGCCCGGAGCGCACCTCTTGGAACAGCTTCTTCTTTTTCACATCTGTTGGTGCTTCATGGATAAAGGCTATTTCCTCTTTTGGAATGCCCATTCCAGTGAGCTTAGAACGGAGATCGTCATAGACATTAAAGCTGCCATCGAAATGTGGGGTACTCAGGTCACAGAACACGATCTGGGTGCCCCTCTGGTCTGCGGTTTTCACCCAAATGTTATAGACATTCTTGGCACATGCTGCTGTCTTGCCGTGTTCATCATCCGGCAGCATGGGATTCATGAGCCGCTGATCCAGCGCCAGCTTGCGCCCATCGCTGGTGATCTTGAGCATGTTGTCCTCGGCAGCGTCCACTATTTTATTCCGCACCTTATCTGCGCGGGCGGACAGTTCCTTGACCATAGCCCTTTGCAGCTCCGATGGCTCCAGCTGCTCCACATGGTAATTGGCCTTGGGCACCGGCAGTTTCAGCATCTCTGCGGTCTGAATATCCGCCACCAGCCGGAATATATAGATCAGCTCCGGCAGATTGTAGAACCGGGCGAATCTTGTTTTTGTCCGGTATCCTGTGCCCTCTGGAGATAATTCCATAGCAGTCACCGTCTCCCCGAAGTTCGCTGCCCAGGCGTCAAAGTGCTGGAAACCGTAATACTCCAGCGTCTTAGACTGCAAATACCGCTGCATGGTGTACAGCTCCACCATGCTGTTGGAAATGGGCGTGCCGGTGGCAAACACAATGCCGTGTCCGTCTGTCAGCTCATCGAGATACTGACATTTGAGATACATATCGCTGGCTTTCTGGGATTCTGTTTGAGAAATGCCCGCCACGTTCTGCATTTTGCTTATTGCAGCAAGATTTTTGTACAAATGCGCCTCGTCTACCAGCAGTCGATCCACACCCAATTCCTCGAAGGTAATGACATCATCCTTTCTGCTCTGGTCATTGAGTTTCTTTAGCTTGGCCTCGATGCTCTTTCGGCTGCGCTCCATCTGTTTGATGGTGAACCGATCCCCACCGGCCTGTTTCGCCTCGGAGATGCCCTGTACAATGTCCTCGATTTGACGTTCCAGCAGCATGGTTTGCCGCTCCTTAGACAGAGGAATCTTTTCAAACTGGCTGTGTCCGATGATCACAGCATCGTAATCCCCGGTGGAAATCCGACTGCAAAAGGTCTTGCGCCTTGCCGGGGTGAAATCCTTCTCAGTGGCCACCAGAATATTGGCGGCGGGATAGAGCTGAAGGTATTCACTGGCCCATTGCCCAATCAAGTGATTGGGCACCACCACCATGGATTTGTGGCACAGGCCCAGCCGCTTGCTCTCCTGGGCAATGGCAACCAGCTCGAAGGTCTTGCCGGCCCCTACGCAGTGAGCCAGCAGAGTGTTCCCTCCATAGAGCGCCCGCGCAATGGCATCCTTTTGATGGGGACGCAGCGTAATTTCCGGATTCATCCCCGGAAAGATCAGGTGGGAGCCGTCATATTCTCTGGGACGAAGATTATTGAAGCGTTCATTGTAGAGCGTTGTTAGCCGTTCCCGGCGGTCCGGGTCCTTCCAAATCCAATCCTGGAATGCCTGTTTGATCTCCGCCTGCTTTCCCTGGGCAATGGCAGTTTCCTTCTTGTTGAGTATTACCTTTCGCTTACCGTCCACCTCCACATAGTCAAAGACCTTGACCTCCCGGAGATTCAGACAGTCCTCCAGAATGTGATACCCGCTGACGCGCTGGGTACCATAGGTGGACGATGCGTAAATGCTGCCGCTGTCCACGGATCGACCTTCAATCTGCCATGTGCCGGTGTAGGGGGAATAGTGTACCTTGATCCGTGATCTCATGTACCACGGCGGCTGCAACAACTCCCACACAAACTGCTGTATATCTGATTCCGGTACCCAGGTGCTGCCCAGCCGCACGGAAATCTCCGCTGGGCTTAAATCTTCTGGCTGCACCTGCTCCAGTGCGGTCACATTGGGCTGGTAGATGGGCTGCTGTTCCGCAGCGGCTCTGGCTTCTCTGAGCTTCTCACGGACATTGCCGGAGAGGTATTCTTCCGCCAAAACAAACGTTGGAGCCTCAAAATTGCCGTCTGGGAGCCGGTAAATTTGCCCGGATAGCTCCTGTTCCAATGTCTCCGCATCCTTGCCCGTGAGCTGGGAGAGATAGTCTATATCTACGGCAGCAAGGTCATTAAGGCAAATAGTCAGCGCCTCCTGCGCCGTTTCCACATGGGTTACGGACTCCTTGGGACGAATGGTGCGCTTGGTGAAAATATCTGCCTTGCGTTCCAGCTGCCCTTCCTCGTCCAGAATTTCCAGAGAACACAGGAGATAGTAGCTGTCATCGTCGGAAAACACCCGCCGGTTTTGCTGGTTGTTAATCAGACCAAAGTCCTGCTGAAAATCATCATAGCGTTGGTTTAGCTCTGCCTGTTTTGCCTCAATTTCCGGTTCTGGACGATCCTCCGTCTCCAGCGTAATCAGGCTGCGGACACAATTCCGAAGTCCAATCAGGCCCCGCACTCGCTGTGCTGCGGTTTCACTGAGCTGCGCCGGGTGCATTCGGCTGTTCTCCCGGTAGTAGACCATTCCGTCCACAACGGTAAAGCTATAGTTCTTCACACTGGGGTCAGCTGGAATGGAATCCTCCCGCTCGTCCTGTGCCTCGTCCATAGCTACCTCCACATAGGTTCCGCAGATATGCTGCACGGCCTCGTGGAGCTGCTGAGACAGCACGGCACCAGGAATGGGGCGAACTGTGCATTCTTCCCGTCCATACTGGGTGCTCTCGGTGGAGAGTTCTCCCAGTACCATTTCCGGGTGCTGCACAAAATAGCGGTTCAGCGTAATACCGTCCTCGGTCTTGTCCAAATGCACCCATTCCGGTTCCATGGCTACCATGCGCTGGCGCTTTTGCAGAAACAGGATGTCCGACACTACGCTGGTTCCCGCATTGGCAAGAAACGCATTGTTCGGGAGACGAATGGCCCCCAACAGCTCTGCTCGCTGGGCAAGGTATTTCCGTACCTCGGTGCTCTTGCTGTCCATGGTGTACCGGCTGGTGACGAAAGCCACCACGCCGCCGGGACGCACCTGATCCAGGGCCTTGGCCAGAAAATAATTGTGGATGCGGAAACCCAGGGAATTGTAGCTTTTATCATCCACCAGATAGTTGCCGAAGGGCACGTTTCCAATGGCAAGATCATAGAAATTCCGGCGGTCTGTGGTTTCAAATCCCGCCACGGTAATGTCTGCGTTGGGATAGAGCTGTTTTGCAATTCGCCCGGAAATGCTGTCCAGCTCCACGCCGTAGAGCCGGGAACCGGACATATGATCTGGAAGCATCCCGAAGAAGTTGCCCACGCCGCAGGCAGGCTCCAGGATATTGCCGGAGGTAAAGCCCATGCGTCCAATGGCTTCATAGATACCCCGAATCACCGTGGGGCTGGTGTAGTGGGCGTTGAGCACAGATTCCCGTGCCGCCTTGTATTCCTCGTCCTCCAGCAATTCTTTCAGCTGGGTATGTTCACTGCTCCAGGAGGCGTTTTCGGGATCAAAGGCTTGGGGCATTCCGCCCCAGCCCACATAGCGGGATAGGATTTCCTGCTCCTCTGGCGTTGCATTTCGCCCGTCTTCCTCCAGAGATTTCAGCAGCCGAATGGCAGATAGATTGTTTGCGAACTTCTGGCGGATGCTGCCGCAGCCCAGGTTATCATCGGTGATGCGGAAGTTGGCAGCGGGCACAGAAGGCTCTGTCTCCAAAACAATAGACGGTTCCGCAGGATTGGGTTTATGAGGTAGATTGACAGGTTCCGGATTCCCAGCTTCAAATGCAAAAAGATTCTGTCCTGTCTCCTGTGAAAGCTCCGCTGCCAGCTCTGCCTGTTGCAGCATTTCATCTACGCGGTTTGCTTCTTTGCGCACAAAAGAGCCGGATTGCTCCGGCTCCTGGGTATCTTCAAAGATATTTAGCTGATAATCAGCGTCTGGTAGATCGTCTCCTCGATGCTGTGCTTTTGGTTGTTCATCCGGCCTGTCCACTCCATGGGGCTCTCTTGCTTCAGCTGCTCCGGCAGGGGCATTTTCTTCATGGCCTGCTCCAGCATTTCCTCCGCCTGCCGCTGCACCTCCATCAGGTGCTGGTTCAGTGTCCCGCTGGTCAGCAGGGTCAGGTACAGGCTGCG
>ERZ780226.1632-NODE-1632-length-17096-cov-5.876592_pt1 | contig 17096 bp, 14 predicted proteins | sample MGYA00511165_ERZ780226 | MGnify/ENA primary metagenome ERZ780226 (study PRJEB29588, sample SAMEA2152373) | human gut metagenome | biome: human gut; feature: human-associated habitat; material: faeces | place: Denmark | collected 2008/2010 ...
CTTTGCGGAAAAGCCGAACCGGCGGCAGAGAAGCTCCACCGTTTCCGCGGCGGAGAGCCCCTCGCGCTGCGGCGGACGGCCGATGATGACCGGCACCGCGCCCGTTTCCGCCGCGGCGGCGATCTTTTCTTCAAATCCTCCGGCGCTGCCGGAGGCCTTCGTTACGAGATACGCCGCGCCGATGCTCCGGAGCATGGCGGCGTTGAGTTCTCTGGAAAACGGCCCCTGCATCGCGAGAATGTGCGCCGGCGGCAGACCCGCCTCGCGGCAGGCGCGGAGCGAATCCTCCATCGGCAGCACGCGGGCGTAAGCACGCGAAGCGAAATCGCGGACGGACGCAAAGGCGTGCAGCTCCCGGCTGCCGGTCGTAAGCAGGATGTTCCCGTCCACGCGGTCGAGATACTCCGCCGCTCCGGCGGCGTCCTCGACAAAGACGGCGTTTTCCGGCGCAGCCGTGTCGGGCCGCAGGAGCCGGAGATACTCCGTGTCCGTGCCGGCACAGGTCGCGGCGATGCTCTCGGTGATGCGCTTGGCGTACGGGTGCGTCGCGTCGATAACAAGATCAAAGCGCTCGCGGCGGAAGAGCTCCGCCATCTCCTCGCGCGGCAGAGGCCGCGCGGAAATGCGCAGCCCCTCTCCCTGCGGGAGCAGCGTTTCGCCGTATTCCGTAGCCACGCACACGGTCACGTCCGCGCTCTGCTCGGCGAGAAACTCGGCGATCTCGCGTCCCTCGGTCGTACCGGCAAATACGCAGAGCTTAGGCATCCGGCACCTCTTTGCGGCGGTAGCCGCGCGGCGTCACCATCGCGCCGCCGATCATTTTCGTCATGGCGTTGCCGATGAACACGGTGCTGAACATATCCACATCGGCATCGCGCAGCGCGCCGAGCGTCATATACTCGCCCGCCTCGCCCTCGCGCCCGATGGAATGCGCCACGCCGCAGGGCCGGTCCTCCGGCAGATACCGCAGCAGGATATCGCACGCCATGCGGAGATTGTCCGGGCGGCCCTTGCTGCGGGGGTTATAAAGCACGATGCCGAGATCCGCCTCGGCGGCGCACGCGAGCCGCTTTTCGATCTTCTCCCACGGCGTCAGCCGGTTGCTCAGACTGATGACGGCAAAGTCGTGCGTGAGCGGCGCGCCGAGCAGCGCGCCGCCGCTGCACGCGGCGGTGAGGCCGGGGATGACCTCGATCTCCGGCTCGGCTGCCTCGCCGCGCAGCTCATAGAGCAGCGCCGCCATGCCGTAAATGCCGCTGTCGCCGGAGCAGATCATCGCAACGGTCTTTCCGCCGCGCGCCGTTTCGAGCGCCATTTCGCAGCGCTCCACCTCGCGCAGCATCGGCGTGGTGAGAAATTCCTTATCCGCGTAGCGCTCCTTCACGAGATCGACGTACACGGTATACCCGACGATCACGTCGCACTCGCGCAGCGCGCGGTCGGCGCGGATCGTCATATTTTCATAGTTTCCGGGGCCGATGCCCACAACAGCCAGCTTACGCAAAGCGCACCTCCCAATGTTCTGCCGCCGCCGCCACGGTCACGCCGCTGCGGGCGGTCTTTTTTACCAATAACGTTTCGGCGTTTCGGAGCGCGGCTCTCTCGCACACGTTGTCCACGCCGGTGATGCTTTTCACAAATTCCGAAGGGGTGAACTCGCCGCGCACCGCGCGCAGCTCGTCCGCCGTGTAAAACTCCGCGCTCAGCCCCTCCGAGCGGCAGTAGGCGAGAAGCCCCTCCTCCTCCGCCTTGAGATCGATGGACGCGGCGCACTTCACCGCGCGCCGGTCGATGCCGTGCGCGGCGAGCGCTTCGTTCACCGCTGCGCGGATCGTTTCCTCGTCCGTTCCCTTCCGGCAGCCGATGCCGAGACGCACGACGCGCGGAACGAGCCGCAGCGTCTTTGCAAACGGCGTCTTTTCATAGACGCCGATGTATACGCCGAGCGCGCCGGCATCGCCCGGCGCGAGCCCGCGCGGCAGATCCGTCACGACCGGAAAGTCGCTGAGAAACGGCACGTCCCCCTCGAGCACGGCGGCGGACACGGCCTTCGCGAGCGGCAGGCTCGCGATGGCGCAGCCATTCTGCACCGCCCACGCGTCCACGGAGAAGCGGCCGTTGATGTCGGTCGCCGTTGTGATGACCGCCTGCGCGCCGAGCGAGGCGGCAAGCGCTTTGGCCAGCTCGTTCGCCCCGCCGATATGGCCCGAGAGCACGGGGATCACATACTGCCCCAGCTCGTCGAGCACGAGCACCGCAGGGTCGGTCGCCTTGCTTTTGAGATGCGGCGCGACCTCCCGCACAGCGAGCCCGACGCTCGAAACAAAGATCATGGCCTGCACGGCCTCGAAGATTGGCCCGTAAAACTCCCTCGCCGGACGGCCGAGCGGCGCGAAGCCGTCCTCCGCAAACCGCTCCATGGTATACGGCTGTATGTCCCAGTCCGCCAGCGCCGCCATGACGCGGCGCGCCGTGGCGCAGCCGCGGCGGCTGTAGGCGAAGAGCGCGGCGTTCATTCCGTGGCCTCCCGGAACTCCGTGGTGAAGCCGGGATGGTACAAAAGCGAGCGGAGATACTTATCCCCCATGCACTCGCCCACGATGATGAGGCTCGTTTTCGTAAGGCCGTTTTCCGTAACGGTCTTATGCAGCGTCCCGACGGTGCAGCGGAAGATCTTCTCCTCGGGCCACGTCGCCTTGTATACGACCGCCGCGGGCGTGCTCTCGGGGTAGCCGCCCGCGAGCAGCTCGCGCTGGAGCTTTTCGGTGAGGCTCGTGCTGAGGAAGAGCACCATCGTCGCCTGATGCGCGGCGAGCGCCGCGATGGACTGCTTTTCCGGCACCGGCGTCCGGCCCGGCGCGCGGGTGATGATGACGGTCTGGCTCACGTCGGGCAGCGTATACTCCGTTTTGAGCGAGGCCGCCGCGCCGCAGAACGCGCTCACGCCGGGGCATACGTCGTAGGCAATGCCGAGCTTGTCGAGCTCGTCGAACTGCTCGCGCACCGCGCCGAAAATGCTCGAGTCGCCGGTGTGGAGACGGACGGTCGTTTCCCCCGCGGCCTCGGCCTTTCGGATGGCGTCGATGACCTGCTCGAGCGTCATTTCGGCGCTGTTGTAAATGCGGCAGTCCTTCCGGCAATACGCGAGCAGCGCGGGGTTCACGAGACTTCCGGCGTAGATGACCACGTCACACTCGCCGAGCAGCTTCGCTCCCCGCACCGTGATGAGATCGGCAGCGCCGCTGCCGGCTCCGACAAAATGTACCATACGATTTCATTCCTCCATGATCTTTTTGAGAAGCGCCGGGGCGTTTTCGCTCTGTCCCAGAACGCCGTATTCCTTGGAAAACATCAAAAGGCCGACCTCCATGCCGTCCGCGCGATGCGCGAGATGGAAGAGCGCCCTTTCCGTGACGCGCGCGAGCGCCGGGGCGTCCCGACCGCATTCGCGCAGGATGCGCACCGCGTCGTCGCACGCAGCGCAGTCGAGTATCTCGCGGATGTGCTCCGCGTCCACGCCCGCCGCCGCGGCGTGCGCGGCGAGGATCTCCATGCGGCAGTCGCCGTATTTGGAGTGGGTGTTCATCATGCCGCCCGCGGTCTTTACGAGCTTGCCGACATGCCCGACGAGCAGCGCGCCGCGAAAGCCGAGCGCGCGGCAGATATCGAGCGCGTCGCCGAGGAAGTTGGAGACCTGCACCGCGGTATTCAGATCGACGTCGAGATTCTGCCGGATGAAGTCCGAGCCGTAGTTGCCGGGCGTGAGCAGGGCGTATTCCTTCCCCATCGCGCGGCGCTGCCGCAGCTCCACGCGGATGGTCTCCACAAGCGCCGCTTCGCTCATCGGCTCCACGATGCCGGTCGTTCCGAGGATGGATATTCCGCCCACGATGCCGAGGCGGGGGTTGAACGTCTTTTTCGCGAGAGTCTCGCCCTCGGGCGCGGAGATGACCACGTCCAGCCCGCCGGAGAAATCCGTGAGCGCCATGACCTCCTCCACGTTCTCGCGGATCATCTGCCGCGGCACGGAGTTGATGGCGGCGTTCCCGACCGGCTGGTCGAGCCCGCGCTTTGTCACGCGGCCGACGCCCTCGCCGCCGTCGATATGCACGCCCGGCTCGTCCGTCCGGCGTACCGAAGCAAAAATGAGCGTGCCTTTCGTCACATCGGGGTCGTCCCCGCTGTCCTTTTCGATGGCGCAGGAGACGCTGTCCGCGCGCATCGTGATCTCACGCACGGCGAGCTCGAGCCGGATGCCCTTCGGCGTATCGAGCGTGATGGTCTCCTTCCTCCGGCCGGTGAGCAGCATCCATGCCGCCGCCTTGGCCGCCGCCGCGGCGCACGAGCCGGTCGTATATCCGAGCCGGAGACGCTTGCCGTCCTTTTCGATATACTGTTCCATATTACCGCAGGATCTGATAGAGCAGCGCGTTGCAGATGGCGGCGGCGACGTTGCTGCCGCCCTTGCGGCCGCGGGCGATGATGTGCGGCACCGGGGAATCGAGAAAGAGCTCCTTGCTCTCCACCACGTTCACAAACCCGACCGGTACGCCGATGATGAGCGCGGGGTCGAGCTTTCCCTCTTCGATGAGGCCGTGCAGCGCGATGAGCGCCGTGGGCGCGTTGCCGATGGCGAAAATGCACTTCCCCGGCAGCTGCGCCGCCTTCTCCATGGAGACGATCGCGCGCGTGACGCCGCGCTCCTTCGCCTCGGCGGCGACGTCCGCATCGGACATGAAGCAGTGCACCTCGCCGCCGAGACGGCCGAGGATCGTTTTGTTGATGCCCGCTTTCGCCATCTGCGTGTCCGTGACGATGTGGCAGCCCGCGCGGAGCGCGTCGAGTCCCTTCGTCACGGCGTGCGGGGAGAACACAAGATTCTGCACATAGTCAAAATCCGCGGTCGTGTGGATAACGCGCTTGATGACAAGCTCGTTTTCCTCCTCGAGCTTCGTATCGCCGAGCAGCTCGGTGATGATGGCAAAGCTGCGCTTTTCAATGTCCATGGGTTTAATATTTTCCATCATGGCGGTGTTTCTCCTTTATACAGGCGTCATAAAAGCTGTAAAGAAATTCCAGGTTGGAATAGAAATGAAAATGCGGATAGCCCGCATAGAGCGTATCGGAGGCCACAGCGCACTCCCAGCGCCGTCCCGTCGGCTTTTCGGCGGCAAAGGCGTCGCCGGGGCAGGTGCAGTCCCAGTGGTGGAACTCGTGCGCGGCGATCTCGCCTCCCGCGCGGCAGAGAAGATTGTCCTTCTTCGCGCGCAGCGTCACATATCCGAAGCGGGTGAGCTTTCCGGTATCGAAGCATGTCCCCGGCAGGAAGCCTGTCATGGGCTCATCGCCGATGGCTTCGGTGAGATACATGAACCCGCCGCACTCGGCGATGCACGGCACGCCCCGCTCCAGCGCCGCGCGGACGGACGCGCGCATGGAGGCGTTTTCGCCAAGCTCCTTCGCGTACAGCTCCGGATACCCGCCGCCGAGATAGAGTCCGTCGATATTCTCCGGCAGCGCGCCGTCGGTGATCGGGCTGAACGGCACGAGCTCGCCGCCCATCTCCCGCACGGCGTCGAGACTGTCTTCATAATAAAAGCAGAAGGCGTTGTCCCGCGCAACAGCCAGCCGGATCTTCTCCTTCTTCGGCAGCACGACGGGCGTATAGTCCAGAGGCTCGGCCTCGTGCGCGAGCGCGAGAAGAGCGTCGATATCCAGCGTCTTTTCCGCCTGCGCGGCGAGCGTCTGCATCTTTTCGCGGAGATCTCGGATCTCCCCCGCCGTCACAAGCCCCAGATGGCGGCTCTCGAGCACGCATTCGTCGAGCCGCGGCAGAAAGCCGAAGCACCGGATGCCGAAGCGCTCCTCGATGGCGGCGGAGAGCGAAGCGTACGTCATGGCGGTACACTGGTTGAGTATAACGCCGCGGATGCCGCTCTCGGGCCGGAAGCGCAAAAACCCTTCGATGACCGCGAGCACCGAGAGCGCCGCGCCGCGCGCGTTCACCACGAGCACGACCGGCGTTTTCGTAACGAGGGCGAGCTCATACGCGCTCGTTTTCCATGTGGTGAGCCCCGCGCCGTCATAAAAGCCCATTGCCCCTTCGATAACGCTCACATCGCACCCCGCGGCGTTTTTCGCGAGCAGGAAGCGGAGCGTGTTTTCCGAAAAGAAATGCAGATCGAGATTGGCGCTCTTCGCGCCGATGATGCGGCTGTGGAACATCGGGTCGATGTAGTCCGGCCCGCATTTGAACGCGCCGGTCTTCAAGCCGCGGTTCACCAGCGCCTGCAATACGGCGCACACGACCGTCGTCTTGCCGCAGCCGCTGCTCACGCCGGAGATCATGATTCGGTCCATAAGATCCTCCCCACGCAGAAAAGCCGCGGCGGTCCAAAAGGACCGCCGCGGCCGTTTTTCCGCTGGTATGATGTATTCCCCATAGCCGGGGAAGCGACGCATCTCTGAGCAGGTCTCCTGACTTGTGCATCCTCAGCTCCGTGCAGCCTTCTCGGGTCTCCCCAATGACCGGCTTTCGCCCCGGCGGAGCTTCCGCACTTACAGTGGCGGTACCGTTCCGGATCTTCCCCGGATTTCCTATTCTCTCCGAAGCGTTTTTACCTGTCTACGGAGCACTCAGGCGTCTTTTTTTGATTGGATTCTACTCTGCTGCCCTCGGTTTGTCAAGGCGGCAGAGCGTCTGCCGGACGGCGGCGTCAGAAGCCGAAATACTCCATGCGTTCCTCCTCGCCCACGCCGAGAGCGTCGCAGAGGTTCCGGACGGTGTGGGCGGCGTAGTCGTCGGCAATGTTCGCGCGCAGCGCGTCCACCTGTTCGTTCCAGCCTTCCTCGCTGCCGCCCCAGTGCGCACGCTCCCGCGCGATCTCCGGCGCGAGCAGCGCGCGGAATCCGTCGATCTTCTCCGTGACGTGCTCGTCCGAGAGCGTCGTTTCCGTCAGCTCGGCGTACCGCGTGAGAAGCCGCTCCTTAAAGTCGTCGATGCCGAAGAGCCAGCGGATCGTCGGGGCGATCTGCGCGGTCTGCTCCGAGCCGATGAGATTGAAAAAGCAGTTGCTCCTCGTCTGGAACGCCCAGTCGAGATCGTAGAAGGCGATCTGCCACGGCTCGTCGCCGGTGCGGAAATAACGGAGATTGCTCTTGATGTCTACGTTTGCACAGTAGCCCTCGAGCAGCACCCAGTCGATGAAGCCGTCCATATCCATGGCCTCGCAGAAGCGCTCATAGGCTTCCCGGCGTGTGAGCGAGGTGTCCTGCCAGAGTCCGAGCGCCTCGGTATATACCGCCGTGCTCTGCGACACCGGCGAGGGCAGCATCGTCACATCTTCCTTCGCCGTGCCGGTGAGATTGGCATAAAACTGCCGCGTGATATCGTCCTTGAGACAGTAGATGCCCCAGTATTCGCCGTTGATGTACAGCACGCAGTAGCGGCTGCGCTGCGTCACGGTCGTATCGAGCTCGGCACACAGCTCCTGCATGAGCTCGTTGCGGAACACCGTGGAGATATAGTCCTGCCCGGCGCGGATGGAAAGCTCGGTGAACTCCGCCGGGCCTTTACCGAAGATGTCGTATCGGAGCGTCTCCGCGCCGTAGCAGCCGCGGAACGAAACGCCGAGGCTCTTTTTCGGGTTGAAAAGACTGGTGCGCCCCTTGAGCTCCACGCCGCAGTCGATGGAAAAACCGCCTTCCGGGGCGAGAAGCGAGAGATTCGCCGCGCATTCGCGGTACTTTACGGCGCCGTTATATGTTTCGGAAAACCGTCGGGGTGAGTCGGTCACAAGACTGAGCACCGGCAGCGTGTGCTCCTCGCCGATGAAGAAGCTGAGCGTGAGCGCGCGCGACGGCGCGCCGCCCTCCTCCACGGCAGCGGCGCGAAGGACGGTCGTTTTGTCCACGGTGATCGCGCCGGTGTACGGCGTGCTCTCCTCCGTGGGGGCGGAGCCGTCGGTCGTATAGTAAATATCGCCTGCCGCGGCGAGCTTCACGCGCACGGTCTGCCCCGCTTCGAAGACCCCCGATTCGCGGTTCGCCGTGGGGGCTTCGGAGATATACCGGTAAGCGTCGGTCTCGTTCGGCTTGTTCGGCGTCTGCCTGCGGAGATAGAAAAAGCCGTTTTCGGCGTCCGTGCGGCCCATGCTGTACCCGTAGGGGATATCGTGCAGCCAGACGAAGTCCGCCGCCGCGCTCTCGCCCTTCTTCGTGAGATAGAGCGTTTCACTCGAAGCGTTGAGCGCGAAATTCGCCCGCAGGCCGTTGCCGGTCGTCGGGTTCTCCTCGCCGGTGCAGTAGATGAGGATCGACTGTCCTTTCGCGAGTGTCCGGTTGGGAAGCGACCATTTTTCCAGCTCCCGCCGGTCGTCCGAAAGGCAGTAGTCGGAGAGCTTCACGCTCTCTTTCGATACGTTCTTTATCTCGACCCAGTCGTAATACTCGCCCTTGAGAGCGAACGTGTCGTTATAGACCGCCGCCTCATAGATCACGAGCGGGCTTTCCGTTTTGCGGCTCTCGCAGAACGCCGCGTACCCCGCGGCGGTGTTCGGGTATCCCGGCGTCGCCCAGACGCTTTCGGTGAGCTCGCCGCCGTTTTCGCGCCGCAGCACATGGTCGGCGGGCAGCTCGGGATCGCACGCGGCGCGGTCGGCGATCGTCCCGCCCGGCGCGATGAGATACAGCGTCTCCCCCTCGCCGAGCGCGAACGACGTGTGGCTTTCGCCCGCCGCGGTCTTATCCTTGCGTGAGGCGAAAACGACGCGCACCCCACCGCGCGGTATCGTCGCGTCCGCGGGAAAATCCCAGACGGTCTTTCCGTCCGACACGCTCCACCCCTTGAGGCGCACGACGCGGTTCGACGTATTCTCCAGCTCGAACCAGTCGGAAAAATCGCCGTCGGCGTCCTGGAGTGTCGCGTGGTTTTTATACATCATTTCGGAGATGCGCACCGCCGGCGTATCGTCCGCCGCGGCGGCGGTGCCGGGCAGCGCGAGCGCCAGCGCGAGCAGCGCCGCGGTGAGCATCTTTGCGGTTCTTTTCATAAAAATTCTTCCGTTTTACGGCAGAGTGTGCCGAGCTGATAAAACGCCACGGCGCTCGCCGCGGCTACGTTCAGGCTGTCCACGCCGTGCGACATGGGGATGCGCACGGTATAGTCGCAGTCTGCAATGGTATCGTTTGCGAGCCCGTCGCCCTCCGTGCCGAGACAGAGCGCGAGCTTTTCGACCCTTCCAAGACGCGGATCGGCGATGCTCAGGCTGTCGTCCCGCAGCGCGAGCGCCGCGGTTTCAAAGCCGAGCGCGTGCAGCGTATCCTGCCAGCGTTCCCCCGCCGGGAGATACGTCCACGGCACCTGAAAGACCGTGCCCATGCTCACGCGCGCAGCGCGGCGGTACAAGGGGTCGCTCCCGGCCTCGGTGAGCAGCACGGCGTCCATGCCGAGCGCTGCCGCACTGCGGAAGATCGCGCCGATGTTCGTCGGGTTCATCACGTTTTCGAGCACCGCGACGCGCCGCGCGTCCCGGCAGAGCGCCTCCGCCGGCGGCAGCGCCCGGCGGCGCATGCAGCAGAGCATGCCGCGCGTCAGGTGAAACCCCGTGAGATTCACGAGCACGCTGTCCGGCGCGGTAAATACCGGCACGTCCGCGCCGAGACGCGCTAAGATCTCCGCGCCCGCGCCGTTTCCATGCCGCGCCTCCATGAGCACCGACACCGGCTCATACCCGGCATCGAGCGCCCGGCCGATGACGAGCGGGCTCTCGGCGATGAACATCGCGTTTGCAGGGTCGGCGCGGCTCACGAGCTGGTTTTCCGTCAGGCGGGCGTAAACGTCCAGCGCGGGAGAAGAGAAATCCGTAATTTCGACTGTTTTCGACATGTTCTCTTATCCCCGGAAAAAGAGCAGCCACGCGCCGAGCGCGATATGGATAAACAGGAACGCTGGCACGAGGATGAGAAACTTCTTATGCTTTGTCTTGTGATGCAGGCTTACCATGCCGAGCCACTCGCCCAGACTTCCGCCGAGCGCCGCGATCAGAAGGAGCGTTATTTCCGGAATGCGCCGCGCCTTTCGCATGGCGTTTGTCTTGTCCACCGCCATGAGGATGTACGCCGCCGCGTTCATTCCGAGCAGATACGCGAACAGGAGGATGCTTTTTGTTTCCATGGTCCTTTTCCTTTCCTTCGCCGGGGTCAGACGGTTTTTCGCCCTTTGCCGGGCGCACGAGGCACTTTCCGCCGTAACCGATCAGATCCTCGCGTCCGGCAAAGGCGAGCGCTTCGCGCACGAGCCGGGCGTTTTTGGGGTCGGTATACTGCAAAAGCGCGCGCTGCATCGCCTTTTCGTGCGCGTCGGTCGGGACGTACACGTCCTTCATCGTGATGGGGTCGATGCCCGTGTGGTACATGCAGGTGCTGATCGTGCCGGGCGTCGGGTAAAAATCCTGCACCTGCTCGGGGCGGGCGTTGTGCGCCTTTAAATACAGCGCGAGCGCCACCGCGTCCTCCATCCGGCTGCCCGGGTGCGAGGACATGAGATACGGCACGACGAACTGCGCCTTGCCGTAGCGCGCGTTGAGCGCGTGGTATTTATCGAGAAACCGTTCGTATACCGCGACCGGCGGCTTGCCCATATAGCCGAGCACCGTATCGACGCAGTGCTCCGGCGCCACCTTGAGCTGGCCGGAGATGTGGTACTGCACAAGCTCCGAGAGGAACGGGCTGTTCTTGTCGCAGAGGACATAGTCAAACCGCACGCCGGAGCGCACAAACACCTTCTTGACGCCCGGAACGGCGCGCAGCTTCCGCAGCAGCGCGAGATAATCGCGGTGGTCGGCAACGAGATTTTTGCACGGCGTCGGCGCAAGGCAGTGCTTCAGAGGACACATGCCGTCTTTGCTCTGTTTTTTGCAGCTGGGGCCGCGGAAATTCGCCGTCGGGCCGCCGACATCGGAAACATAGCCCTTCCAGAGCGGATGGTGCGTCATCTGCTCCACCTCGCGGATGACGGATTCGTGGCTGCGGGATGTAACCATCCGCCCCTGGTGAAACGCGAGCGAGCAGAAGTTGCACCCGCCGAAGCACCCGCGGTTGTGGATGACGCTAAAGCGCACCTCCTCAATGGCCGGAACGCCGCCGTGGGGATCGTACATCGGGTGGGGCTCGCGCGTGTACGGCAGCGCCGCGACCGCGTCCAGCGCCTCCGTTTTGAGCGGCATGGCCGGCGGGTAGACGACAAGGAATTTATCGCCGTGCGCCTGCGCGAGCGTCTTTCCCCGGATGGGGTCGTGCTCGGCGTATTCCGCGCGCGTGGCGAGAGCGTATTTCTTCGTATCGTCCCGCACTTCCTCAAACGACGGCAGGAGCACCGCGCCCTCCGGCGCTTTATCGGCAATGACCGCCGTGCCGCGGATGCCGCGCAGGGGCTTGCCGTCGCGCAGGCGGTCTGCGGCCTCGAGCGTTGCGCTCTCGCCCATGCCGTAGACAAGAATATCCGCGCGCGCGTCGAAAATGACGCTCCGGCGGACCTTATCGTCCCAGTAATCGTAATGCGCGAACCGGCGCAGCGACGCCTCCATCCCGCCGAGCAGGACGGGGATGCCGGGGAACGCCTGCCGCGCGCGGTTGGCGTACACGGTGCAGGCGCGGTCGGGCCGCAGCCCGGCCTTCCGGCCGGGGGAATAGAAATCCTCGCTGCGGCGCTTTTTCGCCGCCGTGTAGTGCGCGACCATGCTGTCGAGATTGCCCGCGCCGATGAAAACGCCGAGCTCGGGCCGCCCCATCGCCGCAAACGCGGAGGCGTCGTTCCACGCGGGCTGCGCGAGCACCGCCACGCGGTAGCCCGCGTTCTCGAGCAGCCGCCCGATGACGGCCGCGCCGAACGACGGGTGATCGACATAAGCGTCGCCCGTCACGAGCAGTATATCGTACCAGTCCCAGCCGCGCGCGAGCATATCCTCGCGCGAGACGGGCAGAAAATCCTTTGTATCCGTTTTATGTGTCCTCCCGGTCATTCATGACCTCCCAGATCTCCGTTTCGGCAAGCGTGGCGGCGGCATGGCAGCAGTAGCGCCGCTTCTCTTTGTCCCCGCCGCCGGAAACGGCGAGGAAATCCGCCCAGCTTCCGGGCCGAATGCGGAGCGTATTGCGCAGCGGCGGGAGAAAATTGCCCCGCGCCATGGCGAGCAGCGGCAGTATTTCATACGCCGAGGCGGTCGCGGCGTTGTCCCCGCGCAGCAGCCCCCGCCGGAGATCGATCGCCGGGTACATCCGCAGCACGAAGCCGATGCGCGTTTCCGGCAGCTGCCGCTGCGCGCGCGTATCGCGCACGAGCTTCACGGCGCGCACATGGGCGCACGCCATGTGCGAAAGCATTTTGAAGCGCAGATTGAGATTGCGGTTGGCGCTCTTTTTCCAAACAAGCTCGTTCGGCTCAAAGAGCGTGATGTATTCGTCCGTCAGATGGCCGAACGCGCGCGCCGCGCGCCCGGCATAGCGCAGGAAGCAGCGGAGATTGTCCTCTGCGAGCCAGCCGCCCTTCGCGGCGAACCATGCCGGGTCCTCCCCGGCGTACAGGCACAAAACCGGCGGTTCGCCGCGGGCGACGCAGCGCATCAGCTCTTCGCGCACGGCGGCCGCGGCGGGCGCATCCGTGTGTCCCTCCGTCGGCTCGAGCAGCGCCCACGACGCGAAGACGACGCGCCGCGCCGTGTCCTCCGGCACGCGTCCGGAACCGGCGTACAGCCGCGGGAACGTATTCTCTTTTCCCGGCGCGTTTTCCATAGTCTCCCGCCTGTATCTATAGATAGTTTATAATTTCACACACTATAAAATAATATTTTTCCGCGCGCGTGTCAATCGCCTTGCAAAAATGCGGCGGGCGTGTATAATTATATGGATACTACCGGCAGGAGGACACTTTGCCATGAACGTTCGCAATGCCCAGAATCTTTCGATGCTCTGCGATTTTTACGAGCTGACGATGAGCAACGGCTACTTCCGCAACGGATATAAGGACCGCATCACCTACTTCGACCTCTTCTTCCGGCAGGTGCCGGACGGCGGCGGCTTCGCCATTGCCGCGGGACTGGAGCAGGTCGTGGAATATATCACCAATCTCCACTTCTCCGATGAGGATATCGACTATCTCCGCTCGAGGGGCATTTTCTGCGAGGAGTTTCTGCAGTATCTCCGCGATTTCCGGTTCACCGGTGACATCTGGGCCGTGCCGGAGGGAACGCCGGTGTTCCCGCGCGAGCCGCTCATTACGGTGCGCGCCCCCGCGATCGAGGCGCAGCTCGTGGAGACGTATCTCCTGCTCGCGGTGAACCACCAGTCGCTCATCGCAACGAAGGCGAGCCGCATCGTCCGTGCCGCGCGGGGCCGCGCGGTGATGGAATTCGGCTCCCGCCGGGCGCAGGGGGCGGACGCGGCGATCCTCGGCGCGCGCGCGGCGTATATCGCGGGCTGCTCCGGCACCGCCTGCACGATCTCCGACCAGCTCTACGGCGTTCCCGCTCTCGGCACGATGGCGCACTCCTGGGTGCAGATGTTCGATTCCGAGTATGACGCCTTCCGCACCTACTGCGAGAGCTACCCGACGAACGCGGTGCTGCTCGTGGATACCTACAACACGCTCAAATCCGGCATTCCCAACGCCATCCGCGCCTTTAACGACGTGCTCAAGCCGATGGGCATCACCAAATGCGGCATCCGGCTCGACTCCGGCGATATGTCCTATCTCACGAAGGAGGCCCGCCGCATGCTCGACGAGGCGGGCTGGGAGAGCTGCACCATCACCTGCTCCAACTCGCTCGACGAATATATCATCCAGGACCTTCTCCTGCAGGGCGCGTGCATCGACTCCTTCGGCGTCGGCGAGCGGCTCATCACCGCCAAGAGCGAGCCGGTGTTCGGCGGCGTATACAAGCTCGTCGCCGTGGAGCGCGAATCGGGCGAGGTCGTCCCGAAGATCAAGGTGAGCGAAAACGTCGCCAAGATCACGATCCCCCACTTCAAGAAGTTTTACCGCTTCTACGACCGCACGAACGGCAAGGCGCTTGCGGACTATCTCTGCCTGTATGACGAGACGCCGGACGATACGCAGCCGCTCACGATCTTCCACCCGGAAAACACATGGAAGCGCAAAACGCTCACGAACTTCCGCGCCGAAAACATGATGGTCCCCGTGTTCCGCGCGGGCGAGCTCGTCTATGATCTCCCGTCGCTCAAGGATATCCGGAAGCACTGCGCCGAGCAGCTCGAAACGCTCTGGCCCGAGGTGCGCCGGTTTGAAAACCCGCACGGGTACTACGTCGATCTCTCGAACCGCCTGTGGGACATCCGGCACGACCTTCTCATAAACGCCGGCCATTCCCAGATACCGGAAAAGAAATAAAAATTCAAACGGTTTTCGCCCGCAGACAATGTCTGCGGGCGAAAATTTTTCTTGCTCTTATTCACCTGCCGGTTTTACGGCTCCCCGAAGGTCGTCCAGTCCAGCTGCGCTCTGTCCAGCGGATACTCTGTCAGGATATAGCAGTTATCGCCGGTCTCCTGACGGAGCAGCTTATACTCCATGCCCGCCGGAATGGCATATGCCTTGTTCCGGTCGTCAAACACATTGGGAGAATGCTGTCCGGGAGAGGTGTGGGCAAGCGCCATGCACACGCCGCCGTACAGCTCCGAAATGCGGTCGCCGGATTTTGCGGAGTATAAAGTCCGTCCTTATAATCCAGTACGACCTCCTGATCCCCCGGGATATAGAACGCCTGCGTCAGCGTAGTGCCGCGGGGATCGTCCGCGCTCCGGCACCACGCGGTGATGCCCGCAAATCCGTCTGCCCAGATCGGGAGAATAGTATCACAGCCCCCCCGCCGCCGCGGCACCACGCGGCCCTGTCCTGCCGAAAATAAAACTTCTTGTGCGCCGGTTTCGGCAGCGGGAACACGGTTTTCCCCCGCGGAGCCTCTTTTCCTCTGCGGCGGGCGAGTTTTTCGGTTGAATTTTACATAACGCCGCGGTATAATATAGTGTCTGAGTATAGGCCTTCTCAAGGTCTGCTCAGAGTCCATAGCATACGGAGGATAAAAATATGGCGAAAAAAGAATTTCAGGCGGAATCCCGGCGGCTGCTGGAGCTGATGATCAATTCCATCTACACGCATCAGGAGATCTTTCTGCGCGAGCTGATCTCCAACGCCTCGGACGCTATCGACAAGCTCTGCTTCCGCTCGCTGACCGATGAGAATGTCGGCATGGAGCGCGGAGATTTCTTCATCCGCATCAAAGGCGACAAGGAAAACGGAACGCTCACGATCTCCGACAACGGCATCGGCATGACCGCCGAGGAGATGGAATCCAATCTCGGCGTGATCGCGAAGTCCGGCTCGCTCGCCTTCAAGAAGGATCTGGACGCCGCCGAGAAGGACAAGGCGGACATCGACGTGATCGGTCAGTTCGGCGTGGGCTTCTATTCCGCGTTCATGGTCGCGAGCAAAGTCACCGTCATCTCCCGCGCCTACGGGCAGGAGACCGCCAACCGCTGGGAGAGCGAGGGCGCGGACGGCTACACCATCACCCCCTGCGAAAAGGAGACCGTCGGCACCGACGTCATCCTCACCATGAAGAGCGACACCGAGGACGACTGCTACAGCGTGTATCTCATGCCCTGGAAGATCCAGGAGCTTGTGAAGAAATATTCGGACTATGTCCGCTGGCCGATCCGCACCGATGTGGAAACGACCGAAAAATATGAGACCGGCGAGGTAGACGAGGCCGGTATCCAGAAGATGGGCGTGCGCACCGTCACAAAGGAAGAGGTCATCAACTCGATGATCCCCATCTGGCAGCGCAGCAAGAAGGAAGCCTCCGACGCCGACTGCATCGCCTTCTATAAGGAGAAGTTCAAGGACACCGAGGATCCCGTGTCCGTCATCCGCGTGAACGCCGAGGGTACCGTGAGCTACCGCGCGATGCTGTTCGTCCCGGCGAAGGCGCCCTATGACTACTACACCCGCGACTATGTCCCCGGCCTGCGGCTCTACTCCAACGGCGTGATGATCATGGAGAAATGCCCCGACCTGCTGCCGGAGTGCTTCCGCTTCGTGCGCGGCATCGTCGACTCTCCCGATCTTTCGCTGAACATCTCCCGCGAGATGCTCCAGCACGACCGCCAGCTCAAGCTCATCTCCATGAATCTTGAAAAGAAGATCAAAGGCGAGCTTTCCCGGCTCATGGAGTGCGACCGCGAGAAGTACGAAAAGTTCTTCAACGTGTTCGGCACGCAGCTCAAATACGGCATCATCGGCGATTACGGCATGAAGCGCGATCTGCTGACCGATCTTCTGCTCTATCGCAGCGCGGAGAAGGAAAAGCTCGTCTCCCTGCGCGAGTATGTGGACGCGATGCCGGAAAACCAGAAATACATCTATTACGCCGCCGCCGAAACGCCGGAGCGCGCCGCGAAGCTCCCGCAGACCGAGCAGGTGCGCGCCAAGGGCTTCGATATTCTCTGCTTCTCGACCGACGCGGACGAGTTCGTCGCGGAGATCCTCGGCAGCTATGCCGAGAAGAAGTTCTGCAATGTCTGCTCGCAGGATCTCGGTCTTGAGTCCGACGAGGAAAAGGCCGCCGCCGACAAGACCGACGAGGAGTTTAAGCCCCTCACCGATTTTGTCAAGGAGACGCTCGGCGACGCCGTGGCGAACGTGAAGATCTCCCGCAAGCTCAAGAATTACGCCGTGTGCCTCTCCGTCGAGGGCGGCATCACGCTCGAAATGGAGCGGTACTTCCACGCCATGCCGGGCGCCGACCCGAACGCGATGCGCGCACAGCGCGTGCTCGAGCTCAATCTCGATCGCCCCGCCGTCAAAGCGCTCGACGCCGCGCGTCAGGAGAACCCGGAGCGCGCCGCCGTAATGGCGAAGGTGCTCTTCGCGCAGGCGCAGCTCGTCGCCGGCATCACCCCGGACGATCCGGCGGAGTATGGCGAGCTTGTCTGCAAACTATTCTGACGAATTCAAACAAACCCCTCAGTCGCGGCTGCGCCGCGCCAGCCCCCCTGTTAGGGAGGCCAAGTGCGTTTGCAGC
>ERZ780226.1633-NODE-1633-length-17090-cov-7.242325_pt1 | contig 17090 bp, 14 predicted proteins | sample MGYA00511165_ERZ780226 | MGnify/ENA primary metagenome ERZ780226 (study PRJEB29588, sample SAMEA2152373) | human gut metagenome | biome: human gut; feature: human-associated habitat; material: faeces | place: Denmark | collected 2008/2010 ...
CCAGGGCGCCGAGGCTGCGGCTGCCGTTAAGGGCGTGAACGTTGCCATGAACTACACCTGGCTGTACGGCGCTTCCTTCCAGGCTTCTCCGGAACTGCAGACCCTCGCTTCCGGCTGGTATGAGAACGGCACCGAGGTCATCTTCTCCTGCGGCGGCTCCATCTTCGACTCCATCACCGCTGCGGCTGCTGCCAACGACGCTTACGTTATCGGCGTTGACGTTGACCAGTCCTTCTCTTCCGACACCGTTATCACCTCCGCCCTCAAGGGCATCGGCGAGGCCGCTTACCTTGCTCTGACCGCCGCTTACGACGGAACCTGGGCTGAGAACTACGGCAACCAGTGCGTGACCATGGGCGCTGCGCAGGGCGCTGTCGGCCTGCCGGTCGATACCTGGTCTCTCGAGAACTGGAGCGTCGAGGAGTATGAGGATATGTTCCAGAAGATCGTCTCCGGCGAGATCGCTATCGACAACGACTTCTCCAACCTCGCTTCCACCGAGCACGTTGCTCTGAACATCGTCGAGTAATTTACCTGCACAAAACGTCGGGAAGGTTTTTCCTTCCCGACGTTTTTCTTTTTAAAACAGGAGCTGATTCTTGCAATTTGTTTGTAATATATATATAATAAATGAAAATGCATATGCACATTGCGATTCCTTGTGCAGCAAATCTGCTGGAGAAAGAGAAAGGGAGGTGGGGACATGGACACGACGCCGGAGTATGTGATCGAGATGCTCCACATTACCAAGGTATTCCCCGGAATCAAGGCAAACGATGACATCACCCTGCAGCTGAAAAAGGGCGAAATCCACGCTCTGCTCGGAGAGAACGGCGCGGGCAAGTCCACGTTGATGAGCGTTCTCTTCGGCCTGTATCAGCCGGAAGAGGGTATCATCAAAAAGGACGGCAAGGAGGTCAAGATCAACGACCCCAACGACGCCACGGCGCTTCACATCGGCATGGTGCACCAGCACTTCAAGCTGATTGATGTGTTCACGGTGCTCGACAACATCATCCTCGGCGCGGAGGACACGAAGCTCGGTTTTCTGGAGAAGAAGACCGCCCGCAAGAAGGTGCAGGAGCTTTCCGACCGCTACGGATTGAAGATCGATCTCGACGCAAAGATCGAAGACATCACCGTCGGCATGCAGCAGCGCGTGGAGATTCTCAAAATGCTCTACCGCGACAACGAGATCCTCATTTTCGACGAGCCGACGGCGGTGCTCACACCGCAGGAGATCGAAGAGCTCATGCAGATCATGCGCGGGCTGACGAAGGAGGGCAAGAGCATCCTCTTTATCTCCCACAAGCTCAACGAGATCATGGAGGTCTCCGACCGCGTGACCGTACTGCGCAAGGGCAAGTACATCGGCACCGTCAACACGAGCGAGACGACGAAGGAAGAGCTCTCCCGCATGATGGTCGGCCGCCCGGTGCAGCTCGTGGTGGACAAGACGCCCGCCAAGCCCGGCGAGCCGGTGCTGGAGGTTGAAAACCTCACCGTGCCGTCGCAGCTGCACAAAAACGATGCCGTGAAAGGCGTTTCCTTTACTGCCCGGCGCGGCGAGATCGTCTGCATCGCCGGTATTGACGGCAACGGCCAGAGTGAGCTTGTCTACGCGCTCACGGGGCTGGAAAAGGCGTCCGGCGGCGAGATCACGCTCCTCGGCAAGGACATCACCCACGCTTCCATCCGTCAGCGCTCGTTCGCTGGCATGAGCCATATTCCCGAGGATCGCCACAAGCACGGTCTCGTGCTCGACTATACGCTCGAGCAGAACCTCGTGTTGCAGCGCTATTATGAGCCGCAGTTCCAGCACGGCGGCTTCATCCGCTTTGACGAGGTGCGCAAATACGCCGATAAGCTCATTGAGGAATACGACATCCGCTCCGGCCAGGGGCCGGTGACGATTGCGCGCAGCATGTCCGGCGGCAACCAGCAGAAGGCGATCGTCGCGCGCGAGATCGACCGCGAGCTGCCGCTGATCGTTGCGGTGCAGCCGACGCGCGGTCTGGACGTTGGCGCGATCGAATACATCCACAAGCAGCTCGTCGCGCAGCGCGACGATGGCAAGGCGGTATTGCTCGTTTCGCTGGAGCTCGACGAGGTCATGAATCTCTCCGACCGCATCCTTGTGATGTACGAGGGCGAGATCGTCGGCGAATTTGATCCGAAGAAAGTTACTGTGGAAGAGCTCGGCCTTTACATGGCGGGCGCGAAGCGGCAGAACGGGGAGGAGAAGAAATGAAAGAACAAAAGACCTCCTTCTGGCATAAGGACAGCACGCGCTCGGTCATCGCGTCGCTGCTCTCCATTCTCATCGGCCTTCTGGTCGGCGCGGTGCTCATTCTCATCGTAGGCGTTTCCAACAAGTCGCTCGGACTCAAGAGCGCATGGGAAGGCATCCGGCTCGTCCTGTTCGGACTTTTCAGCACCGGGCGCGACGCCTCCGGCGCGCTGACGTTCGGCTTCAACCCCACGAGCATCGGCAATATGCTCTTCCGCGCCACGCCGCTGATCCTCACGGGACTCTCGGTGGCGACGGCGTTCAAGACCGGCCTTTTCAACATCGGCGCTCCGGGACAGTATCTCGCCGGTACGTGCGCCACGCTCTTCATCGCGCTGAGCATCCCGTCCGAGCAGGTGTCCCCCGTGATCATCTGGCTGCTGGCGTTCCTTGGCGGCATGGCGGCGGGCGCGCTCTGGGGCGCAATTCCCGGCATGCTCAAGGCGCTGCTGAACATCAACGAGGTCATCGCCTGCATTATGACCAACTGGATCGCGGCGAACGTTGTCACGTGGCTTTTTGATATCAGCAATCTCAAGAACATGGTCGAGAACACCAAGTCCGGCTACATCTACAAAACGACCTACAACAATGTCGCCACCTCCAAGCTCGGGCTCGACAAGCTCTTCCCCGGCTCGCAGGTGAACGGCGGCATTATCATTGCGATTCTGCTCGCGATCCTTGTGTACATTGTGATCACGAAAACGACGTTCGGCTATGAGCTGCGCGCCTGCGGCGCGAACCGCCATGCGGCGCGTTACGCCGGTATCCACGACAAGCGCAACATCATTCTCTCCATGGCGATCGCGGGAGCACTTGCCGGTGCGGCCGGTTCGCTCTATTATCTTTCCGGCAATACCGAGTTCTTCTGGACAACGTACCAGAGCCTCCCGGCGGCGGGCTTCAACGGCATCGCCGTGGCGCTGCTCGCCGTGAACAACCCCATCGCCGTGATCTTCACCGGCTGCTTCATGTCCATCCTTGACATCGCCGGTCTCCAGATCACCAACCTTACCGTGTACAATGAGTACATCACCGACGTTATCATCGCTGTGATCGTGTACATGGCGGCGTTCTCGCTCATCATCAAAATGTGGATCGCTGAACGCCAGAAGAAACGGGCGAAGAAAGCGGAACAGGCCGCCCCGGCGGCTCCGGCGGCGGAAACGCCCGCCGAGAAGAGAGAGGAGGTACAGAAGTAATGTCCTTTCTGATCCGACAGACGCTCATTTATGCGATCCCTCTGATGATCGTGGCGCTCGCGGGCATTTTCGCCGAGCGAAGCGGCGTTATCAACCTTGCGCTCGAAGGCATTATGATCTTCGGCGCGTTCATCGGCGTGCTGTTTGTGCGCATTCTGCAGGCGACCGGCTGCATGGATATTGCCAAGGAAGCCTCCAACTGGGCGGCGCTGCAGGGCTATATGTTCCTCACCATGCTGGCCGCAGCAGCGCTCGGCGCGTTGTTTTCCATGCTCCTTGCCTTTGCGGCAATCAAACTCAAGGCCGACCAGACCATCGGCGGCACGGCGCTGAACATGCTCGCCCCCGCGCTGGTGCTCTTCCTCATCCGCGTCATCGTCAACCAGAACAACATGACGCTCCTCAGCGGCGACAGCGCGACGTGGTTTATGATCAAAAAGACCATGCTCGGCTTTGCCAAGAACGACAAGCTGAACTTCTTTCAGGAAACGTTCCTCAACAAGGTGTATCTGAGCACATATATCTGCATTATCATCTTTATCGTGCTCTCCATCGTCCTTTACAAAACGCGCTTCGGTCTCCGGCTGCGTGCGTGCGGCGAAAACCCGCAGGCAGCGGCGTCGCTCGGCATCAATGTTATCAAAATGCGCTACGCCGGTGTGCTGATCTCCGGCGCGCTCGCGGGCATGGGCGGCTTTGTCTACGCCATGACGACCGCCAACTGCAGCGCCAACGGCGACGTGGCGGGCTTCGGCTTCCTCGCTCTCGCGGTTATGATCTTTGGCAACTGGAAGCCGCTGAACGTCGCGGGCGGCGCGCTGCTGTTCGGCCTCTTCAAGTGCATTGCGGCGTCGTACTCCACGCTCGACATCAACGGCGACGGCATCTACTGGCTGAACACCATCGGCCTGAACGGCCACTTCTACCGGCTGCCGTATCTCATCACGCTCATCGTGCTCGCGTTCACCTCCAAGAGCTCCCGCGCCCCGAAGGCCGAGGGCATCCCCTACGACAAGGGTACGCGCTGATGGCGGAGAAAGCAAACAGCGCCGCGCTGCCGGACATTCTGGTCGTCGGCATTGCCGGCGGCTCCGGCGGCGGAAAAACGACGCTCACGACCAATCTCATCCGGCGCTTCGGCGACAAGGTCTGCATCGTCCACCACGACAACTACTACCGCGCGCACGACGATCTCACCTACGAGGAGCGCACCAGACTCAACTACGACTGCCCCGAGGCGTTCGAGACCGAAATGATGATCGAGCATCTGCGCCTTCTGAAGCAGGGACGCTCGATCCACTGCCCGGTGTACGACTTCAAGGTGCACAACCGCAGCGGCGAGACCATCGAGATCGAGCCGCGCCCGGTCATCCTGGTCGAGGGCATACTGATCTTCGCCGAGCCTGCGCTCTCCAATCTCATGGATATCCGCGTGTTTGTGGATGCCGACGCCGACGTGCGTCTTGCCCGACGTGTGCTGCGCGACACCGAAAAGCGCGGCCGCACGGTGCGCAGCGTTGTGGAGCAATGGCAGAACACCGTCAAGCCCATGCACGAAAAGTACGTAGAGCCGTCGAAGAAGAACGCCGACATCATCGTGCCGCAGGGCGGCAAAAACCCCGTGGCGCTCGATCTCATCGTAGGCCGCATCCAGCGGCATCTCGACGAGAATGCATAAGGAAAGAGCCTCTCTTTATACAAGGGAGGCTCTTTTTGTGGGTTCGGTCTGACGAGGGCAGACATGTTTCGTCGGGCGGAGCAGGACCCCGCCCCTACTCTCGACGGGCGGAGCAGAGCCCCGCCCCTACAGAAGATCGAAACTGTGCCCGGAACGAAACCGCAGGCAAAAAAACCGCCCCTCTTCCAAACGGAAGAGGGGCGATCTGCTGTTCGGATCACTGCCGGTCGCGCTTGCCGAAAACGGAGAGCACATACAGAAGAAAGCGGAGGAAATACACGAACGAGGTAAGCAGCGACGCGAGATAGGTGAGCGCCGCGGCGGAGAGGACTTTTTTGGCCGCGGGCAGCTCGTCCTCCGCGATCACGCCCGCGGCAAGGAGCATTTCCCCCGCGCGGCGGGAGGCGTCCAGCTCCACAGGCAGCGTGACGAGCGAGAAGAGGAACGATCCACCGTAGAGCACGACGCCGAGCATGGCGACATAAAAGCCCGTGTCGGGGTTCGCCGTGCGGACGTAGCTGTCGAGCAGAATGCCGATGAGCACGAGTGGCATCGCAAGGCGCGAGCCGAAGTTTACGACCGGCACAAGCGCCGTGCGCACGCGGTAAGGGCCGTAGCCCTCCTTGTTCTGCATCACGTGGCCGATCTCATGCGCGGCGACCGCCACAGCGGCGACAGAGCGGCTGTCGGCGGTGCTGTTGGAAAGATTCACGATGCTCTGGTTCGGGGCGTAGTGGTCGGTCAGCTCGCCGGAGACGCGGCCGAGAGCAATATCGTTCACGCCGTTCATGCGCAGCAGCCGCTCGGCGGCGTCGCGCCCGGAAAGGCCGCTGCGGCAGGGGACGCGGCTGTATGTCGAATACGCACTCTTTACCTTGCCGCCTGCGATCATCGAAAACACCATGCACGCGAGCAGGGCGAGAATAAATACAAGATAATCGGAAAGATACATATAGACTCCTTTCTTATAGGGCTTACAGGCGCTCGATGCGCCCGGAATACCAGCCGGAAACGCCGCTTTTCTTGATCCAGTATCCGCGGTCGGTCTCGCGCACGATGCTGAGAGTTTCGCCCGGCGCGATGGCGGGGCGGTAGTCGGTCACGTCGTTCACGCGCAGCACGCCTTTGGATTCATAGAGAAAGTCCGTCGGCACGTCCATGACGTACCCCGTGCGGATGTGCCGGATGCGGCACCATTCGCGCCCGAGCTCAATGGGCTCCACGGCGTTATCGCCCCAGCGGATGTAGGCCGAGCGCGCGCTTTTTTTCTGCGCGTCGAGCGCGCGGCCGAGCGGGAACGGGTCGTACCACTCGCTCGTGAATTTCCCGCGGCGGAGAATGAGCGCGTTGAGCTGCCCGTCGTCCTTGAGGACGCACCCGCCGTCGATGCTCGCAACGCGGCACGCCGGATCGACGACCGGCACGGCGGAGATGGTGTTTGTCCCATAGAGACACACCGGCGTGTGGCCGGTGATGACCCATTTTTTAAAGTGCGGGCGGGCGGCGTAAAAGCTGTTGATCTTCATGCAGCGCCACGGCCCGGCGCTCTCGAGCGTTTCGCCGTGGGGAATGCCGCCGTGGACGAAGATATATTTATCGCTCTCGAGCGCGAACGGCATGGCCCGGAGATAGTCAAACTCCGGCGCGAACGCCTCGCGCAGCAGCGCCTTGAGCGCGGCGAGATCGGTGTCCGGAGAGAGCACTTCGCCGAGCTCGGCGCACATTTCGAGAATGAGGCCGCTTCGCGCCGTCGCCTTCTGGCGCAGGAGATGGGCGAACGTCCGCACGTCCCACTCCATGTCGCACCCGTCCACCCAGAGATGCCAGAAATCGCAGTTGCCGAGCACCGGGTACACCCGGCACTTTTCCCGCAGCGCCATGGCGTACCGGAGCGTAGCGAGGCTTTCCGGCCCCTTTTCCACCAGATCGCCGAGCAGCACGAGCGAGTCGTCCGCGCGCAGATGGAGCTTTTCCACAAGACCGCGGAAATACGGGAGATTCCCGTGGATGTCCGATATGGCGATGATGCGCGAATGATCGTCAAACGTCGGATGCGCAACGGTGTAGGTATTGTTAGGGTAAGCGGGATTATCGTAAAAATGCGTTACAAAGTCCATTCCATCACCAAGAGGTCGCCGAGAGCGCCCGCCTCCGTGCCGACGCGCACAAAGCCCGCCTTTTCGTAAAAGCCCAGCGCGGGGTTTTCCGGCGCGACGGTGAGACGCATGGCCCGCCGCCCAAGCTGGCGGAAGCGCATCGCCGCCGTGCCGACGAGCTGGATGCCGCAGTGGTGGCCGCGCAGCTCCGGCACAACGTACAAAAACGCGATCCAGCCGATGCCGCGCTCGCGGCCCCGGCGCTCGTCGAGCGTGAGGATCCCGGCAAATTCATTTTCAACCAGCGCCTCGGTGATGCACCCCGGCGCTTCGGCGCTGTGGAGCTGGGCACTGAGCCAGCAGGCGGAGGCATTGAACCCCTCGGTCGTGCCGTGCGCGCCGCGCCAGGCGTCACGGTAGCAGGCAATGTAGCGCTCCTGCCCGGCATCAGGATCGAACGGGCGGTAGCGCAGATCATAGCAGCGCGGGCCGCCCGCCTTCCCGTTTTCCCGGAAGGGCGTATACGGCGGCGCGGGGAGATGCGTCGTGTCATTCACATAGATGACGGAGAACGTGTCGTTTTCAAAGCGCAGCAGCGTTACGGACGTGTTGTTCACGAGCGGGACGTCCTCGAAGATGCGCTCGCTCGGCACGCCGAGAATGCGCGCCAAAAAAGCGCGGATCGCCATGCCGTGGCACGCGACGGCGACGGTTTTTCCGTCGTTCGCGCGGGCAATGTCCGTCATGGCGGCAAGCATGCGCTTTTGCACCGCGGTGTGCGCCTCGCTGCCCGGCACATGCCAGCGGTCGGGATCGTGGAGAAACGCGCGCTTTAGCTCCGGTGATTCGAGATTCACCTCGCCCCAGGGCCGCATTTCCCACGCGCCGAAGCACATTTCAATGAGTCGCTTGTCCGCAAAAACGGGGATGTCCCGCCCGCCAACGATGGCGGCGGCGGTCTCCTCCGCGCGGTGGAGAGGGCTGGTATATACGGCGGCGAGCGGCGTTTCGGCAAAGCGCTTCGTGAGATACGGAAGCTGCGCCTTGCCGTCGGCGGTGAGCTCCACATCGGTCTGCCCCTGTACGCGGCGGAAGAGATTACCCTCGGACTGTCCGTGGCGGACAAGGAATATTTGGGTCATGTATTGCCACTCCTTCGGAAATGGGGTATAATATCAAGTCAATGTAAGTATACCACAGTCCGCCCCTGCGGGGCAAGACAACAGGCTGCGGAATTTGTCCGCGGTCATGGGAGGACCGCCGTGAAAACCGTACATCTCATCAGCGGCGGCGACGCCGGGGGCGCGCGCACCCATGTGCTCCGGCTGCTCGGCGAGCTGAACAAAACCGGCCAGGCGCAGCTTCTGTGTCTGGGCGGCGGCGTGCTGGCCGACGACGCGCGCGAGCGCGGCATCCCCTGCGAAACGCTCACCGGCGGTTTTTTTGCGCAGCTTCGCGCGGCGAAGCGATACATCCGCTCCGGCGGGTTCGATCTCGTCCGCTGCCACGGCAGCCGCGCCAATCTGACGGCGGCGCTGCTCCGCCCGTCTCTCGGCGTGCCGGTCGTATCGACGATCCACAGCGATCACCGGCTCGACTATCTGCACCGGCCCGCTGCCCGGCTCGTTTACGGCACGCTCAACGCTCTGGCGCTTCGGAAAATGGACGCGCTCGTGTGCGTGTCGGGCGCAATGCGCGAGAAATATGCCGCCCGGAATTTCCGGCGCGGGAGGCTCTTTTCCGTTTATAACGGCGCGGATATGGATGCGCCGCGCTCAAAAATGCGCCGGGAGGATTTTCTTGCCGCGCACGGCATCCCCGCCGCGCCGGGCGATATTCTCGCGGGAACTGCCGCGCGGTTTGATGCGGTAAAAGACCTTTCCACGATGCTGCGCGGCTTTGCCGCCGCTGCAAAGGAGGAGCCGCAGCTCCGTCTCATTCTCGCCGGAGCGGGCGCGGAGGAGAAAATGCTCCGCGCGCTGGCAAAAGAGCTCGGCGTTTCCGACCGCGTCCATTTCACCGGCTGGCTCGATGATACGGAAGCTCTCTACGCGAGCCTGGATATCTGCCTTCTCACGTCGCTTTCCGAGACGTTTCCCTATGCGCTCACCGACGCGGCAAAATACCGCGTGCCGGTCATTGCGACCGCCGTCGGCGGCGTGCCGGAGCTTGTGGAAAACGGCGTTCACGGCCTTCTCATCGCCCCCGGCGATACCGCCGCGCTTGCATCGGATATTTTGACGCTCGCGCGCGATCCGGCGCTGCGCGAAAAGCTCGGCACAGCGCTCCGTGACCGGACGGCAAAGGAGTTTTCCCTCTCCGCCATGGCACTGCGCGAAAAAGAGATCTGCCGCGCTGTTCTCTCGCCCCGGCGGGAGCTCGTGATCGCCGGAGCCTACGGATGCGGCAACCGCGGCGATGAGCTGATGCTCGAAAATCTTCTGCGCGATGGGCGCGCCGCCGCGCCGGAATGCGCGGTCACGGTGCTCTCGCACCGGCCAAAGGAAACGGCGCGCCGGTTTGATGTTGACAGTTTGTATTATCTGAACGTTCCGGCGATACGCCGAAGAATGAAGAGCGCCCGCGCACTCGTCTTCGGCGGCGGGAATCTGCTGCAGGACGCGACATCCCGCCGGTCGCTTGTCTATTATCTCGCGCTGCTGCGAAAGGGAAAGCAAAGCGGCTGCCGCACGCTCCTGCACGGCGCGGGGCTTGGCCCGCTCTCGCCGCGCGGCTGGGCCAAATGCACGGCGGCGCTGAACGAATGCGCCGATACGATCGTCTTTCGGGAGAGGGAAAGCCTTGCCGCGGCAAGGAAGCACGGCATAAACGCTCCGGAGCTCATTCTCGGCGCGGACGGCGCGGCAGAAACATCCGTGTCCGCCGCGCCGCGGGAGAACGTCCTTCTCGTCTGCCCCCAGCGGGGCCGCGGCGCGCCGCCGTTTCCGGCGGAATATGCCCGCGCCGCCGCGGAGATCGCCGCAAAGCGCGGCTGGAAGCTGCGGTATATCGCCATGAACGTCCGGCAGGATCTGCCGCTCTGCCGCGCGCTGGTCTCGGAGACCGGCGGGGAAGCCGCCGCCGCGCCGGAGGATACCGCGGCGCTCACGCGCCTTTTCGCCTCGGCACGGCTCACGGTATCGATGCGGCTGCACGCGCTCACACTCTCGTATCTTGCCGGAACACCGGCGTTCGGCATCGACGGTGACGGACGCATCGCCGCGTTTGCGAAGGAATGCGGCATACCGTACCGCACCGTGGAAGAATGCGGAGATATCGCCGCCGCGCTCGAAGAGGCGCTTACGGCGGAAACGCCGGACGCAGCCATATGGAACGACCGGCTCGCGGCGGGACGCGCCGCGCTTGCCCGTGCGCTTCGCGCGCCGGAAAAGGAGAAAGAAAAATGATCTATACCGATCAGCACATTCATTGCCAATGCTCGCCGGATTCGCACACGCCGCTGCGCGAAATGGCAGCGGCGGCGCGAGACCACGGCATGAGCGCCGTGTGCTTCACCGACCATATCGACATGGACTTCGGCAATCTCGGCGATCTGCGCTGGGAGGCGCGGAAGGACATCCTGCGCGCGGCATGGGCGGATGTGCGGGCAAACCCCGTGGAGGGTATCACCGTCCGCTGCGGCATTGAGCTCGGCGAGGCGAACCATGACCCTGCCGCGGCGAAGGAAGCCGCGCTCGAACCGGGGCTGGACTTTATTCTCGGCTCGCTGCACAATCTGCGCGGAAAGCCGGATTTCTATGAGTATCCGTACACGTCCGAGGAGCAGTGCGCGCAGCTCAACCGGGAGTATCTCGCGGAGCTCCTGGAGCTGACGGAGTTTCCGTACTTTGACACCATGGCGCACATCGGGTATACTTCCCGGTATATGCACCGCGACGGCTTTTCCGCCGAGATCACGGCGGAGGCATACCGCGACGAGCTCGCCGCGGTATACGAAGCGCTCATCGCGCAGGGACGCGGCATTGAGATCAACGTATCCGGCCTGCGCACCGGCCACATGAGCTACCCGAACGCCTCGGCGCTCGCGCTCTATTACGATCTCGGCGGCGAGATCCTCACGCTCGGCAGCGACGCCCACACGCCGGAGGACGCCTCCGTCGGCATCCGCGAGGGCGCGGAGCTGCTGCGGACGATCGGCTTTCGGTACTACACGGTGTTCGAGCAGAGAAAGCCCACATTTCTATCGCTGGAATAAACAAAGGAGATAAACATCATGATCGTTATTGCATCTGACCACGGCGGCTACGCCCTCAAGCAGGAGCTGATGGCGCACCTGAAGGAAAAGGGCGTCGAGTTTGAGGATATCGGCACCTATTCCGAAGCGAGCTGCAACTATCCCGAATACGCCGAGCGCGCCGCGCGCGGCGTTGCGGAAGGGAAGTACGAAAAGGGAATCCTTGTCTGCGGCACGGGCATCGGCATGTCGCTCGCGGCGAACAAGATCCCCGGCATCCGCTGCGCGCTGCTGTCCGACTGCTTCAGCGCGGAGATGTGCCGCGCGCACAACAACGCGAACATGTGCGCGCTCGGCGGGCGTGTCACCGGCCCCGAGCTTGCCAAGCGCATGGTCGATCTCTTCCTCACGACGGAGTTTCTCGGCGGACGCCATGCTGACCGCGTGAATATGATCTCCGCGCTCGAAAACCATGATCGTTAAGGGCCACCGCGTATACCGCGGCCGCCGCGGCGCGGGGCGCAGCGGCTCTCCGGTGCTGCTCACGATCCTCGTGCTCGTGCTCCTTGGGCTGCTGCTCGCGTTCTCACTGCTGCCGGAATACGTTGTCTACCACCGCGACGGCGTGGAGATGGTCGTGCCGATGCTGCAGGAGGATGGGAAGGGTTACACCGTGGAGGGCATTTCCGCCCCCGCGCCCTATACCGGCGACGCTTCGGCCGCCATTCAGGTCGCCGAGCCGGATTATACCAACGTTTCGCTCGCAAGCAGCGCGGGGCTGCAGTATCTGACCGGATACTATGTCCCGTTCTCCAAGGTGAATGCCAACGGGCTGGAAACGGCGGTCAAGGAAGCCGAACGCAGCGGCGTGAAGGGCCTTGTGCTGGAAATGAAGGACGAAAGCGGCAAGCTCGCATGGATGTCCGGCGTGGCGACGGCGTCGTCCAACGCCGCGAACAGCACCTGGGACCCGACGGCGTATCTGAGCGAGCTCAAGGCGCAGGGATGGACCATCACGGCGGAGATCTGCTGCGCCGTGGACACGCTGCTCGCCTCGGCCAACCCGGACGTTGCGCTGCGCGACCGCACCGGCGCACCCTATGTGGACGAGTCCGGCGGCTGGGTGGATCTCTGGAACCGCGATGTGCGCACGTATATCGAAGAGCTCTGCACCGATCTCATGGCGATGGGCGTGGATGAGATCATCCTCTCCCGTGTGGAGCATCCGTTCGCCGAGGTCATGTACACGCGCGAAATTGCCTCCAGTCTCAACCGCGAGGCGTTCTGCATGAATTTCTCCATCGCCGTGCGCGAAGCGATCGACAAGACGATGAAGGACAAAAACGTCCATCTGAGCGCGCGTGTGCCGCACGACGTGCTCACGACCGGCACCGACAACGGCCAGTCGATGGATAATTTCCTCAAGGTCTACGACCGGCTCGTCATCGAGACCGAGACCTACAGCGACGACGCGCCGCTCTTCACCGAAAAGAAGATCGACAGTACGCTGCGCTTCGTGCCGCAGATGACATGGACGTTCGGCGGCGGCTCGTGGATCCTTGACCCGACCGTCGGCGCATCGAAATAACAAAGGAGGAAGCGCGCTTTGATCGAGCTTCTTGCGCGGCTGTTCATCCGGGACAGCCGCCATACGGACGATCCCCGCGTCCGCACCGCTTACGGCATGCTTTGCTCGGCGGTCGCCATCACGCTCAATATCCTGCTGGCGGCGGCCAAATTCGTCGTCGGCACGCTCGCCGGGTCGGTCTCGATCACGGCGGACGCAATGAACAACCTCTCCGACGTCGGCAGCGGTGCGCTCACGCTCGTCGGCTTCCGCCTGTCGGGGAAAAAGCCCGATCTCGAGCACCCGTTCGGCCACGGGCGGATCGAGTATGTGATGGGGCTCGTCATCGCGGGGCTCATCCTCTATGCCGGCGTCGAGGCGCTGCGCGGCGCTGCCGGCAAGCTGCTGCACCCGGAGGCGATGGAGTTCACGTGGGCGGCGGTCGCGGTGCTTGTGCTCTCCATCCTCGTGAAAATTTATATGTCGGTGTTCTACCGGCGGATCGGGCGGAAGATCGGCTCGACGGCCATGGAGATGTCCGGCGCGGACGCGCTCAACGACACGATCTCCACGGCGCTCACGCTTGTGTGCCTGCTTGTCTATAAATTTACGGGGCTGGATCTTGACGCTTACGCCGGTATCGTCGTGGCGGTGCTGCTGCTCAAAACCGGGTACGAGGGCGGAAAGGAAACGCTCGGGCAGCTCCTCGGCCAGCGGCCGAGCGCGGAGCTTGCGGAAAAGGTGCGGCAGATCGTGCTGTCGTACCCGGAAGTTCTCGCCATCCACGATCTCGTTATCCATGACTACGGCCCCGGCCGCTGCCACGTCTCCCTCCATGCGGAGGTGGACGGCGAGGGAAACATTTATGAGCTGCACGAGGCGATCGACCACGCAATGAGCGAGCTGGACCACAAGCTCGGCTGCTTCTCCGTCATCCACATGGACCCCGTGGACACGAAAAACGAGCGGCTGGCGGAGATGCGCGAGGAAACGGTGCAGCTTCTGCGGAGCATCGATCCCGTGCTCAGCCTGCACGATTTCCGCATGGTGCCGGGAAAGCACCGGACGAATCTCGTCTTTGACGTGCTCGTGCCGTTCGGGTATAAGCTCTCGGACGAGGACGTGCGCAAAGCCGTCCGCGCCGCCGTGGAGGAGCGCCATCCGGACTGCCGGTGCATCATCCAGATCGATAAATCCTATACATAACGCGAATTTCGCCGCGGGGCGTACAAAACCACGGATTTTGTACGCCCTGCGGCGTTGACAAGGCGCGAAAAACGTGGTAGAACAATAGACGCCGGGTAAACCGGCAGAATTCTTGAATCGCCAAACCAAATACGGCTTATCAAGAGTGGTGGAGGGAACGGCCCTGTGAAGCCCGACAACCTGTGCGTGAGCATAAGGTGCCAAATCCGTCGGCGGAAGTCGAAAGATAAGATTTTTTATCGCTCCGCCGTAAGCACGGGATCATCCCGGCCAGAGGCGCGGCGATATTTTTTTACATCAGGAGGAAACCATGGCAAACTATCTCTTCACATCCGAAAGCGTCACCGAAGGCCATCCCGATAAGATCTGCGATCAGATCTCCGACGCGGTGCTCGACGCCATTCTCGAAAAGGACCCCGACGGCCACGTTGCGTGTGAGTGCACTGCCACGACCGGCCTTGTTCTCGTCATGGGCGAGATCACCACGAGCTGCTACGTTGATATCCCGAAGATCGTGCGCGACGTCGTGCGCGACATCGGCTACGACCGCGCGAAGTTCGGCTTTGACTGCGAGACCTGCGCGGTGCTCACGTCCATCCACGAACAGTCCGCCGATATCGCAATGGGCGTCAACGAGTCGCTCGAGCGCAAGCAGGGCGGCGAGGGCGACGATCTCACCAACGGCGCCGGCGACCAGGGCATGATGTTCGGCTACGCCTGCGACGAAACGAGCGAGCTCATGCCGCTGCCCATCTCTCTCGCGCATAAAATGGCGCGCCGTCTGACCGAGGTGCGCAAGAACGGCACGCTCCACTATCTCCGTCCGGACGGCAAGACCCAGGTCACTGTGGAGTACGACAAGGACAACCGCCCCGTGCGCATCGACACGGTCGTCATCTCCTCCCAGCACGCGCCGGAGGTCTCTCTTGAGCAGATCCGCGAGGATCTTATCCGCGAGGTCGCGCTGCCCGTGATCCCCGCCGAGCTCAACAAGGGCGATATCCGCTTCTTCATCAACCCCACCGGCCGCTTTGTCATCGGCGGCCCGCAGGGCGACAGCGGTCTCACCGGCCGCAAGATCATCGTTGATACCTACGGCGGCAGCGCTCCCCACGGCGGCGGCGCCTTCTCCGGCAAGGACCCGACGAAGGTGGACCGCAGCGCCGCGTACGCCGCGCGCTATGTGGCAAAGAACATCGTCGCCGCCGGTCTTGCCCATCGCTGCCAGGTGCAGCTCGCTTACGCCATCGGCGTGGCCGAGCCCGTGAGCGTGAACGTCACGACGTTCGGCACCGGCACGGTGTCCGACGAGACGCTCGAAAAGGCCGTGAAGAAGGTCTTTGACCTGCGCCCGACCGCCATCATCCGCGATCTTGACCTGCGCAAGCCCATCTACCGCCATCTCGCCGCCTACGGCCACATGGGACGCGAGGATCTCGGCGTCGCCTGGGAAAAGACCGACCGCACCGAAGCGCTGAAAAAGGCTGTACAGGGCTGATTTCAAAAATATAAATATACAAGGAGGGCAAACCCATGAATGAGGAAATGCTGCGCGGACTTACTTCCCGCCGCTCGAACCGAGCTTTCGCGCCCGAGCAGATCACCGACGAGGAGCTGCACAAGGTGCTCGCCGCCGGTATGAACGCGCCGACCGCCAAAAACGGCCAGAGCCCGATCATCATCGCGGTGCAGAATCCCGACGAGGTCGCCGCGGTCAACGCGCTCAACGCGAAGTTCACCCCGAACGCCAACCCCTACTACGGCGCGCCCACCATTCTGCTCGTGCTTGTGCCGCGCACCTTCCCGCTCGGCGATCTGGACGGCGCGGCAGTGCTCACGAACCTGTGCAACGGCGCATACGCCGCCGGGCTCGCGTCCTGCTGGATCAACCGGCCGCAGTTCATGTTTGAAACGAACGAGGGCCGCGAAATGCTCAAGCGCTGGGGCGTGGAGGGCGACTGGCGCGGCGTCGGCTCCGTGGCGATCGGCCACCCTGCCGCCCCCGACCCGGAGGCAAAGCCCCGCAAGGAAAATTATTGCTATATCGTGAAATAAACTGGAAAACACAACGGCGCGGCCCGCAAGGGTCGCGCCGTTGGCAGACTGTCAAAAAAGCCTCGCAGAGTTTGCGCCCGCAGGCGCAAATAAAGTTCTGATCATTTTCTCCGGCGACATGTGCGTCGGAGAAAATACATTTCGGCTCGCAAACGTGCGAGTTGTGCGCCAACGGCGCACAGCGAGTGCGCTGCGGCGAGCCGCAGCCTTTTCAAACGAGAGCCCAGCGTAGCGGGTCTCGTTTGAGAGCGTGTCAAAAATATTTTTTTGACACGCTCACAACGGCGCGGCCCGCACGGGTCACGCCGTTGGTACTTTTATGCTTTTCTTCTCCCCGTCAACACGATTCCGACGACCGCGGCGAGAAATGCGATCGGCGCGAGCCTGACAAAGACAAATTCAAACCCATGCAGGATCGTACCAGCGGCGGCAAGCTCCGGGTCACTGTAATCCCAGAGCAGATACGGGCTTTTCATCGCCGCGAGCGCGGCAAACACGGCGGCGATGAGCACGCATATGAAAATGAGCGCCCACCGGATGGCCTTCCTTTTGGCCGCGCTTCTCTCGGCCAACTGCAAATTGATCGCCGCGAGCTTTTCAGAAAGGGCACTCATATCGTCCGGCTCATGCTCCGGCACGGTCTCGCCGAGCAGTACGCCGACGGGAGTATCCAGTTCCTCCGCCAACGAGATCAGTTCCGCCGCATCCGGGACCGACAGACCCGTTTCCCTTAATTAAAGATATTGTTGGGTAAAAAAGAAAGGTCAGTCGATTTTGCCGATGAAGCGGTAGTAGATTTCT
>ERZ780226.1654-NODE-1654-length-16969-cov-11.613811_pt1 | contig 16969 bp, 16 predicted proteins | sample MGYA00511165_ERZ780226 | MGnify/ENA primary metagenome ERZ780226 (study PRJEB29588, sample SAMEA2152373) | human gut metagenome | biome: human gut; feature: human-associated habitat; material: faeces | place: Denmark | collected 2008/2010 ...
TCACGCCGGAGCCGTCTGCGCCCCGTGACGCCACCCGTGCCGAAAAAGAGGAGATCGTCTATCTCAATCTGTCTGACCTGCATCCGTTCAAAAATCATCCCTTTGGTGTCCGGGACGATGCGGAGATGCAGGGGCTTGTGGAGTCGGTCAAGGCAGCAGGGGGTCGATCAGCCCGCGCTGGTGCGTCCCCGCGAGGATAATGGCTATTTTGCACCTATCTGCTATTTATTTGAAAGTTTTCCATGCATCAGGAAGAAATTGTGCATTACATAAGAGTCGTGAAAAACGAAAAGTCCGTATTATACCTGACCTACAAAATCATCTGTGGAAGACAGCGTCTGTATGCTTTGCGTCTGTGAATAGCAAATTATCTGCACAGCATGAGAGAAGGGATGCCTCAAAAAATGCGTTGCTGTAAACAAAGAATAGCGTTTTGAGAAAAATAGAGCGAAAAATAACTGCGCCGCCTGCCAGAACTGCTCCGGCAGGCGGCAAAATTTATCTTCCGGCGCTTTCCGCTCCGAATTCCCGTTTGGGTCGCGTTTGGGTCAAACGGAAAAGTCACAAAATTCTCCATCGGAAAAAGTTCGGAATATGCAGAAAAATCCGGCTGAAATCAACAGATTTCAACCGGATTTGGTCGGAGTGTCGGGATTCGAACCCGAGGCCTCTTGGTCCCGAACCAAGCGCGATACCAAACTTCGCCACACCCCGTCAGCTTGGATATTATATGAGGAAAACAACGATTTGTCAAGAGGGGCATGAAAATATTTTTCTGCGCATACGATTGCCAAAGGAGGTGTGTGCGATGAAGGAAAACGGGGGCAAAAATGAAAGACAGACAGGGACTGGAATCTCCCGGCTCTATCTGCTGCTGGCAATGCTGGCGCTTGTGTGGACACTCAAGACATGCGTACCGGCTGTCGATACGGCAATCACGAAAATTGCAGGTGCAGCGCAGAAAACAAAGACCGTGCAGGCGTTTTCGGCGCTGACAGAGCGGCTGCGGGAAGGGGAGGCTGTGCAGGAGGCGCTGTCCGGCTCGTTTGAGATTCTGACCGGTGCCGGCAATTGAACTCCGGCCGGGCTTTTTTATGTTTGCAATCGTTCTTGCGGCGCTCGACCGAAGCGGCTCGGTGCTGCCGATCCTCTGCGCGATGGCAGTACATGAACTGGCGCACATTGTCATGATGCTGGCCTGCGGCGGACAGGTGCGGCGACTGACGCTGCGGTTTGCAGATCTTCAGATCGCGGCGTCCGGCCTTGGCTACCGGCAGGAACTGCTTTCGGCACTGGCGGGGCCGCTGGTCAATTTGATCTGCGGCGCGGCCTTCTGCATGCAGCGGCCTTCCTTCGCCGCATACAGTCTGATGCTGGGGATCTATAATCTGCTGCCGGTCTGGCCGCTGGACGGCGGGCGGGTGCTCCGTTGCGCGCTGCTGGCGCGATTGCCAGTCGTGCAGGCGGAACACGTTTCAGAAATCGTAAGCTTTGCGTCGTGCGGCGTTCTGCTTCTGGCCGGTTTGGTTCTGACGTTTATCAAAAAAGCAGGCCTCTGGCCGCTTGGAACTGCGGTGTATCTGACCGTGCGCTTGCTGATGCTTGCAAGACGCGCGGATGCGGAACGGTGAACCGGCAAGCTTTTTGTTGCATTTTCCGCCGCGAACAGGTACAATAGAATGAATCACAAAAGAGAAGGAAAGCTATCCATGACAGATCAGTTCCACAGAATCCTCATGCGCGTCCAGAAGCCTGCGCGCTATGTGGGCGGAGAATATAATCAGATCATCAAAGACAAAAAGGACGTCGATGTGCGTGTTGCGTTCTGTTTTCCGGATACCTATGAGATCGGTATGTCCAACATTGGCATGCGGATTCTCTACGGCGTAATGAACGAGATGCCCGGCGTCTGGTGTGAACGTGTCTTTGCGCCGTGGGGCGATATGGAAGACGAAATGCGTGCGCATGGGATTCCACTCTGGACGCTGGAAAGCCATGACGCGGTCAGTGACTTTGATATGATCGCGTTTACGCTGGGCTATGAGATGTGCTATTCCAATGTTCTGAACATGCTGGAACTGGCGCAGATTCCGCTGCTGTCCAAAGACCGCGATGGATTGGAAAACATTGTATTTGCGGGCGGCGTATGCGCGGTCAATCCGGAGCCGCTGGCGGATTTTATTGATTTTTTTTCCGTCGGAGAAGGAGAAGACAGCACGACGGAGATCATCGAATGTTATCGCTCTGCAAAAAAACAGGGCCTGACAAAGCAAGAATTTCTGCATAAGGTTGCAAAGATCGAGGGCATCTATGTGCCGTCCTTTTATACTCATACCTACCGCGCGGATGGGACGCTTGCCGTCATCGCGCCGGAGCCCGGCGTGCCGGAGCGCGTCAAAAAGCGCATCGTACAGGATATGAATACGGCATATTTTCCGACGAAGACCATTGTGCCCTCAACCCAGATCGTTCATGACCGGTCGAATCTGGAGATTTTCCGCGGCTGCATCCGCGGTTGCCGGTTCTGTCAGGCAGGGTTCTGCTACCGGCCGATCCGGGCAAAGTCTGCGGATGTATTATGTAAACAGGCGATTGAATCGCTTGAGGATTCCGGCAACAGTGAGATCACGCTGGCCAGCCTCTCAACCTCCGATTACCGTGAACTTGAAACACTGGCTGACGGTCTGCTCGATTATTGCGAACCGCGAAAAATCAATCTTTCACTGCCAAGCCTGCGTGCGGATAACTTTTCAAGGGAACTCATGATGCGCATTCAAAAGGTGCGCAAAAGCGGCCTGACATTCGCGCCGGAGGCCGGAACGCAGCGTCTGCGCGACGCGATCAATAAAAATGTTACGGAAGAAGAGATTCTATCCACCTGTGCCACGGCCTTTTCCGGCGGCTGGAACAGCGTGAAGCTGTATTTCATGTTGGGCTTGCCGACTGAGACGGATGAAGATGTGGTCGGCATTGCAGAGTTGGTCTACAAAATTCTTCAGGTCTGGCGAGAGAATGGCAGCGGGAAAAAGCGTGGCCTGTCCATCAATCTGGCAACGGCGTATTTTGTCCCGAAGCCCTTTACACCGTTCCAGTGGGCGGCGCAGATCACGCCGGAGGAGTATCTGCGGCGTGTCCATCTGCTGCAGGCAAATCTGCACGCAAAGTGCGTCGATTACCGCTATCACGAATCCGACCTCAGCCGTCTGGAAGCTGTCATGGCGCGCGGCGATCGCCGTGTCGGACAGGTGCTGCTCGAGGCGCACCGGCTCGGGTGCAGACTCGACGGCTGGGATGAGTATTTTAACTACGAGAAGTGGTTGGAAGCCTTCCGGTGTGCTGGGCTTGACCCCAATTTTTATACGACGCGCGGCTTTGGCACAGATGAACTTCTGCCGTGGCAGACCATCGACGTTGGCGTTACGACAAAGTTTCTTCTGCATGAACGTGAAAAAGCACTGCGCTCGGAAGCAACGCCGGACTGCCGTACGCACTGCAACGGTTGTGGCGCGCGGATGCTAAGCGAAAGGAGGCTGTGCGATGAATCGCCTATTGTTTGAAAAAACCGGAGATGCGGTCTATCTGTCGCATCTGGACTTAATGCGCGTTTTTCAGCGTGCGTTTAAGCGTGCGGACATCATGATCTGGCACTCACAGGGATTCAGTCCACGCGCGTATGTCTCCATCGCGCTGCCTTTGCCCGTCGGTTCTGAAAGCGTCTGTGAGATTCTTGATTTTGAAATTCAGGACGGCTCTGTTGACCTTACCAAGCTTCCAACACTTTTGAACCGTACTATGCCGGCTGGTATCCGGGTGTTGGAGGCATATGAAAGCGCAGTTAAGATCAAGCATCTGACGCGCCTGCGTGCGCAGATCACGCTGGAATATGACCGGGGTATCCCGGGGCAGGCCCAACAGGCGATCGCAAAGTTGTTCGCAGATGGCCCTGTACTCGTGAAAAAACGTACCAAGAGCGGTGACAAGACAGAACTTGATTTGAAGCCCATGATTTTTTCGCTTTCCATGCGGGAAGCGTCCGCGCAGGAACTGGAATTGACAGTTCTTGTTTCTGCGCAGAATCCAAGCTGCAATCTACAGCTTCTTGTCAATGCGATTGAACATTATCTCCCGGAGCAAAAGCCGGACTTTGCAAGAACCAGACGACTGGAAATTTACGACGAACAGGGAAACCTGTTCCGCTGATGAGGAGCAGCTATGCAGGGACATGTATCGATATTAAGCGTCAGCCCGGAAGCAGCTGCAATGATTGCTTCCGGCGGACGGATCTCCACGATGGATGGCACGGCAGATGAAATCTATGCGAATTCGCTGTCTGCTGGGCAGGAAAAGAATGAAAAGCTGATCGGCAAGGTACTCTCCTCCGGACATACGTCAGTACTGGAACATTGTTATGTAAACTTATCGTTTGAAAACGTCTCCGTTTTGGCCGAGCAATTTCTGATCGAGTTCCGGCTGGCCTCGTTTACGGTCAAATCGCGGCGGTATGTTGATTTTTCCAAGGCCGGATATGTATCGCCCGTTTTCACTGACAATGTGCAGATGGCTATATTTGAAAGAACGGTCGAATCACTTTTTGGCACTTATGATGTGTTGGAAGCTGCAGGCGTCCCCAAGGAGGATGCGCGCTTCGTGCTGCCGTACTGCTTTTGCAGTAATTTCTTCTGTTCCATGAATGCGCGGGAACTGGTGCATGTGATGAACGAACTTGCTTACGGACGCGGCAGCCGCATTCCGGAACTGCGTGCGCTGGGTGAGAGCCTGTTTGCACAGTGTGAGCAGCAGATACCATTTTTGGCCGTGCGAAAGCCGGAGGCCTATCGTCAGTCGGACGCGTTTTGTCTGCGGCAGGTACAGCCGCTCACGTCGAAAGCGCCTGTTACAGTCCTTGCCGCGCCGCAGGATGCAGAAGGGCTGATCTGTGGCGCGTATCAGCTTGCACGCGGCAATGTGCCGCAGCCGCTGACAAAACCAGAACAGACGGCACTGCTGAAAGCGCTTCTGGCCCAGCCGAGAAAACGGGAACTGGAGCAGGCCAGCTATACGCTGCTGTTTGGCGGATTGTCACTTGCAGCGCTCACGCATCTGACACGCCACCGGATGCAGGCGCTCTGTGCACCGAATCTGTTGAAATCGGCGCGTTATGACCGCTACGTTCTGCCGGAAAGCGTCCAGCAGACTGGACTGGAGGCGCAGTACCGCGAAGCATTCCGGCAGGCTGGCGAAGCTGCTGTACAGCTTCGCGCTGCAGGAGCGGGGGAGGATGTGCTGTCCTACCTGCTGCTCAGCGGCCAGACAGTTCCCGTGCTGACGACTATGAACGCCGGAGAACTATATGTCTTTTTCCGCCTGCGCTGCTGCAATCGCGCCCAGTGGGAGATCCGCGACGCAGCCTGCGCCGCACTTGCGGCGCTGCGGAAAACATCGCCTCTGCTCTTCAGCCTCTATGGCCCGAGTTGCTTCGTTTCTGGGAAGTGCCCGGAGGGAAGAATGACCTGCGGAAGACAAGCTGAAATCCAGAGAAAATTCAGCGAATAAGCAGCACCCCCTGAACGCCTGTTGTAGAAGCGTTCAGGGGGTGTTTCAATTTTTGTGCATTGCTTCATGCTCTTTTTGCAGTTCCTCGTGCAGTTCGAGCATGTTCCAGCCCTTGTTTTCGTCCGTCAAGACAGCTTTCAGGGCAACTGGGGGAAGTTTTGCGACCCGCATTGCCTGCAAAAATAGATTCAGCCGCGCATCCGTAAAATGCGCGAAAACGAGCAGTTCGCCAGGAAAATCCTCGCCATCATAAAAGCTATCAAAGCTGTCAAGATCGCCCGTCAGAGAACCGACGGCATTCAGATATTCCCACTTTTCCACGATGCGCACTTTCGCGCCCAGTTGCATTGCAGACATGCGCAGCTTGGCAAGCTTTTTGGCAGGGAAGTGGACAGCCAGAATGACCGGCATCATGCGCGCACCTCCTGTGTGCTTTCCCGCAGGAAGCCTGCCCACATCAAAAGCCCAGCCAGCGACCAGAAATAGGCCATCATATACGGTTCTTCAAAAATGTTTTCAAATCCGCAGTGAACCAACACGCCGCACAGTCCAGCGAAAATCCCCGCACACAGTGGAAACAGACGGGACAGCCCCTGCCTTTTTTGCTGCGCTGTGCGGTAGAGCGCGCGGCAGCCGTTTGCGAGGAAGCTGAGGACGGTAATCAGGAACGCGGAAAGGCCCGTATAACCCATTTCGATCATAAGCTTGAGATAGTAGTTATCGACATAGAAATATTCCTGATGGTCAATGACCTGATTCTGCATGGCGACGGCTCCGCCAAACATCCCGAGGCCTACGCCGGTTGCTTTCCCACGCTGTTCCAGAAGCGTCATGGCCACAAGCTTGCGGCCTGCGCGGCCACCGGAGGTGTTTGCCTCCGCAAAATCAGCTGTGAACAGGAAGCCGATGCGGCTGCGTACAAACGGAAGCGTACACGCGACGCATCCCGCTGCAATCAGCAGCACCAGCAGCCGCCGGTCAACCAGCAGCACAAAGATCACAATGGCAATCGCCAGCGCCATCCAAGCGCCGCGCGACATCGTAAACAGGCAGCCAAAGCACATGCAGAATGCACAGAGCCACGCAAGCACCTGTAATCTGCGGTTTTTTGTGTAATAGGCAAGTCCTGCCGCCATCGGTGCAAACATCGTCATGAAATCGCCCATGATATTGGGGCTTCCGAAGATCGAGTAAACACGCGTGCGCACAGAGGATTCCGAGTGCGTCATCCAGCTGGACGGGATGGGAACAGCGGCGATATACTGATAAATTCCGTGCAGCGCAATGACCGCTGCCAGAACGACAAGCGCCAGATACACCCGCATGAAATCACGGTCGTTATGCACCAGCCGCGTGATGAGGAAGAACCAGAGCATATACTGCACAGTCGCGCGGAAGCCGGAAATCTGGACAGAGTAATACGGCGTGACGACATTCATGAGAGCGAAACAGGCCGTGATAAACAGGCAGACCGGCAGGTCGAGCGGATTGCAGCCTGTTTTCAGCGGTGTTTTGCGCCCGAGACGCTCATAAATGACATAACCCAGCGCGAGCAGCATCAGGCATTCGTCCCAGCACGACGACAGAACCGGTACAGCCAGAAGATCGCGCAGCACATAGTCGATCACAACATACATGGAGAGCGCGAATAAGATCACGCCATGCAGCCCGTCGGAGAACAGCCAGGAAAACAGGCGGCTATTCTGTCCGCAGTGCACGAAAAAGCGCCAGATGCGGCACAGAATCGAATCATCCAGACAGTCCTTCAGCCCGTGCCGCGCGGCAAGCCGCGCGTTCAGCCGCGCAAAGCGCTTCGCACTCCGACTATCACGCGTCGGTGCGTCAGACGCGGACAGCCGCCGGAGAAGCCATGCGCGCGTTCTGCTCGTATGCCAAGTACGGCCCAGCCACGCGAAGACCTTGCTTGAATGCACCATCGCCGAAAACCAGCCGCCAATGGCGAGCAGTGCCCGCCACAGAAGGCTTGAAGACAGCATATCAGCCATCGGTGACCTCCAGTGCGGAGATCAGACCGGTCAGTTCAAACTCACTTGTTTTAAGAATGTATTCATACCCGACCCGAACCTCCTGCGGCCCGACCTTGTAGACGTTGCCGGTAAACGATGCGCTTGCCTCGACGGTAATATACAGGCGAACGTGGTCAAAGTCGTTTGCATATACCTCTGTCTGCACGTCCGTAATGACGGCATCAATCAATTTGGAGTCATTCACAAGCGACTTCTGCGTCTGTGTTTTTGCATATTCCGCGATATCGGCGGGAACATCCTCAAATTCTACGGTATAAACGGCCTTCTTGTCCGCTCCAGTCACAGCAGCCGCGGCCTTTTTGCCGCCGAGTTTCCAGACGACTGCCGCCAGAACCGCGACGATCAACAGCACGACCAGCAGGTCGATCAGATTGATCTTGCCGAACAGACGGCCTTTTTCATCGATCAGTTTCATGTAGTACCTCCCAAAGAGTTTGCAGTTGATTTGCCTCGTTGAATCAAGTATAATAAACAATGATTCAAGAAACATTCCAGCCTATTCTACAGTATCTTACCGCAAGAAACAAGTGGTAATTCAAAAATGAGGATTCCGGTATGAAGGTATTGCATTTGATCTCCGGCGGTGACGTCGGCGGTGCCAAAACGCATGTGCTGTCTTTGCTGCACGGTCTTGGAAAAACGGAACAGGTGCGTCTTGTCTGCTTCCGCGAGGGAGAGTTTGCTGAGGATGCGCGAATACTCGGCATTGATACAGTCGTCATGGAGACGTCTGTGCGAACGGCTATCGGTCGTCTGGTGCAGATGATTTGCGCCGAGGGCTTTCAGATCGTCCATTGTCACGGTGCGCGCGCCAACCTGACCGGCGCCGTTCTGCGCCGAAAAATTCAGGTTCCCATCGTCACAACGGTTCACTCTGACTACCGGCTCGACTATTTGGGCCGGCCGCTGCACCGCTTGACCTACGGCACGATCAACACCGTCGCGCTGCGTATGTTCGACTACCACATCGGCGTGTCCGACGCCATGGCGCAGCTGCTCATTTCACGCGGCTTCGACCCGCAGACGATGTTTGCGATCTACAACGGCATCGATTTTTCTCCTGTTGTGCCGAAGCTGGACAGGCAGGCGTATCTGCGCTCTGTCGGCATGGAGACGGCGGAGAATACCGTCGTGTTCGGCATCGCCGCCCGGCTCGACCCGGTCAAGGACGTGGGGACGCTCATCCGCGGCTTTTCCATCGCCGTAAAGACCCATCCCAATATCCGCCTGCTCATCGCGGGCGACGGTGAGCAGCGCCAGACGCTGGAAAAGCTGGCTGCTGACACCTGCCCGCCCGGCAGCGTCGTGTTTGCGGGTTGGGTCACGGATATGGACAGCTTCTATCACGCGCTGGACGTCAACACGCTGACATCTCTCTCCGAGACCTTCCCGTATGCCATTACGGAGGGCGCGCGCATGCGCTGCGCGACGATCGCGTCTAATGTCGGCGGCATCCCGTATATCATCGAGCATGGCGTGACGGGTCTGCTGTTTGAGCCACAGAACGCGGAAGTGCTCGGCGGCTGCATAGCGCGGCTGGCTGAATCTGCGGCCATGCGCGCGCAGCTCGGCGAGAACCTGTATGAAAAGGCCTCGCGCGAGTTTTCCATCAGTGCGACCGTCGGCAAGCAGGTCGAGATCTACCAGACCATCCTGCGCCGCACGGCTATGCCGAAGAAAAAGAAATACGGTGTTCTGATCTGCGGCGCCTACGGCAAGGGGAACGCGGGTGATGACGCAATCTTAAAGGCAATTCTCAGTCAGATGAAAGCAATCGACCGCGATATGCCTGTCTATGTTATGTCGCACGATCCTGCCAAGACGCGCCTGCGGTATCATGTCGGCTCTGTGCATGTGTTTGACCCCTTCCGATTTTGGCCGCTCATGCGAAGATGCAGACTGTTTATTTCCGGCGGCGGAAGCCTCATTCAGAACGAGACGAGTACACGTTCCTTAAATTATTACCTCACGACCATCCGTATGGCGCATGCCGCAGGCTGCCGCGTTATGATGTACGGCTGCGGCATTGGTCCCGTCAGCGGGGAGGGCAGCCGCCGGTATACTTCGCGCATCCTCAACCGCTGTGTGGACAAAATCACACTCCGAGAGGATCTTTCACGAAAGGAACTTTCCGATATGGGCGTGATGCAGCCGGATATTTCCGTCACGGCAGACCCGGCGCTGCTGCTGCAGCCTGCCTCCACCGGCGCGGTGGACAGCTATTTCCTGAGCAATGACCTCGACCCGAACGGAAGCTATGCCATGTTCGTTCTGCGCCCGTGGAAAAATCTTTCCGGGCATTTGCAGGCAATTGTAGATGCTGCAATTTATGTCAACCAAAAGCACGGCCTGACGCCGGTTTTCGTCGCTCTTGAGCCGACGCGTGACCTTGAGATCAACCGGCAGGCCGCCGGAATGCTGTCCTGCCGGTCATTCGTGCTGCCCGCCCCGCGCGACGAGCAGCTGACCATCGGCATGATGCAGAAAATGCGCGTGATCGTCTCCATGCGGCTGCACGCGTTGATCTTTGCCTCGTCTGTCGGCGCGCCGCTGGCCGCGATCTCGTATGACCCGAAGGTCACCGGCTTCATGGCCTATCTCGGCCAGAAGCACTGCATGGAGCTGGACGACGTGACGAAGGACAGTCTGTGCGCTCTGATTGACGACGCCATGCAGACGGCACAGCCGTATTCGACCGACCGCCTGCGCCGCCTTGCGGCAGAAAATGAAGAAGCGGCGCGCAAGCTGCTGGAGGAGACTATATGAGAAAAATCGTTTGCCTTGCCACCTCCCCGTGGTACCCCATCCCGACGCGCAAGCAGCAGGTCATGAGCCGCATCCCGGACGCGGAGATCCTCTATTTTGACCCGTCTATCACCTATATTGCCCCCATGAAGGACAAAGCCGCGCAGTCGGGGCTGACAAATTATAAAAAAGCGGGTATCCACCCACGGGAGAACATCACGGTGTATGCTCTGCCGCCGGTTCTGCCGTTCTTTTATAAATTCCGCTGGATAAACAAACTGAACCAGCAGAAAATCGCCCGTTTCGTCTGCGAGAAAATGCGGGAGCACGGATTTGAGGACGCTGTATTGTGGGTCTATTCGCCCGTCACAGCCGACCTTGTCGATCTGGTTCCGCATAAGGCGCTCGTCTACGACTGTGTAGACCGACATTCAGCCTACGGCGGACTGATGAATCCGGCACTCGTTGATGCGATGGAACTGGAACTTGCGAAGAAAGCCGATCATGTGTTTGCAACAGCCGACGCACTGGCTGAGCGGCTGCACACGGTGCAGCCCAATACGGATATGATCCCGAACGGCGCGAATTTTGAGCGCTTTGTGCAGGCATCGCAGCAGCAGCCGGTGCCGGAAGATATGCAGCGTATTCCACACCCGATTTTCGGTTTTGTCGGCGCGCTGCAGAGCTGCATTGAGTATGATTATCTCGAAGCGGCGGCAAAGACCCGACCATATTGGAGTTTTGTCCTGATCGGCAAAGAAAAGCCCGGCGTTGATTTGTCCGTACTTCATTCCATGCCGAACGTGCATTTTCTTGGCCTTAAGCCGAACGAACAGCTGCCGCAGTATCTGGCACATTTTGACGCCTGCCTGAATTTGTTCGCAAAAAGCGATCTCAGCAAGGATGTCAGCCCGTTGAAATTCTATGAGTATCTGGCCACGGGCCGCCCAATCGTCTCAACGAAGCAGCCAGATCAGATTCTCCAATACGCACCGCTTATTGAGATCGCCGACAGTCCGGAGGAATTTATCACTGCCTGCGAACAATCGCGTTCCGACACAACGCCGGAACGGACATCTGCCCGCATCGAGGCAGGCCGCGCCTGTTCGTGGGACAGCCGTGTATCACAGATGTGCGGCATTCTGGAAGGGCAGGGGGTTCTATGAAGAAAAAACTGCTGATCACCGGTTTTGATCCGTTCGGCGGAGAGTCGGTCAATCCTGCATTTGAGGCTGTGCGTCTTCTGCCGGACGAAATTGCTGGATTTAAGTTATGTAAACTTGAAATTCCAACCGAGTTTATCAGAAGCGGCGTGATCCTGAAAGGCGCGCTTCGCACGGAGCAGCCCGACACGGTTCTCTGCGTGGGACAGGCCGGGGGACGCACGGCTGTCACGCCGGAGCGCGTGGCAATCAACCTGATGGACGCCCGTATCCCGGACAACACAGGCTATCAGCCGATCGATGAACCTATCGCACCAGATGGCCCAGCCGCGTACTTTTCTACGCTGCCTGTCAAAGCAATCGCAGAACGGATACAAAGCGCCGGTCTGCCGGCGGTAGTTTCCAATACCGCCGGTACATATGTGTGCAACAACCTCCTGTACACGCTGCTGCATACGGCGGCGCTCGAATATCCCGGTTTGCGCGGCGGCTTTCTCCATGTGCCCTATGCCATAGAGCAGCTTCCCGGTAAGCCGGGAGACACCTTTGGCATGAAACTGTGCGACATTGCCCGCGCTTTAACCTGTGCAGTTGAAGCGATTGCGGAGCATCTATTGGAACGCTGAAGTAATTGCTTGTGTTCCCGTTAAAACAGCGCGCATTCCCAAACAATATGGGATGCGCGCTGTTTTTTGCATTTCGCATAAACTAGGTCTTGGACGATGCAGGAAGTTGACCGCAGCAGGCATTACTCGAATATGTGAATATTACAAAAAATGAAAAAACTGCTTGCATATATATTATATATACTGTATAATATCCCTGTTCCAGTATTTAATAAAATTGCAATAGAAAGGATACAAGAGAATGAAAAAGATAAAAAGAATACTCGCACTGGCCCTGGCATTGACGCTTTGCCTCGGTCTGGCAGCGACCGTGTTTGCAGCGCTGCCTAGCCATGATGTAATCGCAAGTCGGATGAGCATGAGCGACAGTCTGAATGAGAATGACGACATACTTGTTGCTGGTAATTTGAAGTGGATCTGGTATCTGGATATTGAAAAAAGTGCAAAGAATACATCTGAGTTGCACTACCGCAGGGTCATCAATGATGATACGAAGATGACCGTTTCCAATCTCAGTCCGGCGGATTGTAGCGACGTGCTCTTTGTGTATGTCGTAGCGCTCAGCAAAGATAACGACGGAAGTTATGTCTCAGTGGAAACTGACGCAAACGGAAACCCAGTTCGTCAGTTTGCATATACAGTCAGTGGGTGGAAGACCGTCGCGCCCAGTGGAAACTTCTCTCATACAAACATTACGTCCGAATACTATGGGATCCCCGCCGGGAAAGAAGTGTCATTTACCTGCGCTGAACTGCGGGCACTGATTGATTCTAGCATAGAGAATCCTATGTTTCTCATAAATGTATTTTATGCCTCTCCGGACGGAAATAATGGATATGATATCTGCCAGATTCCGACGTTATTTGCATATGAAGCAAATAACAAACTCGCGGCTGAACTCAAGGGTCAAAAATATGAGGAACCTGCCGATTCCAGCAACCCCTTCACCGACGTTCCGGCAGATGCCTATTATCACGATGCCGTTCTCTGGGCGCTTGACAAAAACGTCACTACCGGCACGAGCAAGACTACGTTCTCGCCCAGTGCAACCTGCACGCGCGGACAGGTCGTGACCTTCCTCTGGCGTGCCATGGGCTGCCCGGAACCTGCTTCGACGGAGAATCCGTTCACCGATGTGGCGGAGTCGGACTATTTCTATAAGGCCGTTCTCTGGGCCGTGGAAAAGGGTGTGACCAACGGTACGACCGACACGACCTTCGGTCCCAATGGAACCTGCACCAGCGCCCACGTCGTCACATTCCTCTGGCGCGCCAACGGCAAGCCTGCAGCGAATGCTCATGTACAGTAAAGAAGCAAACAACCGAAAACAAGAGATAGACCGCCAGCACCACACTATTCCGAACCAAAGAGCAAACGACAAGCACCATGGAAATGTGTATAACTTGCTATTCCGTTATGGAAAAGTCCGTTCACAGAACATGGAAAAGCTAAAGAGCAGCTTTCCCACATTCTGCAAACGGACTTTCCCACAACTCCATAAGATAGCAAGTTATGCACATTACGCACAGTGCCGACTGCTGCGGAAGCCCTCTCATTTCATTATCTATTCAAGAAAATAAATTATGAATTTTTTCTTTACACTACTGCGGTAGTGTTGACAACCGATTAAGAAAGGTGTAATGTGTAATCAAGCAGAAACTACTGCGGTCTTGTGGAAAGGAGGAAACAAATGGATATTAAACTTTTCGATTCAGAATTGAAAGTAATGTGTGTGCTTTGGAACGAGGGCGACACCACTGCAAAACACATATCCGACGTTCTGAAAAAAGAAATTGGCTGGAACATGAATACTACCTACACACTGATAAAAAGGTGTATCAAAAAAGGGGCGATTGAACGTTCCGAGCCTAATTTCATGTGCCATGCCCTTATTCCCAAAGAAGAAGTACAGGAAGCGGAAACAAAAGAATTGGTTGACAAGATTTATGACGGTTCAGTTGACAAACTGTTTGCAGCCCTGTTAGGCAGAAAAAAGCTTTCCGCTGAACAGATTCAGAAGCTCAAGCAGATTGTGGAAGATTTGGAATGAGGTGGTGTAAATGAATTTACTGCAAATGAGCTTTTCGGGGGCTGCTTTCATTACTGCGGTAGTGATTATCCGTGCGGTGGCAATCAATAAACTGCCGAAAAAGACTTTTCTTGTTTTATGGGAATTGGTGATATTAAGACTGCTTATCCCGTTTTCGATTCCGTCAATGTTTAGTGTTTATACGTTGGTAACTCATAGCATATCTTCTACAACATTGCCGGAAGCTGGAACAGATTACAACATTCCCACTATGCAAGGGCTGTTTGTTACGACACAGGGAGCAGAACAGCCGCCAGAGAATATTTTATCATCTGTTTCCATGTGGTTTATTGTATGGTGTGCAGGAATAATACTTATCGCATTGTTTTTTGTAATATCCTATTTGCGTTGTCTGATTGAATTTCGGACAGCTTTACCCGTCCACAACCATTATGTAGAAAAGTGGCTGGCGGAACGCCCATTGAAACGTCCAATTTTGGTAAAGCAATCTGATAGGATTTCCGCCCCATTAACTTATGGCATTTTCCGTCCTGTTATTTTGGTGCCGAAAAAAATGGACTGGAAAAATGAAAAACAACTGCAATATGTCCTCTCACATGAATATGTGCATATTTATCGCTATGATACTGTAACAAAGCTGATTGCGACACTTGCCCTTTGTATTCATTGGTTCAACCCCTTTGTGTGGGTGATGTATATTCTTTTTAACCGTGATATAGAACTGGCTTGTGATGAAAGCGTCATACGACAATTTGGAGAAAAATCAAAATCTGCCTATTCGCTAATGCTTATCAACATGGAAGCAACGAAAAGTGGGCTATTGCCATTTTGTAACAGCTTTAGTAAAAATGCTATCGAAGAAAGGATAACTGCTATTATGAAAACAAAAAAAACAACTATTTTTTCGCTGGTACTGGCGTGTCTGATTGTTGTCGGGGTAGCTACAGCATTTGCAACTTCCGCCCAAGCTAATAATAATCCAATTTTTGAAGAACAGGAGTACAAACCAATACATGCTTCCGAGAATGCTTCAGATTACGATACGGCGGCAGAACTGCCCGGCGGTAATATTGACTATGGGATATATGAAGAATATGGATTGATTTATGATAAGAATAGCAAGTGCTACACTTACAAGGGAAATGTTGTCCGATTTTTTAATGACCCAGTGGGCGGCGCAAGTTTTACCAATTTCTTTACGGGAACAGTGGATATTGAAGCGGAACGGGATACAAACGATAAACTTATTGGTATTCGGGAATGCACAAAAGAAGTTTATGACAGGCATACAGAAAAGTATGAAAATTCAGGACTTAAATCAATGCCCGCTGGCACTTCTACAGAAAATGGAGATATGATTAGAAATCATGAATCTTACAGCATGGAATCTGGAGATAAGACAGAAAACATGAATACGCTCCAAGATTATGAATCCTATGGCATAGTTTATCACCCAAAAGATGGGTATTGGTACTACAACGACCAGATAATTGGTATATTCATTGATACTAAAAAACCCATCATCTATTTTAATAACAGTGGCAGTATATATCTTTCCATTGCTGAAAATAGTGAAAATGGAGTTATGGAGATTAAGGAAATTTCCGAAGCGGAAGCACAAAAACTTTTACGGGATAATAATTCGGGCAATTCTGCTTCATTCACAGTAGAAACCTTGAAATAACAAGTGTCTTATAAACCATACGCCGTATTATGTGGGAGAAAGGGGGAACTATTTATGCCTTGCACAGAAGCATATAAGGAGCATATCGAGTACACCTTTAATGCCTTTTGCAGAGTTGTCATACACTATGCAGCAATCAACGCATGGCGTGACAGGGATAAACGGCGGCAAAGGGAAATATCCTTTGAATATCTCACAGAAGAAAAGTTTTATCCATTTTGTACGTCAGACACATATTTCATAGACCCTTACAAGCAATACCCTGTTACGATATGCGGTCAGAGGGTTATCCTCACAAATGGAAATCTTGCCGAAGCCCTGTCCTCTCTGCCAGAGAAAAAGAGGGAAATCATTTACCTTTATTTTTTCGGGCGTTACACACAGCAGGAAATCGGGGAACTGTACGGACGCTGCCGGAGTACGGCGTGGCATCACATACACAGTGCCTTGCAAATGCTGCATGAAGAAATGGAGGTGCTGTCCCATGAGTAGCCTACTTCTCCCCTATGACACGATAATAAAAGCACATGAGGGCGACCCCATAGCGATACAAGCTGTCCTTGACCGATATGCCGGGTATATCCGCTATTTCTCCAAAATGAACGGCTATTATAATTCTGATATGGAGGACTACATCAGAACAAAGCTGATTGAAAGCCTGTTCAAGTTCCGGCTTGACCGATAACATAAAAACTGAATATCCCGCCGCCCCGCAGCAGCACATGAAGCAGTAAATCCGAAAAAGATTTGCTGCTTTTTTTGCGCCCATTTTTGGCAAATTTCCAAAAGTTCCGTATTAGACATTGAAGCTAAAAAGGCTGCCATTTTTTTAGACAGCGGGCAAAACGCAGCTTCCGAAACGCCTTATTGTCGGGAAAGACCGAGCCGCCGGAAAAGTTCTTGCCGGAAAGTCCGTCATTTTTGCTTTTTGCGGTGTTGTAGGGAGTAAGAGGAAGAACGCCAGCCCGCAGCCTTTTATGAAAAAGCTGGTTATAGATTTTCTGAAAAAGTGGCAGTAGGAAGTGAACGGCAGTCCGGCAGTTTCTTAGAGCAAGATTCTACCGCAGTACCAAAATTCGCTTTTCGCTCATTTTGCCCCT